>Ga0207707_10002222_pt1 | contig 17546 bp, 18 predicted proteins | sample KBSC83BmetaG_FD_184336 | JGI IMG/M metagenome (GOLD analysis project Ga0207707, IMG submission 184336) | Corn rhizosphere microbial communities from Kellogg Biological Station, Michigan, USA - KBS C8-3B metaG (SPAdes) (version 2) | ecosystem: Host-associated > Plants > Roots > Rhizosphere ...
GGAATTCGAAAGCACCAAACCATCGGTCGTGAAGTCGATCAAGCAACGTGACCTCCTCAACACGTGGCTTCGCCTCTATGACCGCACGCAATCGATGCCGTCCTTCGCCGAATATCAGCCGGAGCGAATCGAGGACGAACGGCCCGACCTCGTCTTCTATACCGTCGACGCCTCGTCAAAGCCGCCTCGCCTGACGATCCAGAGCGACGGCACTCGGATGTCGAACGCCTACGGCTACACCGGCAAGGGCAAGCTGCTCGACGAATATCTGGGGGCGCGCCTCGCGCCGGTCGTGATGCCGGTCTATTACCAATGCATCGCACGGAAGCTTCCGGTCTACACCATCTCCACCATCGACGACATCTACGGGCGACTCGTCGCCTATGAGCGCCTGCTGATGCCGTTTTCGGATGGCGGCGAAGTCACCCATATCCTCGCCTCGCTGAAGACCATCAGCGAGGACGGCGGCTTCGAGATCAAGAACCTGATGCGGGGCAATGACTCGCTGCCGACGCCCAAACTGCGCAGCGTCATCGACCGCGACCTGTTTCACCGGGCGCCGGGGCGCATCGCGGCCGGCGAGGTCATCGAGTTCGATTGAAATATGCAAGTGCCGACCCGTCGGTGGTCAAATCGATCAAGCAGCGCGTACTGCTGAAGGCATGGCCGCGCGCGCTACGCAGGCCGAACGCGCCAACCGGCGTCCGCGCCTCCGGGGACATCGTCGAGGCGAAACAGGTTACGCCTTCACTTCCTTGGCATAGATCTCCGGCTTGAAGCCGACCAGCCGCTTCTTGCCGAGATCGAGCACCGGCCGCTTGATCATCGAAGGCTGCTCGGCCATCAAGGCGAGCGCTTTCTTCTCGCTCAGCCCTTCCCGGTCGGCGTCGGGCAGCTTCCTGAAGGTGGTGCCGGCGCGGTTGAGCAGCACCTCCCAGCCCAATTCCTCGCTCCAGGCCTTCAGAATGTCCTTGCCGATGCCTTCGCTCTTGTAGTCGTGGAAATGATACTTCACGCCATGACTGTCGAGCCAGGCCCGCGCCTTCTTCATGGTATCGCAGTTCTTGATGCCGTAGATGGTGACGGTCTTGCTCATGTGCCGGCTTGTCCGTTTCGCCCTGTTTCGCGCTATGCCGCACCCGGCTCGAGCGCCTCGCCGAGCTGGAGCGGATGGGCCATGGTCGCGTGCAATGCCTCCTTGTCAAGTTCGCCTTCGGACAGGCTGATCACCACGCAGGCAACGCCGTTGCCGATCAGGTTGGTCAGCGCGCGGCATTCGCTCATGAACTTGTCGATGCCGACCAGGATGGCAATCGACTGGATCGGGATGTCGGGCACGATCGCAAGCGTCGCCGCCAGCGTAATGAAGCCGGCGCCGGTCACGCCGGATGCGCCCTTCGAGGTGATGATGGCGATACCGAGGATGCCCAATTCCTGCCAGATCGTCAGATTCGTGTTGGTCGCCTGGGCCAGGAACAGGGTCGCCAGCGTCATGTAGATATTGGTGCCATCGAGATTGAAGCTGTAGCCTGTGGGGATGACGAGGCCGACCACCGGCCGCGAGGCGCCGAGATGCTCCATCTTCTGGATCATCTGCGGCAACACCGTCTCGGATGACGACGTGCCCAGCACGATCAGGAGCTCGTCCTTGATGTAGGCGATGAAGCGGATGATCGAAAATCCCGACAGGCGCGCGATGGAGCCGAGCACGACCAGGATGAAAAGGAGGCTGGTGAGATAGAACGTTCCGATCAACGCGAGCAGGTTCCACAACGAGCTGAGACCGTAGGCGCCGACGGTGAACGCCATCGCGCCGAACGCGCCGATCGGCGCCACCCGGACGATCATGCGGATGATGCCGAAGAACATCTTGGCGCCCTGGTCGATAGCGTGGGAAATCGGCTCGCCCGCCTTGCCCATGAAGGCGATGGCAAAGCCGGACAGGATCGAAACGAGCAGCACCTGCAGGAGATCGCCGCGGGCAAGCGCGCCGAAATAGCTGTCGGGGATGATCCCCATCAGATGCGCGACGATCCCCTCCTCCTTCGCCTTGGTCACATAGGTCGCGACCGATTTCGGGTCGATCGTCGAAGGATCGATGTTGAAACCGGCTCCGGGCTTGAGGATTTCGCCGACGAGCAGGCCGACGGCAAGCGCCACCGTCGACACCACCTCGAAATAGATCAGCGCCTTCAGGCCGACCCGCCCGACGCGCTTGAGGTCGCCCATCGAGGAGATGCCGTGCACCACGGTGCAGAAGATCACCGGCGCGATCATCATCTTGATCAGCGCGATGAAGCCGTCGCCGAGCGGCTTCAGCTCCTTGCCGAGACCGGGCTTGAGCCAGCCGATCATCACGCCGAGAAAGATCGCGATCAGGACCTGGATATAGAGGATCTTGTACCAGGGCTGACGATGATGGGCGGCTGACGAAGCCATTTCCGATGTCATGATGGACCCGCGGCGGCTGAAGGAATGGTGGCCATCATGGAATAGAGCGGCGGCGGCGACAATCGAAATTCCATGGCATCACGCCCGATCACGGCCGCGTCGTGCGAATTTGCAAGGGATCATACCTGCAACAGCCGCCACCGCGCGAGATGCGTATGCCCGCGCAGGCTGCGAATGAGCACAATGTCGTGGACGGTCCAGCCGATCGGCCCGAACGGGTTCTCCTCCACAGCACGATCGTCAAAGAGCAGGGTCACATGCGGCGTGAAATCCCGGCGTGCCATGAACCGCAATCCCTTACGCATCATCGCGGTGGCGAGCGATCGCCTGAACGATCTCAAGCGGCGAAGGCCCGATTCCCCCGTGAGCACAAAGGGCCGGCTGCCGACCCGGCCGCGAAAGCTCATGGTGCGATCGAACGATACGTCGAACGGCCCGGCTTTCATGTCGGCGACGGCCTCGCAGGCCGTTGCGACAACGGGTCGGGGCAAACCGCTGAGTGGAAACAACGTCACATGTAGCCGATCGGGAGCCGTCAGTTGGCCCCGGAATGCATGGGCACGCTTGATGATCTCTGCCTTCCGGTAGATCTCCGCCCTCCTGTCGGAATCGGGAAGAATGGCCAGAAACAGCCGACCGGTTTCACTTGCGTTTGCATACATCGTGAAGTAGAACAAATCATAAACATCCAAGGTTGTAAAGATCGGCCGACCAAATCAATACTGTATTGCAAAATGCGCTACCGCAGATGTATCTTTGGATGCTGGAGAAAACCGCAGGTGCCAAAATCCACGAAGCGCAAAGAGCATCCGCTTTCGATGCGGCTGCCTGAATCGGACATCGCCATCATCGATCGCGCTGCGAACCTTCGCGGCCGCTCGCGTACGGATTTTATGCGCGAGGCTGCCGTTCGCGCGGCTGAGGACGTGCTGATGGAAACGACGCCGATCCGGATGAATCCGGCGGCCTTCAAGGCATTCATGGAGGCGCTTTCGAAGCCCCCGATTGCGGTTCCAGAAATGACGGAAGTGCTGCGGCGCAAGGCGCCCTGGGAATCCGAAACCGGAAAATGAACGGTGGCCATTTCCGCCCCCGAGCCGTTGACGGCCGCGCGCGACGTTTCGGAATTTTCCTGCGGAAAGCCGTCGCTCGACCGATGGCTCACGATGCGGGCCCTTTCAAATCAGGAGAAAGGCTTCACCGCAGTCATCGTCGTTCACGAAGCCAAACGAGTCCTTGGCTATTACGGTCTCGCACCCACGGCCGTGGTACCATCGATCCTTCCAAGATCGATCCGCACTGGACAGCCGCCCGATCCGGTTCCCTGCTTGCTCCTCGGGCAATTGGCCACCGATCGACGCTGGGCCGGCATGGGAATTGGAAGTGGGCTCCTCAAGCATGCGCTTCAGCGCTGCGTGGCCGCGGCAGGCTTGATCGGCGGCCGCGCATTGATGGTCAACGCGGTCGACATCGATGCTGCGGCATTCTGGAAACGACGAGGATTCATTCCGGCAAGGGACGACGCGCTTACGTTATTCCGATCGATTGCAGAAATCGCCGCGTCTTTTGATACGGCATCGGGTTGACGGCGCCATCACGGCCGCTTCGGAATATTCAACCCCCGTTGCACCGCCGGCCGCGCCAGCCCGCGCTCGAGCCAGGCCGGGACGTGTTTCAGGCTGTCGAAATCGACGAGCTCGCGCGCCTCGTAGAAGCCGACGATGTTGCGCACCCAGCCGAGCATCGAGATATCCGCAATCGTGTATTCGTCGTCCATGAACCACTGGCGCCCGGCAAGATGCATCTCCATCACGCCGAGCAGACGCTTGGCTTCGCCCACGTAGCGCTGCAGCGGCCGCTTGTCCTCGTAATCCTTGCCGGCAAACTTGTTGAAGAAGCCGACCTGGCCGAACATCGGCCCGATCCCGCCCATCTGGAAATGCACCCACTGGATCGTCTGCCAGCGCCGCACGGCGTCCGCGGGCAGCAGCTTGCCGGTCTTCTCCGCGAGATATTGCAGGATGGCGCCCGACTCGAACAGCGGCAGCGGCTTTCCGCCGGGACCATCGGGATCGAGGATCGCCGGAATTTTTCCGTTCGGATTGAGCGAGAGGAATTCCGGCGTCTTCTGGTCGTCCTTGTTGAAGTCGACGAGGTGCACCTCGTACGGCAGGCCAATCTCCTCCAGCATGATCGACACCTTGACGCCGTTCGGCGTCGGCAGCGAATAAAGCTGCAAGCGGTCGGGATGCTGCGCGGGCCAGCGTTTGGTGATGGGGAAGGCGGAGAGATCGGGCATGATGACTCGTTTTGCGATGATAGGGTTTTGACCGAGCGGACGCTGCCGGTCAGCCGGCCCCGACGGCCTCGTAGGCGAGACGTTTGAATTCGAAATAGAACGGATGCCAGAACGCCATCTCGCGCTGGGCCATCAGCACGCCGGCCGTATTGGCTTCCGGGCAAATCCACCAATGCGTTCCCGCGACGCCGCCCCACTGGAATTCGCCGGTCGAATTCGGCGGATCGAACGGCAATGGCGCAAAGGTCACGGCGCCGCCCAGGCCGAAGCCTTTGCCCGGGACAAGACCGCGCGTGGCAAAGCGAATGATCTGGCCGGCGGGCAACTGGTTCGTCATCATCTGCTTGAGCGTGTCGGGCTTCAGCAACGTGTCCGATCCCGGCAAGAGCGCCCGCACCAGGGCAAGCATGTCGGGCATGGTGGTGACGAGGCCGCCACCGCCCGACAGCCGCGGAAACGGCCGGCGATAGGCTTGCGGATAGGGCTGATCGTCGATCCGGGTAAGCCCCGGCTTCATCGGCTCCATCAGGTCCGCGCCGCGATAATAGGCGACGAGCCGCTCCTGCTTCGCTTCGGGGACGAAAAAGCCGGTATCGGTCATGCCGAGCGGATCGTAGATGTGAGCCTTGAAGAAGGCATCGAACGCCTTGCCCGAAACGACCTCGACGACGCGGCCGAGCACGTCGGTCGCGACCGAATATTCCCAGGACGCGCCAGGATGGTAGATCAGGGGCAGGTCGGCGAGCTTGTCGATGAGATCGGTCAGCGGCGTCAGCGGATTGAGTACGCGGGCTTCATTATACGCCTTGAAGATCACCGAGCCCGGATCGAAAAGCCCGTAAGACAGTCCCGCGGTGTGCGTCAGTAGCTGACGGATCGTGATCGGACCCTTGGCCGGCTCGACATCGGCCAGGCTTTTCGCGTCGACCTTCAGCACCTTCCGGTTGGCAAGCTGCGGCAGGAATTTCTCGACTACATCATCGAGGCCAATGCGGCCCTGCTCCACCAGCATCATGATCGCGCAGGTGACGAAGATCTTGGTGTTGGAGAAGGCGCGGAAGATGTGGTCGGGCCGCAGCGACGTCTTCGCCTCTCGGTCCGCAAAGCCCACGCATTGCTGGTCGGCGACGTCGCGCCCGCGCAAGACGGTCCAGGAGACTCCGGCGAGGATCTCCTGATCCACATAGCGCTGCATCGCCGCGCTCACGTCGGTAAAACTACGGGCTTTCGCGTCCATGTCCCCTCTCCCCGATGATTTGGCAGGGATATAGCGACAAATTCGCGCTTGGGAAGCCCGCGCCACCCGCGCGGGCTTCGGACCGCGCTGCCCAGGACTCATGCGAAGGTATCAGACTCGCCGAGCCGGCCCCGCCCTCCGCGCGGGGCTCATTTAACCGTTTTGCAAGACAGGGAATCCTAATGATAGCAATTCCTTAGCGAATGGCGTCGGGGTCGAAATGCTGCAGAAACTCACCATCGGCAGGAAACTGCTTCTCATCACCGCGGTGTTTTCGACCGTACTCGCAGGCATGACGACCTTCATGCTGCTCGACATGCGCTCCGGCATGCTCGAGGACCGCCAGGCCAAGCTGCGTGCGCTGGTCGAGGCCGCCGTCAACACGGTCAATCGCTACGGCGATCTCGCGGCCGCGGGCAAGATGCCGGCGGAGGAAGCGCAAAAGACGGCGCTCGCCGTATTGGCCGGGATGAATTTCGACGGCAAGAACTACTTCCTGGTGTTCGACCGCAACGGCATCCTGAAGATGCATCCGACGCGCAAGGATGACATCGGCCACAACATGCTGGATCCCAAACACGAGACCAGCGCCAACTATATCGGCTATCTGAACGCGGCAACCACGCAGGCGCCGCTTGAGGGGTTCAGTGTTTTCATCGGACGGCGGCCGGGCTCGACGGTCAACGACACGCCAAAACTGTTCCTGAGCTCGTTCGACAAGCACTGGGGCTGGGTCGTCACGACCGGCATCTTCCTTGACGACATCAACGCGCTGTTCCTCAGCCGCGCCGCCTGGGTCGCGGGCTTCGTCGTCGCCGGCCTCGCGCTCAGCCTGCTCCTGACGATGGCGCTGGGACGCTCCATCACCCGCCCCCTGAACCGGACGGTGAACGCGCTGGAGGAACTGGGCACGGGTCGTTTCGACGCGGAGGTGTCCCATGACAACAGCCAGACCGAGATCGGGCGGCTGAGCCGCGCGTTCCTGCAGTTCCGCGACAGGATGAGAGAGACCGAAGAACTTCGCGCCCGCCAAATGGACGCGGAGGAGCAGGCCAGGATCGACCGGCGCAACGCGATGGCGCGTGTCGCCGACGAGTTCGACGCCGCCGTCGGCTCCGTCGTCGAATCCCTGTTCGCCGAGGTCGAGCGCACCTCCCGGACCGTCGCGCAATTGTCGAAGAGCGCCGAAGCGTCCTCCGCCGGAACCGGGCGCGTGGACGGCGCGGCCCAGGCGGTCTCCGAGAACATCCAGACCGTCGCGTCGGCCACCGCAGAACTGTCGGCGTCGATCGGCGAAATCGGACGCCAAATCCATATGACCCGCGATATCGCGCGACAGACCCGGAACACCTCGACTCAGACCGAGGAACGGGTGGCGGCGCTGTCGGACAGCGTCGAGGCCATCGGCGAGATCATCGAGATCATCAACAGCATTGCGGGACAGACCAACCTGCTCGCCCTGAATGCGACCATCGAGGCCGCCCGCGCCGGCGAGGCCGGCCGCGGGTTCTCCGTGGTCGCCTCCGAGGTCAAGGCGCTGGCCAGCCAGACCACCAAGGCGACCGAGGACATCCGCAGGAACATCGAGGCCGTGCGCGACGCCACGCGCGAGGCTGTGGATGCGGTGCGCGCCATCTCAACCTCCATCAACGGGCTCGATGAGTCCGCCGGCACCATCGCGTCCGCGGTCGAGGAGCAGAATGCGGCGACTTCCGAAATCAGCCGCAACACGGCGGTCACCGCCGAGCAGACCCGCGCCATCACACAGGCCATCAACGAAGTCGCGAAATCGATGAGCGGCACCGACGAGGCCGCCCGTCAGGTCGAGGAATATTCCACCGCCATGCGCGGCAGGTTCGAGGAAATGCGCCGCGAAGTACACGCCTTCCTGGGGCGCATTCGCGCCGCCTAGGTCCCTGAACCGGCCCAGCGAAAATTTCTTGTCGCCGGGATGTCGGATTCAGCTTCGCCGGATCGTCCTTGCAGCGTGTCATCGCAACAAGGAGGATTTCATGCCCTATGTCGATGGTTTTGTCGTCCCGGTCCAAAAGCACAAGGTCGGCGCCTACAAGGCGCATGCCGAGAAGGCCGGCAAGGTCTGGATGGAACTGGGCGCGTTGGCCTTTGTCGAATGCGTGGGCGACGCCGTCCCCTATGGCCAGCTCACCTCGTTCCCGCGCGCGGTGCAGGCCAGGGACGACGAGGTCGTGGTCTTCTCCTGGATCGTCTACCGCTCCCGCGCCGAGCGCGACGCCATCATGGAAAAGGTCATGGCCGATCCGCGCCTGAAGGGCGACATGCCTTTCGACGGCAAGCGCATGATCTTCGGCGGCTTCGAGACGATGATCCAGATGTGAGCGCGGAAACGAAAATGGGTTTCTCGGGCGGCTGCTGCTGCGGCGCGGTGAGATTCATCATCGACGCCGAACCGGTTCGCGCCTTTCAGTGCCAGTGCCGGGATTGCCAGAAGGATTCCGGCGGCGGGCACAGTTCGGTATTCGTCTTCCCGCGCGCCGCACTCGAAATTTCAGGCGAGGTGCGAGAGACCGCGCGCACCAGCGACCGCGGCGCCACCAAGCACAAGGGCTTCTGCCCGGCCTGCGGCGTTTCGATCTACAACAAGCCGGACAAATTCCCTGACCTGATCGGCATCTATGCCGGAAGCCTCGACGACGCCTCGGCGTTCAATCCGGCCGCCATCTTCTACGCCGCGCGCGGATATGCCTGGGACTTCCTCGATCCCGATGTGCCCAGAGTGCCGGAATGGCGGACGGACTGAGCGCGTAAGCCGCTTCCGCAGTTTGATGATCCTATTGCACAACGCCTGATGCCCGACTCGACGACACGGAATGCGATCCACGTCGACGATTAACCTCTGCGACCGGCACCACTAGCGTGAAGGCAGCGATCGAGATATAAGTATCGCCCATGCGTTGGGATGCTGAAGATTTAGCGCTGCTCAAAAAGCTCTGGGCCTCAGGACAAAGCGCCGCTCAGATCGCGGGCCGTCTTGGGCATAGCCGTAACGCGGTCTGCGCCAAGCTCAAGCGTTTGGGCCTCAAGCGCGGCCGCAAGCCACCAACCGCAAAGCCCAGGATCATGCTGGCACCCAAGCGAGCGACGACGTCGTTGGCGGCTTGTAGCCGTTCTGTCGCGAAGGTGGTGTCGTCAAGGAAAACAGTTGCGCCGCAACCGAAGGAATTCAGCAAGCGGCAGCTTTACGCCATGCTGGCTGAAGCGGTTCGGAATACGGACTAGCTGACTCGGCTATGCCGGCCCTTCGTTCGGTTTGGGACCGGCTGGATGCCGACGAGTCTCATTCAGCGATTTGGTTGCGCGCCGCTTTGTTTCAGTCGATGGCCGGGAGGCGGAGGCCGTTCAGGAATCCGACGGGAGCCGTTACGCCGCCGCGGAGACTTCCGGATTCGTCAACGCAGCCTGTCCAGGTACGCGCAGGTTTCGCTCACCGGTGCGCGCGCAGGCCAGGATAACTTCTGGCGATGGCGGCCCGGTTGTACGGCGTGCGCAGATTTGACGGCGGTTGGCTGGATTACCTGGTCCAGGACCCTTCCGAGAAGCGAGAGTTCCTCGGGAGCCTGTTGGCGGAAGGTGGGCAACGTCCGCGCCGCTCCGGTCTACCTCCGAATTGCCCGGCCCATGGTTTCAAAATACCGTCCACGGCGACCATCAATAGCCGAGCAATGCCAGCCCGACCCAACTGACAGCAAAAATCGAACAGGCCAGCACCGCGGCTGAAGCCAACATCGCAACTGCCTTCGCCGGCCGCTTCATAACGCCGATCCTCTATGCAATGGAGCGATGCTATCAGCGAAAACGCCCGTATGATGGCTGGGAAATATCGCGCTATGAATTCGAGCGCACTGTGCCCAAATGGGTACACTGCTCTGCCCGCAAAATCCCTCATTCTCTTCTCATGTTGGACGAACAGGCAGAACGCTATGGGGTAACGAATGACGCTGACGCGGGCCGGATTGCCCCTCACATTAACGGCTTTCCTGGCGTTGCTTGCTGCTGCCGCTGCTGCCGTTCTTTTGGTCAACGATCGCCTGTCCGGTCCTCGAATTGCGAAAGACTTCGAGGAGTGTCAGGCAAAGGCTGAGACTTCCTCCTCGGAAGCCGCCCGCTCCACCGAAATCAATCAGTGCGGCGAACGCTTTGCTGGCCGCCGAAAAGCCGGCGGCGGCTACGCATATTACGACTTCATGCAGAACCGGACGTTCGACATCGCGGGTCCCAACCCGAGCGAAGAAGAACGCAAGCAGATCGACCGTTCTTACGTCGAATTTCTCGGCGCACAGCGTCAGGAAATGCTGTCGTCGGAACTGGCCAAACGGCGCTCCGATCAAGAACTGGCCGCCTTCGAACAAACTCGCCAGGCCGTAGACCCGCCGCCGCCGGTTCTCACGGAGAAAATCCCGCTTCCGGTCAAGCGACCGCTCGTCGAGCGATCGAAAGCTTGCGAGGACGGCTCCTTGTCGTGCAGTTGGGCAAAAGTGTCTGCGGCCGTGAAGAACGCTTTTGCGTCCTCCCCTCGTACAAAGCCCTAGCTGCCCGGCGCTCGCAAGCGACGAGACATCATCCGGCCGGCACGAAGCCGGCCGGAACTTGCAAGACCCTCTATCGCTCCGCCTTCACGAGCTGATAGGCGCCGCGCTCGAACGTATCGTAGACCGAGAGCGCCCTGGCATCGGCAAACGGCAGGTACTGCATCATGATCACGCCGGCGATGCCGCGCGCGGGATCAATCCAGAAGAACGTGTTGTTGATGCCGCCCCAGCTAAGGCTGCCGGGAGAGCGCTTGCCGGGCACCTGATCGGCGGTGATCAGGAAGCCGAGCCCCCATTTGTCGCGACCGTCTGCGATGAAGGTGAAGTCGGCGCTGCGCGGCAGCGCACTCTTGAGCGCGGGCACCGAGACCGCGCCGATCTGGTTCTGGCCCATCAGCGCGACCGTCTCGGCCTTGAGCACGCGCGCGCCCTCAAGCTCGCCACCATTGAGGAACATGCGCACGAAACGGCCGTAGTCATCAGCGGTCGAAGCGAGGCCGCCGCCACCGATCGGCGCCGCTATGGTGAGCCCGGGCTGCGGCTTTTGCAGTTCGATCGCGCCGTCCATACGATCGCCGGCGCGCTGTTGTTGCGCGACGACGCGCGGCCCCTTGGCCTCCGGCACATTGTAGGAAGTGTCGTTCATCTTGAGTGGGACAAAGATGTGCTCGCGGAAATAATCCTCGAGCTTCTGGCCGGACACCGCCTCGACCAGCTTGCCGACGACGTCGGTCGAGGTGCTGTAGTGCCAGCGCTCGCCCGGATCGAACAGCAGCGGGCCGCCGAACGGATAGGTTTCGCCGGCGTGCGGCTTGAAATCGCGCCAGACGGCGCTAGTGAACGGATAGGCCAATCCGGACGTGTGCGTCAGGAAATGCCTGACGGTCGGAGGCTTCGATGCCGGACGGACCTTGTAGTCGCCGGTCCTGGCGTCGAAGGATTCAATGACCTTCAGTCCCGCAAGCTCCGGCAGGTATTTTTCGGCGGGGTCATCGAGGCCGATCCGGCCCTGCTCGACGAGTTGCATCAACGCCGTCGAAGTGACCGGCTTGGTCATCGAGGCAATGCGAAACAGCGCATCTGATGTCAGCGGGCGCCCGGTCGCGACATCGGCCACGCCGAACGCGCCCTGATAAAGCACGCGCTCCCGATCAGTGATCAGGACGACCACGCCCGGCACGTCCTTGCGCTCGACGGCGCCGCGCAGGCTTGCGTCGAGGGCCGCACTCGCTGGTGAATTTTGTGCGCTCGCGGTGCCGGCTAACGCGGCAACCGCAACGCCTGCGGTAACAACCATTTCGGCGATCTTTCGATTCATTAAAGCCTCCCTGTTGCGCATGGCCCGGGTAGCACCCGCGCAAGCTCTCCCGAGGCATTTTCTTGTTCGACGCCGGTTCGATGACGGCGACAAGGACACGGCGCCGCATCGGCATGTCGCAACGTGAAGTTAGCAGCTGCAATTCGTCGAGTCTCCCGCGATCACGGTTGCGCCTGCGATGTCCGTCATCACGGACGGAGTGGGCAAGGACCCGCCAGCAGTTACGCCCATTCAAGTGGGAGCGTCGTCACTATGCGTTCGCGCGATGCAAAATTCCGAATCCGGCGTTCCAAACGCATGGCAGAACAAGGGGCGGGCGTTGTAGATTCACGCACATCGCGGTTGTGGAGGTTTGCAAAAATGCCGATCAAACCCCTTCCGGTTCTCGAGAGAGACCTTGCACGCGGCCGCCAAATCGCGCGTTCGTGGAAGCCTCTCGACCATCTCTCTCCCGCCGACGCCGAGATTGTCGCAAGAGCGATCGCCGAGGGCATCGCAGAGGGGCGCAAATACGGCCTGGAGATTGGGCAGGCGTGCGCCGCGGCGGGCCACTCGTAAGGATTTCAGCTCTAACCCGCCTTGCCGTCGTCGAGGCTGACGATGACGGCCGCGTTGGCGATGAGGATGGGATCGCCGGGCGGATCGGACGGGATTTCGAGCCCGCCCTTCACCGCGGTGACGGTCACCATGCCGTAAGGCAGCTCCTTCGCCACCGCTGCGGTATCGACGGTGTCAGGGTTCGGCACGGCGATGGTGACGTCGACGAACATGTCCTTGGCGGTCTTGCCGAGCATGCGGAAGAAGCCGAGGCTCGAATGCCGGATGGCATCGGACACCGCGCGTTTTGCGGCCTTGGTGCCGTCCTTGCCGTGGACGTCGACGCCCATGCCCATTTCGGTGATACAGCGCACGCGTGCCATTGGGATTCCTGATGCTGGGGTGAAAAAAGTTCGCTCGCGCCGAGACGTTATTCCGCCGCTTCCCGGTGCGGGACGCCCTGCTCTATGTCGAATTGCAGGATGTCGTTGAAGCGGTTGAACGCGCCGCACAGCGCGATGCGCCAGGTCAGCTCGACGATTTGCGCTTCGGAGAAATGCTGCTGAAGTCGGGCAAAGATCTCGTCGCGAGTCTTGTTCCAGTTATTGGTGACGGCGATGGAATATTCGACGACGAGCCTGTCGATGGCATCGAGCTCGGGATGATCGCGGTAGTCGAGCAGGCGTTCGGCGCCCGCTTCCGAGACGCCCTCGACGGCCAGCTTCGGCGCATGGTGCGAGACGCAATAGTCGCATTTGTTCAACAGCGACACCGTGACCAGCGCCAGCTCAAGGTGGCGCTTGGACAGCACGGCCTCGCCGGCAAGATCGACCAGCAGCGACCACATGTGCTTGAAGATCGGCGGCCGGTGCGCCATGACGCCCGCCTGGTTCTCGAACGCGCCATAGGTCGCCATCTTGTCCCAGAGCGGTTGCAGCGCGGCAGGAAGGTCGTTCCGGGTCTTGATCGAGACGCGTGACATGGGATGTCCTCAAACGGGGGCCGTTGCGGCGATGCTGCCACAACGGCGCGCGTTTGGCATTACGCGTCGGCAGCGTACCTCCTATGCCGGGACCGGCGCGGGCTGCGGCTCCGCCGTGAGATCGGTCTTGGGAAACGGCCTGAATGTCAGCGCGATCGCAAAAGCGCCAAGCCCGAAGGCCCAGGAGCCGATATAGAGCCAAGCGTAGCTCGCGAAGGTGTCGTAGATCAGACCGCCGGCCAACGGCCCGGTCGCCATGCCGAGGCTGCCGGCCATCGCGGTGCCGCCGATCACGGTACCCAGCATCCGCAACGGGAAGTTCTCGCGGATGATCACCGAATAGAGCGGCATCGTGCCGGCGTAGATGAAACCGAATACCGCCGCGACGGCGTAGAACGCGGCCAGTTCGTGCACGAACACATAGGCCAGCGCGCCGAAGGCCTGGACCAACAAGCCCGCCACCAGCACGCGCTTGGCGCCGAGGCGGTCGCCGGCGATGCCGAAGAAGATGCGGCCGAACAAACCGGCCAAGCCCTCCACGCTGTAGATCGTGACCGCGGCCACCAGCGGAATGCCGCAACTGATGGCATAGCTCACCGTGTGGATGATCGGGCCGGAATGCGTCGCGCAGCAGAAGAAATTGGTCGCAATCAGGATGATGAATTGCGGCGTGCGCAGCGCCTGCGCGGTCGACATTTCGGTTTGCGGCGTCCCGCCATCAGCCGGCGCTGCTGACGCGGCCGCCAGCGCCGGCGGGCGGCGCACCAACAGCGAGACCGGGATCATGATCCCTCCGACGACCGCGGAGAGGATCAGCATCGTGGTCCGCCAGTCATGGCCCGAGACGAGCCAGGCGACCAGGGGCGACATGGTCATGGGCGCCATCCCCATGCCGGCCGAGACCAGCGACACCGCAAGGCTGCGATGGGTGTCGAACCAGCCGGTGACGGTCGCCATCATCGGCGCGAAGATCGCGGCCGTAGCGCCGCCGACCATCACACCGAAGACGAACTGAAAGGCGAGCAGCGAGGTTGCGCGGCTGGCCAGCGCCAGGCTAGCCGCGATCACGACCGAGCCGGTCAACACCACCGGCAGCGGCCCGAAGCGGTCGGTCAGATTACCCCAGACCATGCTGGTCAGCGCCATGGCGAGAAAGCCGATGGTCATGGCGCTGGACACGCCCGTGACCGACCAGCCGGTGTCCCGCGCGATCGGCTGCAGCAGCACCGGCAGTGAAAACATGCCGCCAATGGCGACACATCCCAAGAGGCCGCCGGCCGCGACGATGACCCAGCGATAGCGAGAATGTTGCATTCCTGATCTCCGATAAAGGCTCTCACTGGCTGGAAGACGAACGGGATGGGCCGGAACCGACAGGCTGGCGGGCCTGCCGGTTCTTTTTTTCGTCGTCGATGATTGGCGGGCGGCATTTCATCGGCCAGAGAGCAGCCTCAGCCAAGGCGCCAAATGGAAGGCGCTCATCAACACATACATCGGAATCATTCCGGTCAGCGGCGATCCGCCCTCCCTGGCCGAGCAGATCATATCCGGCATGCCGCCGCCATGGACGGCGGTCAGCAGCGCCATGATCGCGAAGGTCGGCGTGGCCGCGAGCGACAGCAGACCGGCCGCGCTCGCCTTGACCCATTTCCGGCCTCGGGCGATGCCGGGATCGGCCAGCTCGGTCATGCCTTGGCCCCCGCCTCCTTGTTGCGAAAGGCGGCCTCGCCGGCATCCGACACCTCGATCCACCTCTTGTCGGGCGCGGCGCCCGGAACGTAGCTCTCGTTCCAGTTCCACCATTTGTACGGCCGGCTCTGGGGGTAACCTTCCGGGGAATCCTCCCACTCCTCCTGACGGCCGAGAGCGGTCATGTCGAGGTAGCTCCAGACGGTGCCCATCGCCTCGTCGCCACGGCTGTTGATCATGTAGGTGCGGAACACGCGGTTGCCGTCGCGGAAGAACGCGTTGTGGCCGTGCCATTCATCCACGCCGAAGTCGGCGTCAAAGCTGTCGGTGATGGTCACCCAGGGGATATGCTCCCAGCCCATCCGCGCCTTCAGCCGCGCGATGTCGGCCTGCGGCGCACGCGAGGCATACACCAGCGTCGTGTCGCGCGCGTTGAGGTGGGCGAGATGGGAGACCTGGTCGGCCCCGAGCGAACAGCCGATGCAGGCGTGGTCCGGCCAGCCATGCACGCCGGGCTCGAAGAAGGCGCGGTAGACGACGAGCTGGCGGCGGCCCGCGAACAGGTCGAGCAGGCTCTTTTTGCCTTCGGGACCGTCGAACGCATAGGCCTTTTCCACCGCAAGCCACGGCATCCGCCGCCGCTCGGCGGCGAGCGCGTCGCGGGCGCGGGTGACCTCCTTCTCCTTGACGAGTAGTTTTTCGCGCGCGACATCCCATTCCTGCGGCGATACGATCTTTGATGTCTTCATGTGCTGTCCTTCCTCACTCCGTCGGGTTTCGTTTCGGGCGGCGCTCATGACGCCGCCTGTTCGTAGCTGTCGTGGTGACGCCACCAGACACCGTTTTCGTTGCGCCCCCTGGGAGCGCGGTCGAGCCATTGGTACGTCCCCCACAGCCCGTCCAGTCCGCGTGCATAGGTGGAATAGATGTGATAGACGACGCCGTTCTCCCGCACGAAGGCGCTGAGGCCCGGCCGTTCGCGCACATACGCTGCAGGCTCGGCGCCGGACCTGGCCGCGTTCGCGATGACGACCGGCGGAAACGCCGCCCCGGTCATCGGGTGGCCGCCGCGCCGGTAATTGTATTCGATACCGCCGTTGCGCTGCTGCTCTTCGGTGACGGAGACGTTGAAATCATAATTGAAGCCGCTGTCCTGCGACGACGCCCAGGGAAAGGTCCAGCCCATCCGCTGCTTGAACGCCTGCAGCTTCGCAAGCGGCGCGCGCGAGACCGCCCAGAGCATCACGTCGTGGTTGGCGAGATGCACCGCAATGCCGTCAAAACCGTCGGCGATCGACGAGCAGGAAATACAGCCGGCCTTGTAGTCCGGTCCAAACATGAAGTGATAGACGAGGAGCTGCGAGCGCCCCTGGAACAGGTCTGCAAGCGAAACCGTGCCCTCGTCGGTGTCGAACGCATAGTCCTTGTTGACTCGGACCCATGGCAGTTCCTGGCGCCTGCGCGCGAGTTCGTCGCTTTGCCGCGTCAACGCCTTTTCCGCATCGAGCAGCTCTAGCCGCGCCGCAAGCCATTGTTCACGGGTTCCGGTCTTGTGCATGGTCATGGTCATTCTCCGTTATCGCTACCGTTGCGGGATAGACTAGGATCGGGCATGCCCCTCCCGGGAGTGACAAGTGTGACGGGATTTCGATGGACTCGCTGATCACGGCGGCGGCGCAGGCGCTGGCACTGGGCGATCCGCTCGGCGCGCTGAACCGGGTGGCGCTCCGCGACGACGCGCCAGCGCTGGCGCTGCGCGGCATCGCCATGGCCCAGATCGGCGATCTCGACCGCGCGAAGACGCTGGTGCGGCGGGCACAGCGCGCCTTCGGCCCGCGGGAGGCTGTGGCTCGCGCCAGATGCGCCGTCATCGAGGCCGAGATCGCGCTCGCCTCGCGCGACCTTGCCTGGCCCGCGAAGACGCTCGCCGCGGCCTCCGATGTCCTCGAGGCGCATGGCGACCGCGCGAACGCCGCGCACGCGCGTTATCTCGAAGTCCGGCGCCTCGTCCTGATCGGGCGCCTCGACGAGGCCGAGCACCAGTTGGCGCAGATCGATCTCACTGCGTTGACGCCTGCACTGCGCGCCGTTCACGAGCTTGCGCTTGCCGGGATTTCCATGCGGCGTGTCCGCGCCGGCATCGCTCACGCCGCGCTCGCCCGCGCCGAGGAAGCCGCGCGCTGGGCACGCATTCCCGCGCTCGCGGCCGAAGTCGAACAGGCCTTCGCCGTCCTCGACACGCCGGTGGCGCGGCGGATCGCGCCTGGCGAGGAGCTCCCTCTCCTGCTGGAGGACGTCGAGGCGCTGTTCGCCTCGAAGGCGCTCGTCATCGATGCCTGCCGCAATCTCGTGCGCGAGGGAAAAACGCTCGTGCCGCTCGCGAGGCGTCCGGTGCTGTTCGCGCTGGCGCGCGCGCTCGGTGAGTCCTGGCCCGGCGACGTGTCGCGGGACGTGCTGCTCATCCG
>Ga0207707_10002224_pt1 | contig 17529 bp, 16 predicted proteins | sample KBSC83BmetaG_FD_184336 | JGI IMG/M metagenome (GOLD analysis project Ga0207707, IMG submission 184336) | Corn rhizosphere microbial communities from Kellogg Biological Station, Michigan, USA - KBS C8-3B metaG (SPAdes) (version 2) | ecosystem: Host-associated > Plants > Roots > Rhizosphere ...
GCTGCAGGAGGTGTTCCGCAGATCCGACGGCGACCTCGGGGCGCTGGCAACAGCGCTGCTGGATTCCGACGAGGCCTGGCAGGCGCCGCGGACCAAGCTGCGCAGTCCCTACGAATTCCTGGTGGCGGCCGGCCGCTTGCTGGCGCGAATTCCTGATGATCCCGGCCAATATCTCGGCGGTCTCAATCTGTTGGGCCAGCCGCTGTGGTCTCCGGCCGGGCCGAACGGATTTCCCGACACCAACGCCGCATGGGCCGCGCCCGAGGGGATGAAGCTGCGGCTGGACATCTCGGCGCAAATTGCCTCGCGTCTCGCCGGTAATATCGACCCCCGCGATCTGCTGGAGCTTGCCGCGGCCGATGCGGCATCGCCGGAAACGCGGAACACCATCGAACGCGCGGAATCGCGGCAGCAGGCGCTGGCGCTTTTATTGATGTCGCCGGAATTGCAGAGGAGATGACGATGGATTGCTGCGAAAGCCCGACATCATCGGCAACATCGCGCCGCGCGCTGTTGCTCGGCGGCGCCTCGTTCGCCGCCTGGGCATACCTGCCGAAATTCGCGCGCGCCGCCGACGGACGTGACCCTCGGCTGATCGTCGTTATTCTGCGCGGCGCGCTCGACGGCCTCGCAACCGTGGCGCCGGTTGGCGACCCCGACTATGCCGGCCTGCATGGTTCGATCGCGCTGACATCAGATGGCCCGCACGCGGCGCTGATGCTGGATTCCTTTTTCGCGCTGCATCCCTCGATGCCGGAATTCGCGCGGATGTACGAGGAAAAACACGCCGCCGTGATCCATGCGGTGTCGACGCCGTATCGCGACCGTTCGCATTTCGACGGACAGGATGTGCTCGAAAGCGGTTTTGCAGGTCCGGGCCGGGTGCAATCCGGCTGGCTCAACCGCGCGCTGGAAGCGTTGCCGAGGGGCGAGAGCGTGATGAGCGGCCTCGCCATCGGTCCGACCACGCCGCTGGTGTTGCGCGGCGCGGCGCCGACTGTCGGCTGGGCGCCGGTCGCGTTGCCGCAAGCCGACGACGATACCGCGATGCGCCTTGTCGAGCTTTACCATCATCGCGATCCCGCGCTGGCCTCAGCATTGTCGCAAGGGTTAAAGCTTGACAAGACCGCGCAGGGCACCGGCACGAGACCGAAGCCGGGCACCAACAATGCCGGCGCGATGCGGCTGGTGGCGCGCGGCGCCGCCAAACTGATGGCGGCCGACGACGGGCCCCGGATCGCGGCGCTCGCCTTCGACGGCTGGGATACCCACGCCAATGAAGGTGGCGCGGTGGGCCGCTTGGCGCAGCTGCTGTCGGGCCTCGACGGCGCGCTTGCCGAAATCGAAAGCAGGCTCTCTGCGCGCTGGCGCGATACCGTGGTGGTGGTCGCCACCGAGTTCGGCCGCACCGCGCGCATCAACGGAACCGAGGGCACCGATCACGGCACCGGCACCATTGCGCTGCTCGCCGGCGGCGCGGTGCAAGGCGGCCGGGTGATTTCCGACTGGCCGGGGCTTAAGCCCGCCCATCTCTATGAGGGCCGCGATCTCGCGCCGACCACCGATCTGCGCGCGGTCATCAAGGGCGTGCTGCACGATCATCTCGGCCTCGCCGAGCGCGTGCTGGCGGAAACGGTGTTCCCCGACAGCGCCCCGGCGAAAGCGATCAAGGGGCTGGTGGGGTGATGGAAGTTCGTAGCGCGAGCAACACCATAGCGTCGTCCCGGCCAAGCCAAGCGCGAGCCGGGACCCATGACCCCCAGCGTGTCGTTGCTACGAGAGCTGGGGCAACAGTTCGCCTAATCAGGAATTCCGGTGGTTATGGGTCCCGGCGTTCGCCGGGACGACGATGTGCATGTTGCGCGATTTCGATCACCCCTTCGTAATCCTGTCGATCTCCGCGATTTCCTCCGCGCTCAGTGCCCAGTCGATCGCCTTGACGTTCTGCTCGACCTGCTCGACCCGCGTCGCGCCGGCGATCACGCTTGCTACCTGCGGCCGCGAGGCCAGCCAGGAGAACGCAAGTTCAAGCATGGTGTGCCCGCGCTTCTCGGCGAAAGCCTGCAACTTCTCGACGATGTCCTCGTTGCGCGGCGTGACGTAGCGGTCGCGCAGCGCAGGACTTTTGGCAAAGCGGGTGTCGTCCGGCGCGGCGGCGCCGCGCTTGTATTTGCCGGTCAACAAACCGCTGGCCAGCGGGAAGAACGGCAATAGCCCAAGCTTGTATTCCTGCGCCGCGGGCAGCAGATCCCTTTCGATCTCGCGCACCACCAGGCTGTATTCGTCCTGGCACGACACGAACCGATTGACGTTCATCTGCCGCGCGGTGAGTTCAGCCTCGGCGATGCGCCAGGCCGGAAAATTCGAATTGCCGATGTAGCGCACCTTGCCCTGCCGGATCAGGTCGTCCAATGCGCGCAAGGTTTCCTCAATCGGGGTCAGCGGATCGTAGTCGTGCTGCTGGTAGAGGTCGATGTAGTCGGTCTTCAGCCTGGCCAGGCTGGCCTCGACCGCGGACATGATGTAGCGCCGTGACGCGCCCTGCCTGCTGCCGTCGTTGCTCATCGGCTTGGAGTATTTCGTCGCCAGCACGATGTCCTTGCGCCGGTCGCCGAGCACCTGGCCCAGCACGGTTTCGGAGCCGCCCATCCCGGCATAGATGTCGGCGGTATCGAACAGCGTGATGCCGAGGTCGATCGCCCGGTGGATCACCTTGCGCGAGGTTTCGAGATCGGTGCGCTGGCCGAAATTGTTGCAGCCGAGGCCGACGGCGGAAACACGCAGGCCGGAGCCGCCGAGATTGCGAATTTGCATGGATCAGTCCTGTTGGGTGGGGAGCGCGAGACGGGATTATATTGTGGCCTGCACGCCTCCGAGCCGCAAGACAGGAGCCCGCCGCGGCGCGCCAGCCATCGTGCGGCGGTTACACCGAACACGATCGGGTGAGGAGACAAAAAGCGGCCCCGGTCAGACGCGGCGACTGACGGGGGCCGCTTGGGGCGCGTGATCTGTGACGGGGGGCCTGATCAGACGCGAGGCGGAACCTAACCTTGCTTTGTTACGCGCCCATGACAGCCGGACTTATCCACAGCCGGGATTACCGCCTGGGGAGGCGGCTAGAGCCATTTCCGTTTCGATCGAATCGAAACGGGGCTCTAGATTCTTGATTAGACGCGTTTTCTTGACGCGAACCGGGCTCCACTTCGCTTAAAAACGCTCTATTCCGCGGCGGGCAGGTGCCGGGTCAGGCCACGATCGCCGCCGCCGCGCAGCGACCGGTAGTAGTCGGCGCGGGAGGGATCGTCGGTATGGCGGACGAGGTCGGTTACCGGCGTGTAGCTCAGCATTCGCCCGCCGTCGGGCAACGCGGTGCAGCTGAAGCGCAGCACCTCCCCGTCCGCGAGATTGATCGTGATCGGGGTGGAATCGCCTGATCGCATCATCTCCGTGCGCCGTGCGATGAAGGCGTTCAATTCCTCCTCCGGCAGTTCATAGGCGCCGGTATCGCGGCCGTGATACATCAGCGCGATGAAGGGCGGCTTGCTGTCGGCCTTTTCGTCCGGAAGCGAAAAATAATCGCGGAAGGCGCGGTTGATGAACTCCGCGCGGGTATCGGAATCGAGCAGCACGATGCCGATGTCAACCTGATCGAGCGCCGCCGACAGACGCTCCGCGGTGGCATGGTGCCTGCGCTCCCACGCGAACACGTCCATCAATCTCTTTCGCAACAGCCCGGTAACGGCGGCGGTGCCGACCGCCGTCATCGCCAGCATCGACAGCCGCACGAGATCCGCGGTGTCGTAGCCGGGCGTCGCGCGGTGGTTGAGGAAAAACAGTGCGGAAGCCGCTACCGCCATGGCGGCGCTGATCATGCCCGAGGCGAGGCCGCTGAGGGAGGCCGCAAAGGCGACGATGCAAACAAACAGCGGCGCGGGATCGGGAACGGCAACGAAATTACGATCGGCAAGGACGGCGATCACAGCCGTCGCTGTCGTCAGAGCTGGACCGGAGATTGCGCGCCAGTCGAACTGCATGCCTGGTCTCGTTTCCGCCACGAGAATAAAGCGCGAAGCATGACCGATAGGTGCATTTGCGGTGGGATTTCAGGCGTCATCCTTAAAAATCGGTTGACCTGACAGCGGCGGCTTTCCGATCTCTTGGATCAAATGATATCGATCGCGGATGGAACCGGGTTCCACGCCTGGGTGTTAGCGCTGAGATTTTGAAAGGATATCCACATTAGGCTGGTCTTGCCGCCTTAGTGTCGGCTTGAATTCGACCGAGCTGCCTCAGAGCCACAAAAGCCCAAAGGCAATAGTCAGGACCGTGAGTGGCGCACCCACCTTGAAATAAGCCCCAAAATCTAATTCCACGCCTCGCGCCTTCGCACGCTGAGCGACAATGAGATTGGCAACAGAACCGACCAGTGTGAAATTTCCAGCCAGCGTCGCCGCCATTGCGACTACGAGCCAAGCGCGTTGCGGATCCTGTAAATTCGGAACGAATGACTTGAGGAGAAGCACGGCCGGAACGTTGCTAACGAGGTTGGACAGCACGGCCGTGACGCCGGCCAGGATTGTTGGGTTATCGAGGTGCTGGCGGGCGATCGCAGCGCTGACATCGGTCGTGATCACTGCTTTCTCGAGCCCACCGATGACGACAAACAACCCGACGAACATCACAAGAAGCGGCCAGTCGATCTCGATATAAACCTTTTCAGGTCTCACGCGCCGCGTAAGCAGCAGAAACGCACCACCCACAATAGCCACCTTGGCGACTGGTTGGCCAAAGAAGAAGAGCACGACCATAACCGCCATAACAACGATGGACTTCGCCAACAGCGGTCCGTGGTAGCGACCTGATATGTCGATTGTGTCAAACTGATCGCGCGTAAGGAATTCGCTCCGATAGGATAATGCGATGAGAACAGAAGTGATCATGAGCCCGATGACTGCGACTGGCACCAGCGCCGCAGCGAAATCGCCGTAAGGAATACGGGAGAGGCTTCCAATTATGATGTTTTGGGGATTTCCAGTGATAGTCGCGACACTACCGATGTTAGACGCGGTCGCGATCGCCAAGAGGTATGGAACAGGATTTCGCTTTAGCCGTGTCACGAGTTCGAGTACGAGTGGGGTCATCACCAGGCAGATCGTGTCGTTGACCAGGAACGCTGAGAGAACCCCGGTGGAAAAAATTACCATTCCAAGCAACGTGATCGGCCGTCTAACGTAGGCTGCGATCCAGTGGGTGATGACGCGAAAAAATCCTGAAAGCCGGAGATTGGCGACGACAATCATCATGCCAAGTAGCAGCACGATCGTATTGAAGTCGACCGCTCGATACGCTTCTTCGAGCGACAATACGCCGGTAGCGACCATCAGACTGCCGCCAAGCAGGGCCGCCCCAGCCCGGTCAATCCGGTATACAGGTATCTTGCCGAGGGCCACGACGGCGTAGGTTGCAAGAAAGATCAACCACGCAGCAGCAATCGTTGTTTCAGGCATCCAGTTCATTCTGGGCATCAAGCCTTCGCCTGGCGCCAAAGGCAAGATGCAAGTCATATCTCAAATGCGAGACGCGGGGGGATTACGCTGTCGCGAATCTGCCCGCGCTGAACGCGCCTCACCGTCCGGTGATCGCGCGGTAATGATCCACCGGGTTCTTGCACGAACCGTAGGAAATGTTGGCAACGCGCCAGGCTTCGCTCTCGCGAACGACGCGCACGAGGATGTTGCGGGTTTCGCCGCGCCAGGTGACGCCGACGGTAGCGGCACCGTCGTCGCTGCCGGAGACGAGAGCGATGTTGACGACCGTCACCTCTGTCCTAGGCAACACCGCAGCCGAAGAAGGCATTCAGAATCGGACCGATCGGCTCGTTCGGATAATGCCTTGCATTGCGTACCGGTTGGTGGCCCCGGAGCGACGGCTACCGGGCTTGGTCGCGGTTCGCAGTCGATGCGTTCAAGCGGGGCGCCGTCACTTTCCGGCGGCGGGTTGAATTTGTCCCGCCGGATTGTCGGCGAGCGGCCAGAATGCATCTTCGCCGCGCGCTCCCGCGGCGATCAGCGATGACGCGGCCACGAGGATCGCGACCGTCAACGCGACCGTAACAAGTACAACAGGTGTCTTCATCATTGCCCGATCGCGGTGCCTGATCACCGCGCGTTGCCGCGCAAAAAATTGCAAATTGCCTGGGAAAATAATTTGGTTACGCCGGTATCGGCATCGCCATGGAGACCTTGATCGAAAACACCGTGAGGCTGACGATCAGGCACAGCGACAACGCGCCGATCGCGAGCGAAGCCGCGACCGCGTGGGTCAGCCGGGACGAGGCGACGGACGCCGCTCGGCCGTCAAAGCCTGCAGCGCCGGGCGACCGTATCATGGTCTAAATCCTTCAAGGCGCGGGCGAATCACCCGCGACGTCAGCAATTTCGCTGCGATCGCGGGCAATATTGCGGCGGCGGCCCGCCCCGAAAACGGCAAAACGGCGGCAAGGAAAGCGGCTATGCCCGCTATTTTCGTTGCCTAAGCCTCGGCGGCGATGCCGGGCGAATCGTCGACCTCGGCCCCGGGTTGCCAGTCCATGGCGACGAAGCCAGGGGTCTGCTCGACCCGGCGCAGCCAGGCGCGGATCGCCGGGAATGTCGCGAGGTCGTAATCGCAGCGGTCGGCGACGTGGGTGTATCCGTAGAGCGCGATATCGGCGACCGTGAGCTGGCCGGCTGCGAAATGCTCGTGGGTCTTGAGGTGATTTTCCATCACCTGCAACGCGGCATAGCCGCGCTCCATCCAGTCTTCCAGCGCGTGGGTCTGCAGGTCGCGGCCGCCCCTGACCAGCGACAACCAGAAATAGGCCGCGCCGATATTCGGCTCCAGCGCGTGTTGTTCGAAGAACATCCACTGCAGCGCTTCGGCGCGCTCGATCCGAGATTCCGGCGCCAGCGGGGTGCCGCCGGCGACATACCAGAGGATGGCATTGGATTCGGCGAGGTAGCGTCCTTCCGCGACTTCCAGCAGCGGCACCTGTCCGCTCGGATTCTTGGCGAGAAAGTCCGGCGTACGGCTCTCGCCGCGCAGAATGTCGATCTCGATCGCGCGGTAGGGCGCATTCAGCAGCGCCAGCGCAAGGCGGACCTTGTAGCTATTGCCGGAGCGCTGCATCGAATAGAGTTTGTACATTGGATTCGTTCGATCGGTGGGACGCGCGCCCCGCGCGGCTGGCGAGTGAGATCGCCTTGTCGCCCCGCAACGCGGCTAAACAATGATGCCGATGCAGACGCCTCGCAAGTCCCGGACGATACGAAAAGCCGAAAACCTTTCCCGCACTGCAACCTCGCAAAATATCCTGCAACACGCCGGAACAAAATCAGATCACGTTTGCGCGCTTCGGTGGGCAAATTTTCTCCCGGCCGGTGTCCCGGTTCGAGCACGTTCTGCTGGATGTCATGGCGTCCGCGAAACGTGTGCCGGGCCCCGGAGCGGAGCCTGCTCTATTCGCCCTCGGCGGCCTGCCGGCCAGCCCCGCCAGGTCAGCGTGCCTGACGTTGGCGCAACGGCAGGACCGATCGGCACCGATCTTGCCGGATATGAGTCATTTCGCCGCGGAATTTGATGAATATTGCGCGAATCCGGCGCGGCCCTTTCAAGGCACGCCAAAGTTTGGGCGCATCGGGCTAACCTTCTTGCGATGCAGCGTGACGCGCTTTAGGGTGCATCGATCCCAACAACAAGAGTCGTGGACTTGCGTGTTCACGACGTTTGCAAGGAGATGATGATGCCGTTTCTGTCCGCTGCGCTCGACCGTGTGAAGCCGTCCGCGACCATCGCGGTAACGGATAAAGCACGCGCGCTGAAAGCGGCCGGCCGCAACGTCATCGGCCTCGGCGCCGGCGAGCCCGACTTCGATACCCCCGCCAACGTCAAGCTGGCGGCGATCCGCGCCATCGAGGCCGGCAAGACCAAATATACCGATGTCGGCGGCATTCCCGAGCTGAAGGAGGCGATAGCAGCCAAATTTCAGCGCGAGAACGGTCTTGCCTACAAGCCGAACCAGATCATCGTCGGGACCGGCGGCAAGCAGGTGCTTTACAACGCGCTGATGGCCACCATCAATCCGGGCGACGAGGTCATCATTCCCGCCCCCTATTGGGTGAGCTATCCGGAGATGGTGGCGCTGGCCGGCGGCGTCTCGGTGCCGGTGGTGTGTACGGCGGAGCATGGCTTCAAGCTGCAGCCCGCCGCGCTGGAGAAGGCGATCACGCCGAAGACCAAGTGGATCATCCTGTGCTCGCCGTCGAACCCCACCGGCGCCGCCTATACGCGTACTGAACTGAAGGCGATCACCGACGTGCTGGTGAAGAATCCGCATGTCTGGGTCATGACCGACGATATGTACGAGCACCTGGTCTATGACGATTTCGAGTTCACCACGCCCGCGCAGGTCGAGCCGAAACTTTACGACCGCACGCTGACGGTGAACGGCGTGTCGAAAGCCTATTGCATGACGGGCTGGCGCATCGGTTATGCGGGCGGTCCCGCCGAGCTGATCAAGGCGATGGCGACGATTCAGTCGCAGTCAACCTCGAACCCCTGTTCGATCTCGCAATGGGCCTCGGTCGAAGCCCTCAACGGTCCGCAGGATTTCATCCCGGTGAACAACAAGGCGTTCAAGGAGCGCCGCGATCTCGTGGTGTCGATGCTCAATCAGGCCAAGGGCATCGATTGTCCGCGGCCGCAGGGTGCGTTCTATGTCTACCCGTCCTGCGCCGGCACCATCGGCAAGACTTCGCCGACCGGCAATGTGATCGGCAACGACGAGAACTTCGTCACCGAGCTGCTTGAAAATGAAGGCGTTGCGGTGGTGCAGGGTTCGGCGTTCGGGCTTGGCCCGGCGTTCCGGATTTCCTATGCGGCCAAGAACTCCGATCTCGAGGAAGCCTGCAAGCGCATCCAGCGATTTTGTGGCAATTTGAGATAGTCAAATCACTTCGTCGTCTCACCCTTGATGTTTTGACGGCAGCTTTTTGGAAGCGCCTTGTTTTGGACACGGCGCTTCCTTTCTGTCCCCTCCGCGAATTCAATTCATCACTCGGGGAACAGACACATGCGACTCTCGACACTCAGTATTGCCATTGTTGCGCTGGTAGCGCCGATCGCTAGCGCCAACGCGCTGCCGCCGGTTCGCGCCGGCATCCTGCAATGCCAAGGCGGCCAGAATGTCGGCTTCGTCGTCGGCTCGGTGACCAGCCTCGAATGCGTGTTCCAGAGCGAAGGCCGCCGTCCCGAACCCTATATCGCAACCGTTCGCCGCTACGGCGTGGATCTCGGTATCACCGGCCAAACCAGCCTGGCCTGGGCGGTGAATGCGCCGACCGGGCAGGTTGGACGCGGCGATCTCGCGGGCAATTACGGCGGCGTCGGCGCCAACGCTTCCATCGGCGTCGGTTTTGGCGGCAACTTTCTGGTCGGCGGCCCGGCGAATTCCTACGCGCTGCAGCCGATCAGCGTGCAGGGCCAGACCGGGTTGAACGTCGCGGCGGGGGTCGCCGATATCGAGCTGCAGCCGGTCCGGTTCGCGCACGGCGCTCCTCACCGGCACATTCACCGGCACCGCCATCACCGCTGAGAGGCGGCACGCGCTGACTGAAAGAGGCCCGCGGAAGCGGGCCTCTTTTTTGTTTGAGTGGGTTGGTCCGGAGCGCGGCAAATCTGGCACGGCCGCCGATGTTGTGTCATAGAGAAGTGAGCGCCCGGGCTAGGGCGCTTTCCTGATTCTCTGCTCGCATCACATTTTTTTCAGCCGGAGATTTCTTTATGCGTCGTTCATTCGTTCTTGCCGGTGCCGCCGTCACCATGCTGGTTGCGTCCTTCGCCGGCGCCAAAGCGCAGCAGCCGATACAGCGCGTGCAGGTCGGCATCCTCGAATGCCGCGGCGCTGCAAGCGTCGGCTTCATCGTCGGCTCGGTGACCAACCTCGGTTGCGTGCTGCGCGTCGAGGGCATGCCGGAGGACCGCTATATCGCGACCATCCGCAAGGTCGGCCTCGATCTCGGCATCACCCAGGAATCGGCGCTTGGCTGGGCCGTCTACGCGCCGGTCGCCCGCCTCGGGCCGGGCGATCTCTCGGGCAATTACGCCGGCGCGCAGGGCAGCGCCACGATCGGCGTCGGGCTCGGCGGCAACGTGTTGGTCGGCGGCTCGGCGAATTCGATTGCGCTGCAGCCGCTTAGCCTGCAGGGCCAGGTCGGCCTCAATGTCGCGGCCGGGCTGGAAAGCCTGGAACTTCGGCCGGGAAGGTAACTCTTCTCCCTCTCCCTCGCCCCGCATTTGCGGGGTCGAGACGAGCGAAGCTCGCTCTTAGAGGGTCGGGGTGAGGGGCTCTGTTTGCAAAGTCAGAGAAGAATAGGTGCGCAGTGCCTCGCCCTCACCCGCCGCGCTAAGAGCGCCATAGCCGAAGCTTCGCTTTCGGCGTTCTTATCCAAGGACGGCCGCCGAAGGCGGCCTATGCTCTCGCCGTAAGGAAGGGGGAGAGGTTGAGAGAGCGCTATGCACCGTCGCGACGTTTTTCTGGCTTGCCAAATCGCTGATGTCGGGGGAGCATCCGGCTGCCGACCCAATCAAGGGCCGAGCTCCAGATGAAGGAGGCGGCGATGGGACAGGACGTCAGAAGTCCCCGCGGTCCACGGTGCATTGCGCTGGTGGGCCCTTTCCAAAGCGGTAAAACCACACTTCTTGAAGCGATAATGGCGCGCACGGGCGCAATCCCCCGTGTCGGCAGCGTCGAGGCCGGAACCTCCGTCGGCGATTCCAGCCCCGAGGCCCGCCACCACAAGATGGGCGTCGGCCTCACCGCCGCCACGACCAGTTTCATGGGCGACAGTTATACCTTTATCGATTGTCCCGGTTCGGTGGAATTCGCGCACGACATGCGCGCCGCGATCCCGGCGGTCGATGCCGCGGTGGTGGTCTGCGAAGCCGACGAGAAAAAGCTGCCGCAACTCCAGATTATTCTGCGCGAGCTGGAAGATCTCGGCATCCCGCGCTTTCTGTTTCTCAACAAGATCGACCGGGCCAACAAGCGCATCCGCGAGACGCTTGCGACCCTGCAGCCGGCATCGCGGATACCGCTGGTGCTGCGGCAAATTCCGATCTGGAACGGCGATCTGATCGCGGGCTTCGTCGATCTGGCGCTGGAACGCGCCTTCGTCTATCGCGAGCACAAGGCTTCCGAGGTCGTGGCGCTGGAAGGCGGCGACCTCGATCGCGAGAAGGAAGCCCGGTTCTCGATGCTGGAAAAGCTCGCCGATCACGACGACGCGCTGATGGAGCAATTGCTCGAGGATATTTCGCCGCCGCGCGATGCCGTGTTCGACGATCTCGCCCGCGAACTGCGCGAAGGGTTGATCTGTCCGGTGCTGCTCGGCTCCGCAACCCGCGAGAACGGCGTGCTGCGCCTGATGAAGGCGCTGCGGCATGAATCGCCTGGCGTGGCCGAGACCGCAAAGCGTCTCGGCGCGCCTTCGACCAAGGACGCGCTGGCCTATGTGTTCAAGACCGTGCATTTGCAGCATGGCGGCAAGCTGTCGCTGGCGCGGATGCTGGCCGGACGCCTCGATGACGGCGCGACACTGCAGTCTTCATCGGGCGAGACCGGCCGGGTATCGGGGATATCGGCCGTGAATTGCGCCCACGACACCAAGCGCGCCTCCGCCGAGGCCGGCGACAGCGTCGCGCTCGGCAAGCTCGACACCATGAAGACCGGCGACACGCTGTCGAGCGGCAAGGCCGCTCCGCCAGCGCTGGTCAGCGTCGAGCCCTCGCCGCCGGTGCTGGCGATGGCGCTTGCGGCAACGGACCGCAAGGACGACGTCAAACTCGGCCAGGCGTTGCTGCGGCTGAACGAGGAAGATCCCTCGCTGACGATGATCCACAACGCCCAGACCCACGACATCGTGCTGTGGGGGCAGGGCGAGATGCATTTGCGGGTCGCCCTCGAGCGGCTGCGCGACCGCTTCGGCGTCAACGTCAAATCGCAGCCGCCGGCGATCGGATACCAGGAGACCATCCGCAAATCGGTCACCCAGCGCGGCCGGCACAAGAAGCAATCCGGCGGCCACGGCCAGTTCGGCGACGTGGTGCTGGATATCAAGCCGCTGCCGCGCGGCGGCGGTTTCGAGTTCCACGAAAAGGTCGTCGGGGGCGCGGTTCCGCGCAACTATATCGGCGCGGTGGAAGAGGGCGTGGTCGATGGATTGCTGCGCGGGCCGCTCGGCTTTCCCGTCATCGATGTGCAGGTGACGCTGACCGACGGTTCGTATCACAGCGTGGATTCCTCCGACCTCGCATTCCGCACCGCGGCGCGGATCGGCGTCAGCGAAGCGCTGCCGCAGTGCCAGCCGGTGCTGCTGGAGCCGATCCATGTGGTGGAGATCGTCTGTCCCACCGACGCCACCGCGAAGATCAACGCCATCCTGTCGGGGCGGCGCGGGCAGATTCTCGGCTTTGACACCCGCGAGGGCTGGCCGGGATGGGATCGCGTCCGCGCCATGATGCCGGAAGCCGAGATCGGCGAGTTGATCGTGGAGTTGCGCTCGGCGACCGCCGGTGCCGGCAGTTTCACGAGGCAGTTCGACCGCATGGCCGAAGTTACCGGCCGCGCCGCCGATCAGATCATCGCCGCGCATCGCGTCGCGGCGTAAGCGCTCTTCCTTATTCCGGGGCGCGCAAAGTGCGAACCTCAGATGTGCAATTGCACATCGGGGGTCTGCGCCAACTGGCGCATCCCGGAGTGACCGGCCCCGCGTGACGGCGCTTTAGCGCGGCCATGCTTTCCAACCCAGCCGATTTCATGAACACTATCGCAGGTCACGGCGATGGTGCGCAGGACGATGCTTGATTCACGCCGCAATGTTGTCCTCGCCTGCATGCTGAGCGCGCTGGTGAAGGTCGGCCAACTGGTCACGGCGGCGCTGACCGGCGGCGCGCGCTGGGGCTGGGCGCCGAATTTGCTGCTGTGGGCGGCGACGGTTCTTTGTGCGGTGCGCTCGCCTATCACTGGATCAATCTCGCCGCGATCTGGTTTGCCGCGGGCGCGGCGCCGGCCTTGAGCGCGATCGTTGCCGCGACCACCCATCGATAGCATTGACAGCGAACCCGTCTTGCCCGATTGGAGCGGCGGCGGCGCCTGTGTACGGGCGCTGCAACAGGATTGGCGGATGACAGCCGAGACCAAAGCCCGCGCCGCGTGCCTGATCGGATGGCCGGCGGCGCATTCGCGCTCGCCGCTGATCCATCATTACTGGCTGCGCAGGCTCGGCATTGAGGGCGGCTACAGCATCGAGGCGGTGCCGCCCGAAGGCTTTGCCGAGTTCGTGCTGCACCTTTCGACGCACGGTTTCGTCGGCGCCAACGTCACCATTCCGCACAAGGAGCGCGCGCTGGCGTTGTCGACGCCGGATGCCCGCGCCCGCGCGGCCGGCGCGGCCAATACGCTGTGGTACGAGGGCGGTGAGCTGTGCTCGACCAACACCGACATCGAAGGATTTATCAACAATCTCGATGCCTGTGCACCAGGGTGGGACCGCGCCACCGATGCGCTGGTGCTTGGCGCCGGCGGATCGTCGCACGCGGTGGTGTTCGGATTGATCGAGCGCGGCATCAAGCACGTGCATCTGGCCAACCGGACCATCGAACGCGCGCGCGCGCTTGCCGATCAATTCGGCGCCAACGTTCATCCGGTTTCATGGGATGCCTTGAGCGATCTGCTGCCGCGTGCGGGATTGCTGGTCAACACGACGTCGCTCGGCATGCAGGGCCAGCCCGCGCTGGAGCTCGACGCCGGCCTGCTGCCGTCGCACGCGGTGGTCGCCGATCTCGTGTACGTGCCGCTGGAGACGCCGTTGCTGGCAGCGGCGCGGGCGCGGGGGTTGAAGACCGCCGACGGGCTGGGCATGCTGCTGCACCAGGCGGTGCGCGGGTTCCAATTGTGGTTCGGACAGCGCCCCGAGGTCACCGCCGAACTCCGCGCGCTGGTCGAGGCCGATCTCGCGCACGCATGATCCGCCAAAGTGTGAGCGGTTTGGCGAAAAGATCATGCGTTCTTGCGCGATCTCAGGACAAACGAAGACGTTTGTCCGGCAAAACCGGTGCCCACTTTTGCCGATCGCGCGCTGCTTGAGCCGGAATACCGTGGACGCAGCGGTGTCCAATGCTAGGTGATACCAGCCGGAGACCAGTTCATGCCCGTTCATCGTTCAACGCTCATTCGTCCGCTTGTTGCAGTTGCTGTTGTCGCCGCGTCGTGCCTGTACGCGATCGCCCAACAGCCGCCGGCGCCATCACGGGTTCGCGGCACCATCGAAGCCGTCGACGGCGACGTGCTGTCGGTCAAATCGCGCAGCGGCGAAGACGTCAAGCTGCGCATGAGCAGCGACATGCGGGTGGTGGGCATCACCAGGATTTCGCTGTCCGACATCAAGGTCGGCTCCTTCATCGGCACCACCACGGTGCCCGGACCGGACGGCGGCGCCAACGCGATCGAGGTGCACTTATTTCCGGAAGACATGCGCGGCACCGGCGAGGGATCGCGGCCCTTCGACCTGCGTCCCAACAGCACCATGACCAATGCGACGGTGGCCGAGGCCGTCGCGGGCAATGACGGTCACAGGCTTACCGTCAAATACAAGGACGGCGAGAAGAAAGTCGTGGTCTCGCCCGATACGCCGGTCGTGACCTATGTCCCCGCCGACAAATCCGACCTGAAAGCCGGCGCCAAAGTAATCGCCTTCATGAAAAAGCTGCCGGACGGTTCGTTCGAAACCAACCGCGTCAACGTCGGCCGCGACGGGCTGACGCCGCCGATGTGAAGGTGGTGCGGCTGAGCGTGGAATAGCCTCCGAACCGTGGTGTTTTCCCTTTATCAAGAAACGCCTTTTGAGGAGAAAGCCATGCCGAAAATCTCTGCCTTGACGCCGCGTGTGCTCGCAGCGTCGCTGACGGCTCTATCCGTGCTGACATCGGTGGCATGGGCGCAGCAGCCGCCGCCGGTCCGCATTCGCGGCACCATCGAAGCCGTCGACGGCCCGCTGCTCGCGGTGAAATCGCGCGAGGGCATCGAGATGAAGGTGCGCGTGACCGACAATGTGGCGGTGTTCGGCATTGCCAAGACCGCGTTGTCGGAAATCAAGCCGGGCTCTTACATCGGCGTCTCCGCGATGCCGGAGCCCGACGGCACCCAGAAGGCGTTCGCGGTTCATATTTTCCCCGAGAACCAGCGCGGCGCCGCCGAAGGTTTCCGGCCCTGGGATGCCCGGCCCAACTCAACCATGACCAATGCCACCGTCGCCGAGACGGTCGCGGGGACCGACGGCCAGAACATCCTCGTCAAGTACAAGGACGGCGAGAAGAAAGTCGTTGTGCCGCCGAATACGCCGATCGTCACCTTCGTCGCCGGCGACAAGTCCGAACTGAAGCCGGGCGCCAAGATCATTATCTTCGGCGCCAACAAGAAAGAGGACGGCACGCTGGAGGCCGCCCGCGTCAATGTCGGCCGCGACGGCATCACCCCGCCGATGTGAGGCCGAGACGCTTCTAGCGAAAACCTCTCAACGGGTCGTCCCGCCTAGTGCGCAATTGCGCACGTGGCGCGGGGACCCATAGGCACCGCCGTTAGAGTTGAAGAAGGGCTTTTGCCCCGAGTCAAATCGAGGCGACACGGCGTATGGGTCACAGCGCGCGCTTCGCTTGGCCGGGACGACGGAAGCTTCAGATCGCCAGCACGTGGTCGTCGATCTCTGCGATAGTGTTGACGCCGCAGAGCCCCATGGTCACGCTGAGTTCGTTGGCGATGAGGTCGATCGCCTTGGCGACGCCGGGGCCGCCGAACGCGCCGAGGCCATGAATGTAAGCCCGGCCGATCATGCAGGATTTGGCGCCGAGCGCGAGCGCGCGCATCACGTCCTGGCCCGAGCGTATGCCGCCGTCGAACATGATTTCCATCTGCGAGCCGACCGCATCGACGATCTCCGGCAAAACTTCGATCGACGACGGCGCGCCGTCGAGCTGCCGGCCGCCATGGTTGGAGACCACCAGCGCGTGCGCGCCGGTCTTCACCGCTTCCTCGGCGTCCTCGACGTCGAGAATGCCTTTGAGGATCAGCTTGCCGGGCCAGATGCTGCGGATCCACTCGACGTCTTTCCAGTTCAGCGTGGTGTCGAATTGCGTCGAGATCCACGCCCCCAGCGCGGTGATGTCGTCGGTGCCTTTGAGATGGCCGACGAGATTGCCGAAGGTGCGGCGCTTGCCACGCAGCACGCCGGCGACCCAGGCCGGCTTGGTGGCGAAATCGACGAACTTCGACAGCGTCCATTCCGGCGGCACCGTCATGCCGTTCTTGATGTCCTGATGGCGCTGCCCGATCACCTGCAGATCGACTGTCAGCACCAATGCGCTGCATTTCGCCGCGATCGCGCGCTCGATCAGCTCCCTGATAAAGCCGCGGTCCTTCATGACGTAGAGCTGAAACCAGAACGGCTTGTCGACGTTGGCGGCAACATCCTCGATCGAGCAGATCGACATCGTGCTCAGGGTGTAGGGAATCCCTGCGGCCTGCGCGGCGCGGCAGGCATGAATCTCGCCGTCGCCATATTGCATGCCGGTCAGCCCGACCGGCGCCAGGATCAGCGGCAGCGCAGCGGGCTCGCCGAGGATCGTGGTCGAGGGATCGCGTTTCGACACATCCACCAGAATGCGCTGGCGAAACTTGATTTGCTGCAGGTCGTCGCGATTGGCGCGGAGCGTTTCCTCGGCGTAGGAGCCGCGATCGGCGTAGTCGAAAAACGCCTTCGGCACCTTTCGCATATGGACCTGGCGCAAATCCTCGATGCAGGTGATGTGTTTCATGAACGCTCCCGGCCCTTCTTGTATTATCGCCTCGACTGTTCATCTAGCATGCTTGGGGCACCCGCAAAATTGCTTCACGGGAACAGGCCGCCGAAGAGGAGGGCATCCATGACCGGACCACGCTCCGTCCCCAAAGACACCAAAAGCGCAGAGAAGCGCCGGCTGGACCAGGCATTGGACGAGGGGCTGGAGGAGACCTTTCCGGCTTCGGATCCGGTCAATGTCACCCAGCCGCCGCCCTCGAAAGGCGACCTTCACCTCAAGCGCAAGGACTAGCGCCCAGCCCGCCATGGTCCGGTCCCCGACATATGCGTGCGTTAACAACAGGTTAAGCGCAAATCGCCGGACCGAACGTAATGATTCATGATATTTTTTGAAGCCATTTTGGCGCCCAAGGTATTATAACCCCTGCACGCCATGATGGCGGGCGTTCGAGGCTTCTTGCCGGGGTGGTTTGAGAAGCCTTGCGCGATACCGGGGGTTACATGAGCCGCAAATATTTCGGTACGGATGGGATTCGGGGTCGTGCCAACGGTTTGATCACGCCGGAGCTGGCGCTCAAGGTCGGGCAGGCGGCCGGATTGGTGTTTCAGCGCGGCGAGCACCGCCATCGCGTCGTGATCG
>Ga0207707_10002225_pt1 | contig 17523 bp, 21 predicted proteins | sample KBSC83BmetaG_FD_184336 | JGI IMG/M metagenome (GOLD analysis project Ga0207707, IMG submission 184336) | Corn rhizosphere microbial communities from Kellogg Biological Station, Michigan, USA - KBS C8-3B metaG (SPAdes) (version 2) | ecosystem: Host-associated > Plants > Roots > Rhizosphere ...
CCTCGTCTGTCGCGGCGCTTCTGATCACGACGGAAGCCATGATCACCGACCGTCCGAAGAAGGACGCCGGCGGCCCGGGCGGCATGCCCGGCGGCGGCATGGGCGGCATGGGCGATATGGATTTCTAATCCAGTCGCTTACACGTCAAAGCAAACGGAAAGGCCCGGTGGAAACACCGGGCCTTTTTGTTTGAGCCGCATGCCGGTATCCTGACATCAGCAGGGACACATCATGCCTACAATCGCCTTCTTCTATGGCATCGCAATCCGCATGTATTTTCGCGATCACGCACCCGCCCATTTCCATGCGGTGTATGGCGAACACGAGGCTTTCGTTTCCATCGAGACGGGCGAGGTTATCTTTGGCCACCTGCCGAAAACCGCGGCCCGGCTGGTTTCCGAGTGGACGCTTGCACGGCGAGCCGAACTTCGCGAAAATTGGCGACGTGCGCAGGTGAGCCAGCCGCTCGAACGGATTGCGGGATTGCAGGATGAGTAAATTCTCTCTGATCAAGGTGACGAAAGCCGAACCCATCGGCGGTCATCGTCTCCGCTTGCGTTTTTCGGACGGCAGCATCGGCGAGCGCGATTTCGCCGGTATTGTCAACGGCAACGGCCCGATGCTCGAGCCGCTGCGCGATCCCGCCTACTTCGCCCGCGTCTTCATCGACTTCGGCACACCGACATGGCCGAACGGCTATGATCTGGCACCGAACGCGCTCCACGTGGAAATGTCGGACACCGGATTGCTGCGGCACGCGGCGGAGGCTTGATGACGAACCGTCTGAAGACGAACAGCGGCGGCATGGACGATATGGATTTCTAATCCAGTTGCTTACACGTCAAAGCAAACAGAAAGGCCCGCACCGGGCCTTTCTGTTTGTTTCATTCCCAATGGTCCCACTCCAACCACCAATCTCGATCCATATGTCGCCAGTAATCCCGATGCCCATGCGATGACGGTGGCGGAAAGCGGTTCACGGTGTGAACGAAATCGATGTTGTCGAGGTGGGCGAGTCGCAGGTCGTCCCTGTCTTTGCCCGGTAGATAACCGAAGGACCAGCTTTTCGAATCGCCACTATCGAGCATGCCGCTCGACCATGCATCGATCGCACCAGAGCACGGCTTCCCTGCGCGTCGCGGAACGGCCGCGATGCGGCGAGCTTTGATCGCACTCAACAACGTCCGGAAGTGAGCCAACTCCCCTAAAGGCAACGTTGGATCTGGATCAGCGTCGATCCAAATGGTCTGGGCGTATGGGTAGCGGCAGATATCCGAGCGCAACTGCTCGAACACCGCTTCCTTCTCCTGAAACACCGAAATCATATGCGCATCGGTCGGAGGCTTGCCGTCGCAACCTTCGAGACACAAAACCGCAATGAGAATTGTCACCGGCTTAAGAGCTTTCACTTCCCAGCTCTCCTATTTTTTGTCCGTACCGGCACTGCCATCTTTCTTGTTCGCATCGCCGGACGCATCTTCATCTCCATCCCCCAACTTCCAATCCACCGTCACCGACATCGGCGCATCGACGGTCTGGTCGTCTTTGATGGCGGGGCGGTAGTGCCAGCCCCTGACGCAGTCCACGGCCGCGTCGTCGAGGCGGTCTGAGCCGCTGGATTTGGAGACCTTCACGTCGCTCACCGTGCCGTCGGCCATCACCTTCAAAGCGAGTTCGGTGGTGCCTTCCTGCCCCAGCACGCGCGCGAAGAAGGGATAGTTGTCGCGGCACGTCTCCGGCTTGGAGAGCGATGGCGGGCGCGAGACATGCTGGATCACCGGCACGTTCACCCGCACGACCTTGACCACCGGCGCCTGCGGCTTCGCCTCCATCTTCTCGTAGAGATCGTAGAAGAACAGCAGCGACGATCCGGTGGCGACGGCGCCCGCGATGATCACCGCCCATATCCGATGATGGAAGCTCTGCCGATAAAACACCCCCGACGACACGACGAAGATGATGAACTCGATGACGATCACGGGGGCTTATCCTGATTTTTCGCGCGGCTTCATACAACACAAACTTGTCATGGCCCACCGGAGGTCCGTAGCGCCAGCGTGCGGACGGCCACCCAGGCGGTGCGCCTCACTTGTGAAAGGGGCTACGTCAACTGGGTGGCCCGCTTTTGCGGGCCATGACAAGTTAAGTTTGCAGATAGCAAAACGGCAATTTGAAGATCATTTCAGCCGCGTAAACGGGGACTCCAGGCTCGCCGCGCAAGCCTGAAACTCCCCAAGCACCTTCAAGGCCCGGCACACTGCCGGGTCTTTTTGTTTTCGCGCCGGATCGCGCCTACGATGGCGGCAGATCGGCATCGGGGATTTGCATGGCCACAGTTCTTGTCACGGGCGGTTCGGGGTTTGTCGGCGCGCATTGCATCGTCGCGCTGCTGAAAGCCGGGCATACCGTCCGCACCACCATCCGCAACCTCAGCAGAGAAGAAGAAGTGCGCAACATGCTGCGCGAAGGCGGCGTGGAGCCGGGCGAAAACGTCACCTTCTTCGCCGCCGACCTGAACAGCGATACCGGATGGAAAGAAGCGGTGACCGATTGCGACTATGTGCTGCATGTCGCCTCGCCCTTTCCGCCCGGCCCGCCCAAGCATGAAGACGACCTGATCGTGCCCGCGCGCGAAGGTGCGCTGCGCGTGTTGCGCGCCGCGCGCGATGCGGCGGTGAAACGGGTGGTGCTGACGTCCTCTTTCGCGGCGATCGGCTATGGCCATCCGCAACTCAACCGGCCGTTCGATGAGAGCGACTGGACCGATCCGAACAGCCCGCAGACGACGCCTTACGCCAAATCCAAAACGCTGGCGGAGCGCGCGGCGTGGGATTTCATCCAGCGCGAAGGCGGCGCGATGGAGCTTGCGGTGGTGAACCCCGTCGGCATCTTCGGCCCGGCGCTGGGACCGGATACGTCCACCTCCATCCTCATCGTGCAGCGGCTGATGAATGGTGAGGTGCCGGGCATGCCCAACCTGAACTTCGGCCTTGTCGATGTGCGCGATGTCGCCGATCTGCATCTTCTGGCGATGATCAATCCCGCCGCGAGGGGCCAGCGCTTCCTCGCGGTGGCGGGCGATTTTGTCGCGATGTCCGATATCGCCAAGATGCTGAAGGCGCGTTTGGGCGCTGCCGCGGGGCGTGTGCCGACACGGCGCCTGCCCGATTGGCTGGTGCGTATCGTCGGCTTGTTCGATCCGTCGGTGAAGCTGATCTCGTCGGAGCTTGGCATCAGGAAAAACGCAACCAACGCGAAAGCCAAACGCCTGCTCGGCTGGTCCCCGCGCTCCAACGAGGAATCCATCGTCGCTACCGCCGAGAGCCTGCTCAAGCTCGGCATGTTGAAGGACAGCCCGAAGAAGGCCACTTAGGCTTCCGGCGTTTTCACATAGGGCTCGACCGTGCCCTTGAGCTTGATGGTCATCGGGTTGCCGAAACGATCGACGCTCTTGCCCGCGACAACGCGAATCCAGCCTTCGCTCACGCAATATTCCTCGACGTTGGTTTTCTCCGCGCCGTTGAACTTGATGCCGACGCCCTTCTCGAGAAGTTTCTCGTCGTAATGCGGGCTTTTCGGGTTGACGGACAGGCGGTCGGGCAATGTGTCGGACATTTCATCTCTCGAAGAAAGCGGAGCGCCGTTCATAATCGATTTCTCGCGGGCGATCCAATACCGGAACCTTTCCGCCCATAACTGCGTTGCGAACATGAGGGGCCCAATGCCAGCGGCTGGGCCGAGCGCGCGCAGCTGCCATTTTCTCGGGAGAATATTATGAACAAAACTCGTTTGGCGGTTCTTGCCGCCGTTCTTTGCGCGGGCGCGGCCACGCCCGCCTTCGCCGACTGGGATAGTATCGGCTCGGTCAATGTCAGCCACGGCCGCGATCGCGATGTGCGCAACTTCGACCTGGGCGGCCCCGTGGACCGGCTTCAATTGCGTGTCGAAAACAACGGCGTCGAGTGCCGCTCGGTGAACGCCACGTTCGGCAATGGCACCACGCGCCAGATATTCTCCGGGCGCCTTTATGAGAACCGCCCGACGACTATCGACCTGCCGGGAAACAACCGCAACATCAAGCGCCTTGCGTTCAACTGCAGCGCCGGAAAATGGCGCGACGCCACGATCCGCATCGCCGCGGATATTGGTTCGCATCGTGCGGAATGGCAGCACAATCCCGACTTCGGGCGTGTGTGGGCCAGAATGTTCAACTGGGGCAGCGACGCCGTGAACAACTGGCAGTATGTCGGTCAGGAAAGCTTCGAAGGTCGCCGCGACAGCGAAAACGTCTTCACCGGCTGGCGCGGCCGCAGCATCAATGCCATCGCGCTAAAGCCGCTCGATGCCAGCGCACGCTGCTCGCGCGTCACCGCCATGTTCAAAAACGGCAGAACGCGCAACCTGAACGTCAACAATGTCGACTACATGCGCCAGGGCCAGTATTACAAGATCGACCTGCCGGGCGATCAGCGCAATCTGACCAGCTTGAACCTGCGATGCCGCGCCACCGACGCGCGCCGCGTGACGGTGCAGATCTTCACCAGCAAATAATAGAAGAACGCAAAAGAAAAGGCCCGGAGAGCATCCGGGCCTTTTCGTTTAAATCGCGCGATCAGTGATCGCGATGGTGGCCTTGGCCACGGACATGGGCCCAGCCCTTGCCGGATTCGTGATGGAAATGGTGGCCGTCGTCGCGGTGCCAGTTGTGGCCCGAATCCGAATAATAGAAAAAGCCGTCATTGCCCCAGTAGCCGTCATCGAACGGGCCATAGAAGCCGTCGTAATAGCCGTCATAATAATCGGGGCCGCCGACGCCAACGCCCACCGCGACACGATCGCGATGGCCATCATAGGCACAGCCCGAAACCAGGACGGCGGCCAACGCCGCGCCAAGCATCAATATTTTGGATTTCATCTCAGTCGTCTCCAGTTGTCCGGACACGCCGCTTCCCCCGACACCGCAACGCGCGGCTGCGCGCATGGATGCGTGCGGGAGGCAAATAAACTGAAATTGTGACTAGGCCGCGCGCTTTCCGGCGGCAAGCAGGCGCTCCAGCGCGCGCGAATTCCAGCGGCGCTTGTATCCCGCGACGGCGAGACCAAAATAAACCGGATCTTTCAGCCAGTGCAGCAGCATCTTGCCGTCCATGGCGTTCGGGATGCGGCCGCGCAGGATGTGTTTGAGCAACGCTTCAGGCTGGCGCAATTGCCCATCCGCGACCGTAATGATCGGACCATCGGGCCCCGCCTGCACTTTGGCGAAATGCGACTGCGCGCCATGCGCGGTTTCCACTCTGGCGAAGTTCGCGCCCGCCACCATTGCGGCATCCATGGTGAAGAAGAAACGGGGATTGCATTCGATCATCCACACCGTGCCATCGGCTTCGATGCGGGCGTCGAAGTTGAACACGCCGTCGAGTTTGAGATTGGCCGCGATATCGCCCACGATGCGCGCCAGTTCCGGCTCGCGCTGGAAGGTGAAGGCGGCGTCCGGATAGCAATAGGTGACCTGTTTGTGCACTGCGCCCTTGCGCGCGAAGATGCTGATCGAACGATCGACGCCCTCGATGAAATCCTGCACCAGAACAGGCGCGTAATCGATCGTCGCGGCGACTTCGAGCGCGTTGTGCGCGTCGATCTTCACCACGCCCACGCTGCCCCAGCGGTTGATCGGCTTGAGGATCGCGGGAAGCTTGATGCAGCCGTTCTTGATCGCGGCGATCAAGGCTTCGCGGTTCGCGAGGATATGGCCTTCCGGATGGCGCACGGCGTTGGCGCGGCAGAATTCCATGAAGCGGTCTTTGGTGACCAGTTGATCGAAGGTCGCCAGATCGGGGATGGGGAAGACCGGCGTGGTCAGAAGATGCCGCGCGCCCGCAAGCAGGCGCGTGGCGATGGCGTCGGCCGGAAGGATCATGTCGATCTTGTGCTTGCGGCAGAACGCTTCGATCTGAGTGGCCGCGGCTTCGGGCGTGGGCTCCGGTTCGAACGTGAAATCCTGATAGCCAGCGCAAAACCGCGACACGGCCAATGAGCGTGCTTCGTCGTTGCAGAACAGGAAAACCTTGGCGCCTGTGGCGGCCGCGCATCGCATGACGCGATATGGCGCCTGGAAGGATTGGGCGAGCAGCAGGATGTTGCGCGGCGGGCGGGGCGATCCACCGGCAAGCGAGGCAAGTCTGTCGTGCGGAAATGGCGCGTTCATGCCCTCATACCTGCAAGAGCGCTGCCAGCCATCCGGCCTTTGTCCGGGGTCAGAACCGTCCCAAATCCGGAAACTTGTTCCCAAAAGAGAACTTTCCCCTTTTGCGCCGTCCAGGTTCGGCGCTAGTTTAGACCTATTCAAAACTTCAGGAGATTCCGATGGCCAAGCCCACCAAGCGTCCCGCGTCCCGTTCCATGCACCGCCAGGAGACGCCGACCGATCTTTCGGCCAAAGGGGTGACGGAAATCTCCGCCGTGCTGAACAAGCTGCTGGCCGATGCCTTCGCCCTTTATGTGAAGACCAAGAACTTCCATTGGCACGTTTCCGGTCCGAATTTCCGCGACTATCATCTGCTGTTCGACGAACACGCGGAGCAGATTTTCGCGACGACCGATGAATTCGCCGAGCGCGTGCGCAAGATCGGCGGCCGCACCGTGCGCTCCATTGGCGAGATCGCGAAGCTTCAGACCGTGAAGGACAACAATGAAGGCTTTGTCGCGCCCGGCGACATGCTGAACGAGTTGATGGCGGACAACACCGCGATGATGAAGGCGATGCGCAAGGCGCATGAGGTCTGCGACAAGTATGAAGACGTCGCCAGCGCCAGCATCATCGAGAACTTCATCGATCAGACGGAGCGCCGCAATTGGTTCCTGTTCGAGATCAGCCGCAATCTGGATTCGAGCGGCCACTGACACCCCAAAAAGAAAGGGCCGGGCAAACACCCGGCCCTTTGCCATCGATGAGAACGCTATTGCGCGGAATGCTGCGCCGGCGCTTCGTATGACGTGAATTTTCCAAGCATGCAGACCGAGCCCGTTTCCACGAGGCTGATCCCCTGCCCGCCGCAGATCTGGTTATCCTGGCCGCGGACCACAAACCCGTGCAGCTTCAACCCGCTGCACGAGACCGGCAGATTATTCTGCCATATTTTTCCGCCGCGCATGTGGAAGAGAATTGTCTTGGAATCCACCACCTGCGTGTGGTCGATCAAGTGAGGCTGAATACACGCAGGAACCACATCGGCGGACGCCGGCACGGCCGCCGCAAAAACACCACCTGCGAACAGGCAGGCGATCGTCAATCCGATCTTTTTCATCAGACATCTCCTAATGACGCCATGCCCCTGCGCGGCGCCATTATCACTCTGCGCCACCCTGCCGCGCAACCGTTCGCGCGGACCGCCTTCACATGTGCGGCGCGGGCGTCTTCGGAACTTCCGTGAACGGGCCCAGCGCGCATACCGCATGCGTACGCAGTACATGAATGATCTGCTGATTTCCGCAGATCTCGTTCGGCGGCGTCACGTCATATCGGAAGCCGTTGAACGTCAGGCCCGAACAGGCGCCCCGCAGATCGTTGCGCCAAACCTTGCCATTGTTCATGTGGAAAAGGATCGTCTTGTCGTTCGGCGTCGTGGTGTTTTGAATGTCGATCGTCCGCAGACATTTCGGCGGCGCGGTGGGTGCGGTGTCTTGTGCCTGCGCGGCGGACACGGCACTGGCGGCAATGGCTGCCGCGAATAGAAACATCTTCATGGCTGCTTTCTCCTTATTGCGAATTCATGCGGTCTGACGCCCATCCTGGCTCACCGCCGATTGGCGGGGAGTTTGCTCGCTGTCCGGTGGCGGCGCCGCCGGCGATGTATCGGTATCGCCTTGATCGGCATCGGCCGGATTGCCTTGCTGCGCCGGCGGCGCCACATCCTGCGGCGTCATGTCGGGCGGCGGCTCGTAGGTCGGGGCGCTGTCGAGATCGGATGACGGAGGCGGCAGCGCCGTATCATCACCCGCTGCGGCACCATCATCGCCGGGCGCGGGGGGCAGCGGCTGCAGGCTTCGCGGCTGGTTGCGCGCGTCCGCTTCCTGCTTGGTCAAGTTCGCCAGGAGTGTCTTCAGTTCAGGGGACGGATCGGCTTCCAGCTGTACGCGCGTTTGCTCAATGCAGGAGTCGAGTGCCTCCGAGGCCGGATTTGCGCATTGGGTGAGGATGCGTTGCGTGTCGTCCTGCTGGCCGCAAGCGGGCAGGATGGCGCAGGCCATTGCCACCAAGGAAACCGAACCGAGCACCGCCAGGCGCGTCATCAACGACTCCGTCGCAGAGCAGCTCTGCGCGCCCATATTCGCTCGGTTTGCAACGGGCGCAAGGGGCTCCGGCCAGCCTTTGCTTGACTTCCCGCTGCCCCTTCCCGATGTTCCGCGCCCAACCGACTTTTGAGGAGAAATGCCGTGTCTGCGCCCGCTTCCGCGTCCAATGTGACCGTGACCTTACCGGATGGTAAGGCGCTGACGGTTACGCGCGGGACCACGCCGGGCGAGATCGCGGCATCGATCGGACCGGGCTTGGCGAAGGCAGCCCTCATTGCCGAAGTGAACGGCAAGGAGTGGGATTTGTTTCGCCCCATCGAAGAAGACGCCAAGCTTCGCATCATCACCAAGAAGGATCCGGAATCGCTGGAGCTGATCCGGCACGACATGGCGCATGTTCTGGCCATGGCGGTGCAGGCGCTTTACCCCGGCACCCAGGTGACCATCGGTCCCGCCATCGACGACGGCTTCTATTATGACTTCGCGCGCGACGAACCGTTCACGCCGGAAGATCTGCCGAAGATCGAAGAGCAGATGCGCAAGATCATCAAGGCGGGTTTGCCGACCCGCCGCGAAGTATGGCCACGCGATAAAGCCATCGCGCATTTCAAAGGCATCGGCGAAAGCTACAAGGCCGAACTGATCGAAAGCATCCCGGCCGGCGAAGACGTGTCGATCTATTGGCATGGCGATTGGCACGACCTGTGCCGCGGCCCGCACTTCGACACCACCGCGAAAATCCCCGATGCGTTCAAGCTGACCAAGATTGCGGGCGCCTATTGGCGCGGCGATGCAAAGAACGCGCAGCTTCAGCGCATCTACGGCACCGCGTGGCGCGACCAGAAGGAGCTGGATGCTTACCTGCTCAAACTTGAAGAGCAGGAGAAGCGCGATCACCGCAAGATCGGCCGCGAGTTGGAGATGTTCACCTTCTCGCCGGATATCGGCGCGGGTCTGCCGCTCTGGATGCCAAACGGCATGGTGATCCGGCAAGAGCTGGAATTCCTCGCGATCCAAGAGGAACGCAAGGAAGGTTATCGCCGCGTTGCGACTCCGCACATCACGAAGGAAAACCTTTTCTATCGGTCGCGGCACCTGCCCTACTACAAGGACGACATGTATTCGCCGCTCGATATCGACGGCGAGAACTATTATCTGCGTCCGATGAATTGCCCGTTCCATCACACCATCTATGGTGCGACACGGCACTCCTATCGCGAGCTGCCGCTGCGCATCACCGAATACGGGCAAGACTATCGCTACGAAGCATCCGGCGGCCTTTCCGGCCTGATGCGCGTGCGCGGTTTCTGCATGAACGATGCGCACATCTATTGCCGCTACGATCAGGCAAAGGATGAGTTCATCCGCGTGCTGCACCTGCATGCCCGCTACTACAAGCTGATGGGCATCAAAGACTACTACATGCGCTTCTCGCTGCCCGATCTGGACAAGCTGGAAAAGTATGTCGATCAGCCGGACAAATGGATCGCCGCGATGAACATCATCGAGGAAGCCATGATTGAGTCCGGCTATCCCTTTGTGAAGGCCAAGGGCGAAGCCGCCTTTTACGGGCCAAAGGTCGATTTCATGATCAAGTCGGTGATCGGTACCGAATATGCCATCTCGACCAACCAGCTCGACTTCCTCGCCACCGAGACTTTCGATCTGAAATATATCGGCGAGGATGGCGCGGAGCATCCGCTCTACGTCATCCATCGCGCGCCGCTGGGCACGCATGAACGCTTCACCGCCTTCCTGATCGAGCATTATGCCGGCGCCTTCCCGACATGGCTGGCGCCCATCCAGGCGCGCGTCATCCCGATTTCGGACAAGGTCGGCGATTACGCCCAGAAGGTGATGGATCAGGTCTTCGCGACCCCTGTCGTGAACGGCACCGCGGGCTTGCGCGTGGACATCGATACCTCGTCCGAGCGCATGCAGAAGAAGATCCGTGACGCCCAGTTGCAGAAGATCCCCTACATGCTGGTGGTCGGCGAACGCGAAGCGGCCGAAGGCAAGGTCGCCGTGCGCCTGCGCTCGGGCAAGGACCTGGGGGCTATGCCTTTGGAATCCTTCATTTCCCGCATCAAGGGCGAGGCGGAATCCCGCGTGGATGTGGCCGAATAACCCTTGCGAAACGGGCCGCGCTACCTATTCTCTTGCCGACTCCGGCGGAATTCCGCTGGAACGGCAAGCGCCAGCATGGGTACCCACGCCGGCGCGCCATCACGAAAGGCAACCCCGCTGCGCCCATGACCGAAACACGTTTCGCGAGGCCCGGTGGAGACCTTGCGGAGCGTGATTGCGCACGGCTTACAACAGGAGAGAGTCATAGTCGCCAGACGTTTTAATGCACCGCAAGAGCGCGCATCCAAGGATGGACCGCGCGTCAACGAAGACATCCATTCCCGCACCATCCTTCTGATCGGTGACGAGGGAGAGAAATTCGGAGAGATCGGCATCGACGAAGCCCGCGCCATCGCGGAAGAGCGCGGATACGATCTCGTTGAGGTTTCGCCGGAAGCGAAGCCGCCCGTGGTCAAGCTGATGGACTACGGCAAGTTCAAATACGAGCAGCAGAAGAAGGCCGCCGAAGCGCGCAAGAAGCAGAAGGTCATCGAGATCAAGGAGATCAAGATGCGCCCGACCATCGACGACCACGACTACGAAACGAAGATGAAGGCGATGCAGCGCTTCTTCGGCGAAGGCGACAAGGTGAAGGTGACCCTGCGCTTCCGCGGCCGCGAGATGGCGCACCAGCATCTGGGCATGGAATTGCTGAACCGGATCACGAAGGACACGGAAACCTTCGCGAAGATGGAGCAGTATCCCAAGATGGAAGGCCGCCAGATGATGATGGTGTTGGCGCCGCGCTAACGTCTGTCCTATCGCACAAGTAAAAACGGCCCTCGCGAGAGGGCCGTTTTCTTTTGCGCGCGCAAAAGCGCTAGAGGTTGGCAGCGCTCGCAGCGGTGCGCACGGCCATGCCGCCCATATCCTGGAACGGACCCAACGGCGAAACCTTGTCGTGATAGTCCTGGATATTCGGGCGGCCGGACATCACCTTATAGGCGACGCGGCCGTCCTGGATCAGCAGCACCACTTCCGCGGACCATCCGTAATTGACCGTGGTGCGTTCGAAACCGAGCAGATCCAGAAGCACGTTTCCGGTGCGCTCCTGATGCAGGCGTTCCGGCCGGAAGACCAGCGCGGTGCAATGATCGCGCGCATCGATGCAGGACCGCACCGCCGGATCCAGATTGTCGAACTTCACGGAGTCGCGCGGCATGAAGCGTTCGATGATGCCGAGATAGGAAAGCACTTCGACATTCGGAGACGAGGTTGAATCGAAGCCGATGTCATCCAGATCGGAGATCCGCGTAAAGCCCGGCATGATGTGGTCATAAGCAAGAGAGACTTGCTTGTAAGAGCGGAACTTCGTGTTCTGAATGTCCGTCTGATAGGGCAGCAAGCCAAGCCCGCCGCAACCCACAAGCACCAAAGCCACTGCGAGACTGGCAAAAATGCGCGCATAACGGCGCGTGCCGCCCCGGTTCGCCGACCCCATGAAACCCCCAACGCCCCAAAACGCTTTTTATTTGCTTGGATGCTAACCAAAATGGCACAGCTTGCAAAGCGCCGTGACGAATATGGTAACCGCGCCCCGGCGCTCAGGGTTGCGGGAAACGGGCGCAACAATCGGCAATAGTCTCGGGATCGACGTTGCCGCCCGACAGAACCACGCCCACGGCTTCGCTCTTATTGTGATGGTTCGACGACAAAAGCGCCGCCAACCCCGCGGCGCCTCCGGGCTCCACCACGATTTTCAGTGTACGGACGGCGTAGCTCACAGCCCGCGCAAGGTCGTCATCCGTCACCGCGACCCCGCCTGCGACATGGTTTTTCGCAACTGCGAACGGCACCTCTCCCGGTGTGGGCGCTTGAAGAGAATCCGCTATTGATGATTTGTCAGCAGGTGCCGCCACGCGCATCCCCGCAACAAGCGAGCGACCCATCCCATCATAAGAGTCCGGCTCGACGGCCATGACTTTCGTGGCCGAGCTCATCTGCGCGAAGGCAAGCGAGATTCCGGCAAGCAGGCCGCCGCCGCTGACGGGAACGAAGACACGGCCGATCTCGCAATCCAGTGCGCGCGCCTGCGCCGCCATTTCCAGGCCCGCCGTCCCTTGCCCCGCCACGATGAAAGGATCGTCGAATGGCTTGATGAGGGTTGCGCCGGTTTCTTCCTGAATCCTGCGCGCGATGGCTTCACGATCATCGCGTTTGCGATCGTATGACACGATTTTTGCACCATAGGCGCGCGTGCCCTCGATCTTCGCGCGTGGCGCATCCGCCGGCATCACGATGGTGGCCGCAAGCCCAAAGAGGCCCGCGGCGGCAGCCACGCCCTGCGCGTGATTGCCCGATGAGAACGCGACCACGCCGCCTTTCCGCTCGGCTTCCGGGATCAGAAGAATGCGATTGCAGGCGCCCCGGAATTTGAAGGAGCCGGTGCGCTGGAACGGCTCGACCTTCAGGAGCACGCGCGTTCCGGCACGCGCGTTCAATGCCGGGCTTTCCAGCAGCGGCGTGACCACCGCCCAGGGGGCGATGCGCCGGGCGGCGGCTTCGATATCGGCGAATTCGGGAATGCGAAATGTCTGTGTCATGGCCCCACTTCGCCACAAGGTGACGGGTCACACCAGAGCGGAGCGGGTCTGCAAATTCGTCTTGCAAAATCCGTTGCCAAGGCAGAAGACGGAGTGAGCCTGGCGGCATGGCTCACCGGTCCAAGATCAACCCTTCAACCCTTTGGTATTTCGCATGCTGAAAGTCTATCAGCTGCAGAATGGCGGCCTGAGAGGCACGGACATTGCGCCCACGGGCGAAATCCCCGCGACGTCGCTCTGGATCGACCTGCTCAATCCCTCGCTCGACGAGCGCCGGGCCGTGGACAAATTCCTGCATATGGAATTGCCCACCCGCGCCGACATGGAAGAGATCGAAATCTCCAGCCGTCTCTATCAGGAAGACGACGGCATCTTCATGACGGCATTGATCCTGTCCAACTCGGAATCCGACATCCCCAAAGCCGACGTGGTGACCTTCGTGCTGGCGCACGACAAGCTGGTGACCATCCGCTACATCGATCCGCAGCCGTTTCGCACCTTCGCCGCGCGCTGCGAGCGCACGTCGCATTACGCCAACAAGGCGGAAAGCGTGCTGCTGGGCCTTGTCGATACCATCATCGACCGCATGGCGGATGTGCTGGAGCGCATCGGCAACGACGTCGAAGCGATCAACCATGAAATCTTCAACCCCGAAGCCAAGAAACCCATCGGCGCGAAGGACTTCCAGGGCGTGCTCGGCCGCCTCGGCATGAAGCATGGCGCGACATCCAAGATGCGCGAAAGCCTTCTCAGCATCGGCCGCGTGCTGACCTTCCTCAGCCAGGCGGTGGAAGGCAAGGCGAACAAGGATGTGAAGGCGCACATCAAGACCCTGACCCGCGACGTGCAATCGCTGCAGGACCATTCGTCCTTCATCGCGGGCAAGCTGTCCTACCTGCAGGATGGGACGCTGGGCCTCATCAACAACGAGCAGAACAACATCATCAAGATCATGTCGGTGGCGGCGATGGTTTTCCTGCCGCCCACGCTGATCGCTTCGATCTACGGCATGAATTTCAAATTCATGCCGGAGCTCGACTGGTTCTACGGCTATGCTTTGTCGCTCCTGCTGATGATCGTGTCCGGCATCGTGCCCTATTTCTGGTTCAAGCGCCGCGGATGGCTGTAGGCATCGTCCATCACGCCTATCGCGGCATCGTCCTGAAGCTGACCGCGACCTTTTTCTTTTCGCTGATGTACGCGGTCATCAAGCTTTCGGGCGATGTGCCGATCGGCGAGGTGATTTTCTTTCGCTGTTTCTTTGCGCTGATCCCGCTCTTCGCCCTCTCGGCCTTCACCATCGGGCCGGCGCATGTGATCCGCACGGCGCGGCCCAGCTGGCATATCGTCCGTTCTGCCGCGGGCGTGGCATCGATGTTCCTGAACTTCGGCGCCGTGCAGCGGCTTCAGCTGGCGGACGTCACCGCCTTCAGCTTCGTCGCGCCGATCTTCGCCGTCATCCTTGCCGCGCTGATGCTTCGCGAGCGCGTGGGGCCTTATCGCGGCTTCGCGGTGGTCATGGGGTTCGTGGGCATCCTGTTGATGCTGGAGCCACATGGCGGCCTCACCCATATCGCGACGTCCGGATTCTCCTCCGGCACGGCGATGGCCATGGGCGGCGCTTTCTTCTCCGCCTTCGTCGTCGTTTATATCCGCCAGATGAGCAGCACCGAGACGAGCGAAGCCATCGTGTTCTACTTCATGAGCGTCGGTTCTCTGGTCGGGCTCGTCTCGATGCTCTTGTGGTTCGTGCCGCTCTCGCTTGAACAGATCGCGCTGCTGACGATCTGCGGCCTGCTGGGCGGCTTGGGGCAGATGGCGATGACGTACAGCTACCGTTACGCCGAACCGTCCTTGCTCGCACCGTTCGACTATCTGGGCATGGTGTGGGCAGTGCTTCTGGGCTACTTCGTGTTCGGGGAAATTCCCGAGCATATGGTGATCATTGGCTCCGTGGTGGTGATCGTGGCGGGGCTGTTCATCGCCTGGCGCGAACGCAAGCATCACCGGATCATCGCGTCGGTGAGCGATTCCTCGCTGTCAGCTTCGTAAGCGGATCGTATCCAGCTCGGTCACGAAGTCCTCGCCGAAATAATAGGCGAGCTCGCCGCGCAGGCCGTCATAGACGGATGGGCCCTGATCCACGCAGATCAGCGACTTGTCTTCCAACTCGCCGGACGCGACCAGAACGCCGCCTTCGAAGGTCAGCGGAAACAGGATGCTGACCAGCGGCTTGAGCGTGTGATAGTCGATGCCTTTGTCGAGGCAGTAGCTATGGATCTTGCAGCCGCGCTGCTTGCGGTCGAGAAACACGCAGGCCCCGTCCTTCACCCGCGTGCGCGCCTGGGCTCCGCCGGGGAACTCCTCGTCCTTCCAGGTCTGTTTGGTGAACCACTTGGAACGCGGAACGCCGACATGGGCGTCGAAATCCGGCCCCAGCGCCTCGATGCGCGCCACGTTCTCCACATCGATATCCACGCCGTAGGAGCAGCACTGATCCTTGCAGAAGCTGCAGGCCATGCAATGCGTGAAATAGCGGTAGCTGAAGATGGCCGGGTCGACGGCGCGGATGACCGGCCTGCCGAAGACGGACACATATTCCCGTGAAAGCGCGATCACTGCAGGGCTGCGGCGATGATCTTTTCGAGCGCGTTGCCGTAGTCATAGCCGGCCTGGGCACAGGCCGCGGCGAAGCCCGCATCCACATCCAGCGACGGGTTGGGATTGACCTCGAGGATCAGCGGATTGCCCTGCTCGTCTACGCGGAAATCGATGCGCGCGAAGCCGCGATTGCCGAACAGTGTGAAAGCCTCGCGGGTCAGGCGCGAAAGCTCGGCGGCAAGCTTGGGATCTTCGTTCTCGAATCCGAACACGCGGGCCGACTGCTTGCTCTCTTCGCTGCTGTCGTCCCATTTGCAGGCATAGCCCACGATGCGCGGCTTGGCCGGGTTCCAGTCGATGAACTGGATTTCCGCCAGCGGCAGAACCCGTAAATTCTTACCGTCCTCGATGACCGAGATGTTGAACTCCCGGCCTTCGACGTATTCCTCGGCGAACCAGCGCCCGCCATATTCCTCGAAACATTTCTTGGCGCGGAGCGGCACGTCCGAGCCCATCACCACAGCGCCATCGTCCAGCCCAAGCGACGCATCTTCCGTCGAGGACTTCACGATGTACTTGCGGTGGGGGTCGAGGCCCTTCCAGTGCGGGCCGACAGACCAATCGGGCGTCGGCAATCCGGCCGCGCGCATGATCTCCTTGGCAAAGGGCTTATCGCAGGTCGCCACGATGGAAGCCGGGCCGCCGCCCGTATAGCGAAGCCCCATCTGCTCCAGATAAGCGGGCGCCACGGCGGAAAGTTGATCCTGGCCCAGCGCATGTTCGACCATGTTGAAGACGATGTCCGGCTTGACCTTGGACACTTCCTCGACAAATTTTTCGTAGTTCGCCTCAAACGGCGCCAGCTGAACGAAGTGGCCCCGTTTGGTAAGCGTCTCGCCGATTTGTTTCGCAGTGAGGATTGAATCCTCGATTTCCGGCGGCGCCTGCGAATCGGCGTCGAGATGCAGAACAAGAACGCGCATGCATTTATTAAGCCGCGACTCGGCGGCGCGGCGCAAGAGCCGGATGACGTTTCAGAAATGAATCCATGATTCGTTTGATGAGCTGTGCATAAGGCACGCCCTCATAATTCGCGATCAAGCAGAGATCGGAATGCTCCGGCCGCATGCCGGCGATCGGATTCACTTCGATGAAATGCGGCTTGCCTTTGCCGTCGCAACGGATGTCGATGCGGCCACCATCACGGCAGCGCAATGCACGCCATGCGGCCAAAGCCACGTCGGCCGCATGTTTTGCTTCGGGCAGATGCGTCACGCGCTCGATGGTGACGCGCTCTTCCCAGCCTTCGCTCTTGTTTTCGAGACCATAGCCGTCGCCTACCCAGCCCGCGAGCGGAACGATCTCGGTCACGCCAAGCACCTTGGCGTCTTCACCGGTACCGGTGATGCCGACGGTGAACTCCCGGCCCGACAGGAACGTCTCGACCAGAACGGGCTGGTGGAATTTGCGCAGCAAGTCCTTCGCGGTGGCGGCCAACGCTTTCTTGTCGTTGACCTTGGACTTCGCGTTGACGCCCTTGCCCGATCCTTCGGCCACGGGCTTGAGGAACAGCGGGAATGGCAGATCGATCTTCGCGATGTCCGCAACCTTCTCGATCAACGCGAATTCGGCCGTCGGCACGCCCTGGCTGCGCACGACATGTTTGGTCATCGCCTTATCGAGCGTCAGCGCCATCGTGAGCGCGTCCGAAAACACATAAGGGATTTGATAGGCGTCGAGCAGCGTGGGCACCTGCGCCTCGCGCGCCAGCCCGTACATGCCTTCGCAGAAATTGAACACGGCATCCCAGCGCTCGCCCGCAACCAATGCCTCGGCCAGCTTCTTGATGCCGCCAATCTTGACCGGTTGCCATCCCTGATAGGCCAGCGCATCGCAGATGGCGTCGATGGTGACTTCGGCGTCGAACTCCGCCGTCTCCTCCTCGCTATAGCCCTGCGCG
>Ga0207707_10002227_pt1 | contig 17506 bp, 18 predicted proteins | sample KBSC83BmetaG_FD_184336 | JGI IMG/M metagenome (GOLD analysis project Ga0207707, IMG submission 184336) | Corn rhizosphere microbial communities from Kellogg Biological Station, Michigan, USA - KBS C8-3B metaG (SPAdes) (version 2) | ecosystem: Host-associated > Plants > Roots > Rhizosphere ...
CGCACCATCGACAAGAACGGCATCGACGCCGTGCTCAGCGATCTGCGCAAGAACGGGCAGAAGGTCTAAGGAGAATCCTCATGGCAAGCAAACGCGACAAGATCCGCCTGATTTCCTCGGCCGGCACCGGCCACTTCTACACCACCGAGAAGAACAAGAAGAACACCCCGGACAAGATGGAGGTCAAGAAATACGACCCCGTCGTCCGCAAGCACGTGATCTACAAGGAAGGTAAGATCAAGTGACGCATCGGCGCGCGCACGCAGTGCGCGCCCTTGCCGATGCGTCATCCCGGACGCCGCGCAGCGGCGATCCGGAATCCAGTGCCTTTGCTTTCACGAAGCCCGCCGCAAGGCGGGCTTCGTTTTGTAGGGCGGGTGACAACCCGCCGCTGCCCCGCGACGCGGCGGGATGCGCTTCGCTACTCCCGCCCTACCCCGCCGATGCTCCTTCTCGCCTGCATCCGGGCGCCGTCCGCACCGACCCGGATTCGTTCCAGGCGAATTTGCCGCGGCGCGGGACTCCCGCTCCGCCCACTGCGCAGCCCAGGGTCAACCGCGCGAGCGCGCCAGACCGCGGAACCCGATCAGCAGGCCCAGGCCGAGAACAAACAGGAATAGCGGGTCAGGTTCCGGCACCTGGACGGTCGTCCCGACATCGGCGATACCCACATCGAAGCCGTACCAAAACTCGAAGACGGGATTGGTCCACTGGATGCTCGAAAAGGTTCCAATGAACTGAATCGTACCGTTGCCCTCCCGGCCGTTGACGGTGTTGCCCACGACGGTGATGGCAGAGCCGCCGTACTCGGCGCTTGGTCCTCCGGCAACGAACACCGGGGCGAGTCCGACAAAATCAAAGGAGGCCTGGATGCCAGTCTGGCCGAGGCTCCAGATGGCGAACACCGGGTCGACGACCGGGGTCGAGAACGTCAAGGTGTTCAGGTTGGCGGTGCCGCCTGACAACTGCATGATCCCGTTGCTCTGGGCCGGACCATTGTCCACGAGCACGCCGTCCGCGTACGTATTCGCCGGCAACCACGACGGGTAATTCGGCATGCGGGTGTGGAAGTTGCTCGTGGCGAACGTGACGGTCACGGTGCTGCTGCCCGTCGTGAGGGAACCGGACGATGGCGATGCCCACGTGTTCCAGTGGATCGGTACGGCAAAAGCGTTGGCCGAGAAAAGCACTGTGAGTGCTAGAAAACCTAGTACACGCATTGCACGTTCCTCCGTGCGGTTGGGCTTCCATGGCACCGCAACTTTTGTGCCACGAAATAATCTTCGAATAAATTTCCGTTTATCAATACGATGCATTTCCATGGCCAGAAAACGACGAGTGAACTGTCAGGGATTCCGGCATACATAAATTTAATTGCGCTCTCCTTTCCCAAAAAATCCAATCCCGTATCAACCGTTTGCAGTGGGGAACCCGCACCGCCCGGACTGTAAGGTATTCGGACGCACTGCTGCTGCCATGACCCGCCGTCTTGGCATCAAGCTCGCTTGATCGAACACACCGGGATTCGTGCAAGGCGCTTCCGGCCGCAGGTCGACCGGAACGCCTTCGGTGGGGGTTACAGCGGAACGTCAACGGCAGGCCCCGACAAGTTTTCGTCACGGTCACGCCCACACGCCTCGGCCATCGCCCGCTCGAGCGAACGCTCCGGAGACTCGCGCATCGCAGCCAATTCGCCGGCGCTCCACGCCCGGCGCACGCGTCCGTCCATCAGCAGCACGGCCCGGGTCGCATGACGCTCGGCGATGTCGAGTGCATGCGTCGCGAGCAGCACACTGGTGCCTCCTCGCGTGAGGATCGCGGCGAGGTGCGACTTGAACGCCAGCGCGCTGCGCGGATCCAGCCCGTTGAAGGGTTCATCCAGCAACAGCAACGGTGGCTCGCCGAGCAAACCCAGCATGATCCCGAGTTTCTGCCGCATCCCGAGCGAATAGCTCGCGATGCGCCGGTCCAATACCGATGTCAGCGACAGCGTTTCGCCGAGCGCGAGCGTCGCGGGCGGAATGGCCGGCAACCCACGTGCGCCGGCGAACAGGGCGAGGCACTCGCGGCCTGTCAGCAGCGCGGGCAAGTTCGGCGGATCGATGGCAAGTCCGATCGCCTGTTTCGCCGCGTGCGGCGCGCTCGCGAGATCGTGTCCATCGATATCGATATTGCCGCCGCGCAAGGGTGCGATACCGGCTATGGCATGCAACAGGGTGGTCTTGCCGGCGCCATTCGGCCCGATCAACGCGACGAATTCACCGCGTGCGATGTCCAGATCGATGCCGTCGAGCACGCAAACGTCACCGTATGCCACGCGCACTTTCGTGACACGAAGCAACCCTGTCATGCGCGAGGATCCGCCAAGCGCGTGGCACGCACGAGGCGAGCGAGCGGCCACGCGGAAGCCACGCCCGCGCAGACGATCCATACCAGCGCAACCATGCCGTGCCGGAGCAGCGCGGTTCCGATCACCATGAAAACCAGCGCACACGATGTTGCGACCAGCGGATAGCGAAGCGCGGCCATCCGCGCGGCACGGACATTCCAGGGCACCGCCGCGAGCAGCCGCACGGACGAAGTGAACGCGTCAGCGCTGGCGCGCATCACCACCGCCAGCCACGACCACGCGAGCACCAGCAGCACCAATGCACTCACTTCCAGCATCGGCGCGCCGATCGGCACCGCGGCCAACACGATGCCGACCATCGCGAAGCTGCCCCCGCGCCGCCACCTTACCAGCGCCGCGCGACGCTGCCAGTCGAGCAGATGCGGCAGGCGTGGATCGTTCAACCATGGCAGCGCGAGCAACGGTTCACGGATGCCGTCCACGTGGTGCACCCGCGCAAGCGCACCGCGGCGGAATACGCGGATGGCGACCACGGCGGTGCCCGCGACCAGCGCAAGATCGATGCCCGCCAACGCATAAAACCAGTCGCCGCGATGCAGCGCGAATATCGAGACACCGAACAGCAGTGCCGCAACGAATGCGAGCGACGTCATCAAGGCTGCGGCAGCCAGCAGCAACGAAGTGCACACCGCGGCGCCGCGTGCAGTCGGCAACGCGCCGCACCAACCGAACCGCCATCGCTCCAGCGCATCCAGCAAGCGTTGGTGCGCGATGCCGTAACTGCCGCCCAGCGCGAGCAATGCCCCGGCCGCCAGGCACCAGCCATAACCCGCGTACAAATCACCGCATGCGAGGGCGACGCAACCGGCCAGCAGCAACACCGGCGGACCCAGCACTCTCGCCCATGCCGTCGGGCCCGTGCGTCGCAGCACAAGCCAGTCGGCACGGATCGCGGGATGCCACAGGGCCGTCATCGACGCGGATTGTGGCACGCGACCGGCGCCCAGCAATAAAAAACCCGCCTTGCGGCGGGTTTTTCATAACTCAGGAAGCGACTACGCCTGTGCCCGCGCCACCGAATACCGCTTCAATCTTGCGGCGAACTCGATCAGCTTGCGATTGCCGCTGGCTTCGGCTTCGCGGCACCACTGCTGCAACGCGGCCAGCGCGGATTCGGGCCTGCGCTGCTCCATCAACGCGGCGAGACGCGCGCGGTACTCGTTGATCTGCTGCAGGCGCGGACGATTTTCCACGATGGCGGCCAGACGCGCCTTGCCGGTCTGGTCCAGCCAGCGGCCACCATTGGCGAGCGCGCGGCGCAGCCGGCGACGCGGCATCGCCTCGAAGTGACGCGTGCCTTCCGCATCGGACTGCTCGCGCACGGTCGGCTTGATGACCGTCTTGTAGTAATCGGTCATGGCCTCGAAGCGATGCGTCAACAGCGCCTTCAGCGTTTCCATGTCGGGCAGCGACACGTTCGGACGCTCATCGAGCGAAGGCGCGACGCGCAACACTTTCGCCAGGCGCACCTTTTCCAGGCCGCGGATGATCAGCCAGCCGATGTCGACCTCGAACTTGCGCAGCGCGAACTTCGCGGAACTCGGGAACGCGTGATGGTTGTTGTGCAGTTCTTCGCCGCCGATCCACACACCCCACGGCGTGAGGTTGGTGGCCTTGTCGGCGGTTTCGAAATTGCGGTAACCCCACCAGTGGCCGAGGCCGTTGACGACACCCGCGGCCCAGAACGGAATCCACGCCATCTGCGCGGCCCAGACCGCGGCACCGAGTACGCCGAACAAGGCGATGTTGGCGATCAGCAACAAGCTGACGCCGAGATACGGATACGGGGTGTAAACGTGGCGCTCCATCCAGTCGTCCGGCGTGCCACGCCCATACTTCTGCAGGTCGGCTTCGTTGGCCGCCGCGGCGCGATACAGCTCCGCGCCTTCGAAGAACACCTTGCCGATGCCCGCGACCTGCGGGCTGTGCGGGTCTTCCGCGGTTTCGCAATGCGCGTGGTGCTTGCGGTGCACCGCTACCCATTCCTTGGTGACCATGCCGGTGCCGAGCCAGTTCCAGAAACGCAGGAAGTTCGCGACGGCCGGATGGAAATCCACCCCGCGGTGCGCCTGGCTGCGATGGAGGTAAAGGGTGACGGCGAAGATGGTGAGCTGGGTCGTGACCAGGAGGTACACCAGCATCGTGAGCCAACCGGCGTTGGCAAGGCCATGCGCGGCAAAATCGAGGAAAGCGTCTAACATCACGGGATGGGCGGCAGCCGAGGAAGGGGGGAACCCTGTATTGATGAGTCTAGGGGAGACGCCCCGACATCGCTACAGGCTTGCCTAAACAATGTGATGACCGCAACAATAATTTCAATGCCCCTCGCGTGCAAATAAATGGCGAAGCCGCCGGCGCTGCTGCAACTCGATCAAGTAAGCCGCCGGCTGTCCGGACGCGAGGTGCTTCACGACATCTCGTTCAGCTTGCAGCGCGAAGACGTGCTCGGCTTGCTCGGCGTGAACGGTGCCGGCAAATCGACGACGTTGGCGATCGTTGCGGGCGTGTTGCGACCCGACGCGGGCGCGGTGCGCGTCGACGGTCGCATCGTGAACGACGATCGTCGCACCATACGCGCGCGCATTGGTTGGGTGCCGGAAAGCGTGCCGTTGTGGCCGGAACTGACGGTTAGGGAATCGCTGGATGCATGCTGCCGATTGCGGGGCTTGTCGACATCCGCGCGCACGGCGGCGTGCGAACGTGAACTTGCGCGGCTGGAACTGGAAAATGTCGCGCAGCGCCTGTGCGGGCAGTTGTCACTGGGCCAGAAGCGTCGCGTCGGGCTGGCGCAGGCGCTGCTGCACGAACCGGATCTGCTGGTGCTCGACGAACCCGGCAACGGACTCGATCCGGTGCAGACCGCGCAATTGCGCGACCTGATCGCCAGACTTTCACCCAAGCGCGGCATCATCTTGTCCAGCCACGAGTTGGCCGAAGTCGAAGCGACCTGCAATCGCGTGGTGATCCTGCACGAGGGCCGCGTGCGCCACGATGCGCCGCTGGATGCGAGCCTTGATGCCCGGCGCGGCAAGCTCGATGCGCAGTTCCGCGCGATTGCCGCGCAACCCGCGAGCGTCGCCGCATGAGCGCATTCACGATCGCGCGCATCGACCTGAAGCGTCTTGCGGTACGCCCGTTCGCGTGGACACTGGCCGGCATCACGCTGGCGATGATGGCGTGGCAATTCCTGCTGGGCGTGTCCGCCTTCATGTATGCGCAGCCGACGGTGCCGGGACCGGCTATCGGTCCGGGTTTCACCGATTCGGTGGTCGCGCCTTATCTCCTCAATTACATCCAGTTGTGCCTGGTGATCGCGCCGCTGGTCACGATGCAGGCGCTGGCCGGCGAACGGAGCGCGCAGCGGCTCGCGTTGTTGTCCGCGGCGGGCGCATCCGGCGCGCACATCGTGTTCGGCAAGTTCATCGCGCGGCTGGCATTCCTGTGGTTGCTGCTGGTCGTGGTCGCCACCCTGCCCCTGGTGCTCAGTGGCGCAACGCATCCCGACTGGGGCCAGTTCGGCGCGGCGTTGATCGCGACCGCGTTGTGCGTGGCCGCGCTCACCGCGATCGGCATCGCATGTTCGGCGTTCACGCCGGAACCCGCGCTGGCGGCCACCGCGGCGTTGCTGATCGGCGAAGCACTGTCGCTGATCGACGCCGGCGTGCGCATCACCGGCGGCGGAGGCGGCTGGCTCGGCTATCTCGCGCTGCACACGCACCTCGCGCCGGCGATGCGCGGGCTGGTGCGCAGCGAAGACATCGTTTATTTCCTCATCATCGCCGTGCTGGCGCTGGCGCTCGCGATCCGCCGCGTCGCGGCCGAACGGGAGCAAGGCTGATGCGCCACGCCTGGCAAGGCTGGTTGTATGCGCTGCTGTGCGTGGTGATCGCGGTCTGCCTCGCCGCGTTGTCGGCGCGCTTCGGTTTCACCGCCGACTGGAGCGCCGGCGCGCGCGCCACCATCACGCCGCAAAGCCGGTCGCTGTTGAAGCAGCTCGAAGGCCCGCTGGAAGTCACGAGCTACGCGCGTCCCGGCACGCTGCGCACCAAGACCCGCCTGCTGATCGATCGCTACGCGCGCTTCAAGCACGACATCGCGTTGAAGCTCGTCGATCCGGACATCGATCCCGTCGCGACGCAGGATGCCGACATTGCGGCCGATGGCGAATTGATCCTGACGTGGAACGGTCGCTCGCAACACGTTACCCAACTCGACGAACCAAGTTTTTCCGATGCGCTGGTACGCCTCGCGCGCGGCGGCGACAAGCTGGTGGCGTTCGTCACCGGCGATGGCGAGCGCGACGCGAACGGCAAGAACCCTGCCGATCTGGGCCTGTTCGTGCAGCGGCTTTCCACGCGCGGCGTGCGCGCGTTGCCGCTCGACTTGGCGGAAGCCGCCGAAGTACCGCGCAACGCCGACCTGGTGGTGCTGGCCAGCCCGCAGGCGACCCTGCTGCCGAGCGCCGTGCAGAAGCTCGAAGAGTACGTTGCGAACGGCGGCAATTTGTTGTGGCTCACCGAACCCGGCGCCGACGATCTCGGCCTCGCGCCGCTGGCGCAGGCGCTCGGCATCAAACGCCTGCCGGGCATGCTGCTGGACGCGCAGAGCACCAGCGGCGTCGGCGATCCGCGCGTGCTGGTCGCGGCGCATTATCCGACGCAGACCCTCACGGACGATTTCAACATCAATACGCTGTTTCCGCGCGTCGCCGCCCTGGCGGCCTTGTCGGGCGCCGCGTGGAACGTGCAGCCGATCCTGCAATCGAGTGCGCGAAGCTGGAACCAGACCGCGCCGGTCGATCCCGCGCACGCGGCGTTCGATCCGGATTCCAGCGAACTGAAAGGCCCGCTCACCTTTGGTTATGCGCTCAGCCGCCTTTCGCCGAGCCCGGACAAGAACCAGCAGCGCGCGGTGATGATCGGTGACGGCGATTTTCTTTCCAACGCCTATCTCGCCGACGCCGGCAACCTTGCGTTCGGCGAGCGCGTCGTCGACTGGCTGCTGGGCGATGATGCGCTGGCCAGTGCACCGCAGGCCGCGCCCGACACCGTGGTGAAACCGACGCGCGCGGAACTTGCCGCGCTCACCTTCGGTTACCTGATCGCGCTGCCGATCATCCTGATCCTGGTCGGGCTCGCGATCAGCGGGCGCCGGCGCCGAAGGTGAGTCGCGCGAATCGCAATCTCGTGGTGCTCGCGATCGTTGCGATGGTGCTGGTCGCGGCGGTGCTTTGGGTCGGCCGGCGCGAATACCTGCGCCACCCGCCGACGCTCACCACGCTCGATCCCGGCGCGGTGACACGCATCGAACTCGACATCCCCGCCATCGCGTCGCAGGCCTTCGAGCGGCGTACCGATGGCTGGTGGCGCGTCAAACCTTCGCAAGCGCACGCCGACGATGCACGCGTGCAACGCCTCGCCAGGCTTGCCGCCACGCCGACCGCGCGCTGGATTCCGATCTCCGGCATCACGTTGTCCAAAGTCGGGCTGGATCATCCATCTGCCACCTTGATGTTGAACAGTGTGCGGCTCGAATACGGCGGCCTCACCGCGATCGACGACTTGCGTTACGTGCGGATGGGCGATCAGGTTGCGCTGGTGCCGAGGCAGTACAGCCCCGAAGTGATACTGACGCAACACGACGCACGAAAGTAGGTTGGGCTGACCCCGGACTTGATCCGGGGGAAGCCCAACGCGACCCGCATTCAACGTTGGGCTTCGCGATGCTCAGCCCAACCTACACAGATTTGCTCCATGCCCGAACTCCCCGAAGTCGAAACTACCAAGCGCGGGATCGCGCCGTTCGTGACCGGGCGCGTGGTGGAGCGCGTGCTGCTGCGTCGCAAGGATTTGCGCTGGCCGATTCCGCGCGCTCTCACGACCCGGCTGCCGGGCCAGCGCATCGATGCGGTGGAGCGTCGCGCGAAATATCTGCTGCTGCACACCGAAGCGGGTTCGGCGCTGCTGCATCTCGGGATGTCGGGATCGCTGCGCATCACCGATCCTGCGGCACCGATACGCATGCACGATCATTACGATTTGATCCTCGATTCGGGCCAGGCACTGCGCTTCAATGATCCGCGCCGGTTCGGGTGCCTGTTGTGGCAAGCGCCCGGTGAAATCCACCCGCTGCTGCAAAATCTCGGTCCGGAACCGCTGGGCGATGCGTTCGATGGCGACTGGCTGTGGAACGCGTCGCGCGGCCGCAGCGCGGCGGTGAAAACGTTCCTGATGGACCAGTCGATCGTGGTCGGCGTCGGCAACATCTACGCCAGCGAAGCCTTGTTCGCGGCCGGCGTGCATCCCAAACGCGCGGCGGGTGCTGTATCGCGCGCACGCTACGCCCGCATCGCCGCCGAGATCCGCCGCGTGTTGAACTACGCGATCACCCGCGGCGGCACCACGTTGCGCGATTTCCTGGCGCCCGACGGCGCACCGGGCTATTTCGAGCAGGAACTCAACGTGTATGGCCGCGCGGGCGAACCCTGCAAGGTGTGCGGCACCCCGATCCGCGCCGAAGTCATCGGCCAGCGCATGACGTACTGGTGCCCCAGATGTCAGCGCTGAACTGCGTCACCAAGCGCGCATGACAAACAACACCTCACCCGGGCCTGGTTTTCATGCAGAATGCAGCCCATTGCGTACGGAGGCGCCTTGCCCATGACTCCCAACGTCATCGCACCGCTCGTGGTCGCGCCGCTGATCGTGTGGCGGCTGTACGCGCGCACGCGCCGCAATTTCGGCCGGCAGCCGATCCAGCCGAAACGCATGTGGACGCGCGTGGCGATTTTCTCGGTGGTGACACTGCTGGTCGCAACGCAGGGGTTGCTCGACCCGCGCCTCGCGATCGGATTGACCGCGGGACTGCTCGGCGGCGTGGCGCTGGGCATGCTGGCGCTGAAGCTCACGCGCTTCGAGATCGACGGCCGGAACGATTGCTATTTTCCGAACCCGTGGATCGGGATGGCGTTGACCGCGTTGTTCCTCGGACGGCTGCTATACCGACTGATGGTGCTGTATCCGCAATTCTCACAGGGCGCCGCGAGCGGCTACGCTTCGTTTCAGCGCAGTCCGCTGACGCTGGTGATCCTGGGCCTGCTGCTGGGCTATTACATCGCGTACTACGCAGGACTGCTGATCCACCATCGGCGGGTGACGGCGACCAGGGTCCAGTCCGAGTTGAAGTAGCCCCGAAGAACCATCGGTTGAGCATTCAAAGAGAATTTCACCCGAAGCGGCTGTTGTGGGAAGCCAGAGCCTGCCCCCGAGATGCTCCTGATCGGGGGCCACGGATGGCCGTTCTGGCGTCCACTGAGCAAGTACGTATCGGATAAACCGGTACTGCAACGAGGCAGCGATCAGGGAAGATCGCACCTACAACGCGTCGGCGTCGAGTTCCCCGGTGCGGATCCGTATCACCTGATCCAGCGTCGAGATGAAGATCTTGCCGTCGCCGATCTTGCCGGTGCGCGCGGCATGGCTGATCGCTTCCACCGCGCGTTCCACCAGATTGTCGGGCAGCGCGATTTCCAGTTTCACCTTGGGCAGGAAATCCACCACGTACTCGGCGCCGCGGTACAGCTCGGTGTGGCCCTTCTGGCGCCCGAAGCCCTTGACCTCGGTGACGGTGATGCCGTTGACGCCCACTTCCGACAGCGCCTCGCGCACGTCGTCCAGCTTGAACGGCTTGATGATGGCGGTGATCAGTTTCATGGGCGTGATCTTACCGGAGCGCGAAATGAAAGAGCGCCTCGTACGAAGCGGCTTTTGTCAGAAGTCAGGGCATGGAAGCCCGTTCTGACCTTTCAAACCACCAGACGCCGTCGTCCGTGCCGAGGAATGTCTGATCAATCCATTCTCTCGTCATTCCGGCGAAAGCCGGAACCCAGTGACTTGTCGTAATGCATTGAAGTCACTGGGTCCCGGATATCGCTCCGCGACTGCGTTTGCAGGATTGCAAACGCGAACGCCACGGCGGCGCGCAGCGCGAGCGCCAAGGATGGCGCGAGTATTCCGGGATGACGAGCAAAATAGAGTTTCCCTTGGCCCTGAACAAAGCCGCGCTCATGGACGAACCCACTAAACTAACCCTTGTAGGAAAATCCCTACACCACAACGCGGCGCCCGCCGATAGGCGCGTCAATCCCGACGCCCTAATCTGTGCGCGCATCGAGGCGACGACATGATCGACGTGCACTCCATAGACCAACTCGCACACCGGCTGGCTACCCTGGTTCCTCCGGGACTGGCGCAGGCGCGGGACGACATGGAAGCCAATTTTCGGGATGTGCTGGCGCATGGATTGCGCCGCCTCGACCTCGTCACCCGCGAAGAATTCGATGCCCAGCGCGCGGTGCTGGAACGCACCCGCGAACAGGTCGCGCTGCTGGAAAAGCATGTGGCGGCGCTCGAAGCCGCGCGCTGAAAGCAGCTACATCGCAGCCTCGCGAAAGGGTTCATGAAATTCCTGTCGTCACTCCGGCGCAAGCCGGGGCCCAGCGACTTTGCGCCTGCGCCTGGCAAAGGCGCTGGTTCCCCGATCGCTGCTCCGCAGCGTCCGGGATGACGAATGAACACAAACGATTCCGAGGGGAACCCATGGCATGTCGCTTGCCGTTGCACTCACCCGAGCCTCCGAAGGCGTCGCCGCGCCGCTGGTGACGGTGGAAGTGCATCTGTCCGGCGGCCTGCCCGGTACCTCCATTGTCGGTCTGCCCGAAGCTGCGGTGCGCGAAGCGCGCGACCGCGTGCGCGTGGCGATCCAGAACACGCAATTCGAATATCCCAACCGCCGCGTCACGGTGAATCTTGCGCCGGCGGAGTTGCCGAAAGACGGCGGGCGCTTCGACCTTGCGATCGCGCTCGGCATCCTCGCCGCGGGCGGACAGGTGCCGCACGAAGCCCTGAAAGGTTGCGAATTCCTCGGCGAACTTGCGCTGTCGGGTGAATTGCGTCCCGTGCCCGGCGTGTTGCCCGCGCTGCTGCGCGCGCGCCACGGCAAGCGCTGCGTGATCGTGCCCGTCGAGAACGGCCAGGAAGCCGCGTTGCTGGGCGACGTGGACGTGCGCGTCGCACGCACACTGGCGGAAGTCTGCGCGCACCTGCGCGGCATGGATGCGCTGCCCGCACCGGCGGTCGACGCGACGCACGCCGACACCAGCCACGTTCCCGATCTCGCCGACGTGCGCGGCCAGTTGCACGCGCGGCGCGCGCTGGAAATCGCCGCAGCCGGTGGCCATCACCTGCTGATGATCGGTCCGCCCGGCACCGGCAAATCCATGCTGGCCCAGCGCCTGCCCGGCATCCTGCCGCCGATGACCGACGCCGAAGCCATCGAAGCCTGCGCGGTGCGTTCGGTGGCCAAAGAACCGTTCAACGTGCACGACTGGCGCCAGCGGCCGTATCGCGCGCCGCACCACACCGCGTCCGGCGTCGCGCTGGTCGGCGGCGGCTCGCATCCGCGCCCCGGCGAAATCTCGCTGGCACACCACGGCGTCCTGTTTCTCGACGAACTTCCGGAATTCGATCGCCGCGTGCTGGAGGTGCTGCGCGAACCGATGGAATCCGGCCGCATCGTGATTTCGCGCGCCGCGCGCCAGGCCGAGTTCCCCGCGCGCTTCCAACTGGTCGCCGCCATGAACCCGTGTCCGTGCGGCTACGCGGGTGGTGCGGATGGCCGCTGCCGATGCACGCCCGATGCGATCGCGCGCTATCGCGGCCGCATTTCCGGACCATTGCTGGACCGCATCGACATCATCAGCGACGTGCCGCGCATTCCGCTGATGGAACTCAATGCCAAGCGTGGCGCGCACGACGAAGATTCCGCCACCGTGCGCGCACGCGTGACCGCTGCACGCAGCATCGCGATGCAACGCGCCGGCAAACCCAACGCCGCCCTCGCCGTGCGCGAAATCGAACGCGACTGCGCGCTCGGTGACGCCGAACGCACGCTGCTGGAACGCGCTATGGAAAAACTCTCGCTGTCCGCCCGCGCCTACCACCGCGTCCTGCGCGTCGCCCGCACCATCGCCGACCTTGCCGGCAGCGACCGCATCGCGCGCGAACATTTGGCCGAAGCGGTGCAGTACCGGCGTGCGCATTCGTAGGGCGAGGAAATCCATCTCGCACTTTCGTCATTCCGAACGCCGCAAAGCGGCATCCGGAATTCAGCGACTTTGATCGAACGCGAGCGGAAGTCACTGGGTCCCGGATATCGCTTCGCGATTCCGGGATGACGAAAGGTTTTGTTGTCACCCGCAGCCAACATCGAGTCGCCACTCCTGCGCCAGCCAGCCAATTGTCGTCATTCCGGCGAAAGCCGGAACCCAGTGACTTTGGATCCAAGGAATATTCTTGCCAATGTCGTCACCCGATTTCCAGCCTTGCGTGTACATCCTTGCGAGCGGCCGCAACGGAACGCTTTACGTAGACGTGACATCAACGTTGCTCAAACGCGTGCACGAACACAAGACAGGCGCCGTCAGCGGATTCACCCGTCACTACCACGTGCATCAACTTGTATGGTTCGAGCAACACGCGACAATGCAATCCGCAATTGCACGGGAGAAAGCCATCAAGGGATGGAAACGCAAGTGGAAACTCGAACTGATCCAGAAGCAAAATCCGTACTGGCACGATCTGTACGATGCGCTGCTTGATTGAAGCGCAACGCGCACGTTCCACACCCGTTGCGAAGCGAAAAGTCACTGGGTTCCGGATCACCGCTTCGCGGCGTCCGGAATGACGAGAGTTTGATCTCATCCGCGCACGAAGCTGTGAGCCACCGCCCTTGCGCAAACTACCAAATCGTCATTCCGGACGCGACGCAGTCGCGATCCGGAACCCAGTGACTTTGCGTTTGAGAGCAGGATGACGCGAAAGCAGTCACGCGTCGCCCCACACCTTGTGCGCCGGATCGAACTCGACGGTCACGCGTTCCTGCGCACGCACGCCGAAGCCGCACACGGCCAGCGGGCCTTCGGCCATGGGTTCCAGGTTAAAGGCCTGTTCGATCTCGACTTCGTTGATCGCGGCAGTGATGAAGGCGCCGAGGTTCAACTCGGTGGCGGCCAGGTACATCGCCTGCGACAAGTGCCCGGCATCCAGGATCACCGCGCGATACGCCTTGGCGTGGTTGCGGTATTTCCAGAAATTGCGCTCGAAGCGCGACACCAGCGCGATCTGCAGCGGCGCGCCGGCGTAGTACGCCTGCGCCGCGACGAAACGGCGCGCCAGCGACGCGGCGGTTTCCGCATCCAGTTCGCGCAGCGGTTCCAGCGCGTGCGCGACCGGGTGGTAGTGATACAACCCCGGCGGCACACCCTCGACACGTTGCACCAGCAGATACGCCTCGGTCGCGTGCAGGCCGCCGGCCGACGGCACGCCCTTCTTCAGCAGTTGCACGCCGGGCGCGTAATCGCTGACCGCGCGCGTACCGAACGCGCGATACAGCACCGCGGAAAACGCATCGTGCGACAACGGCACGGGATCGTAGTTGCGACAGGTGACGCGCCGATCCATCAACGCATCCAGCGGCGACGGCGACGGCTTTTCCAGCGGCAGGCGCGAGGCCGCCGGTGCGCGTTCGGGCACCACCGGCAACGCAGGACCCAGGCGTTCCAGGAACGTCTGCGGACTGGCTTCGGAGAAAAGCCGCTCGGCTTCTTCGGTGTCGACGTCGCGCCAGCGGGTGTGGCGATGCGCGATGGCGGACAACCCGCGCCAGTGCACCGCGCGCACCGCATCGTCGGCTTGCGCAAACCGGCGCGATGCTTCGTCCGCCGGTTCCTGCGCGATCAGCAAACCCTTCGCCAGCAATGCTTCCAGCACCGTGTGCGGATGCCGTTGCGACAGTTCATCCAGCGATTGCCAGTGGCCGGGCGACAGCGCGCCCAACGCGGCGACTTCGGCTACATCCAGCGGAATCTCTTCATCGCAATGCGCGGCCAGCGCCAGCCAGCCGAGCCGTTCGCGCACGCCGGTTCCGCCCAGCGCCAATTCAGCAAGATCGAAGTCGATGGATTCGCGCGGTTCGACCAACACCATCGCGCAACGGCGTACTTGCATGACCACTCCCAAAATCATGCTAGTTTAGCCGCGCTCGACTTCCAGCAAGCCGCTCCCATCCAAAGGAGGATTCCATGTCGAACGTAGCTGCCGAAACCGTTGCCGCGCCCGTCGTGTCGCTGCAAACCAACGCGAAACTTTCGCGCGAGCATTCACTCGCCCTGCTGCGCAAACTCGCCACCGACGACGACTTCCGCGGTCGTTACGAGCAGAAGCCGGCCGCCGCGCTGGCCGAACTCGGCGTGCCCTTGGAAACCATCGTGAATCTCAAGGCATCGTGCCTCGCATCAACCAGCTTGGCCGACAAGGCGCACTTCCAGTCTGCACATGCTCAATTGGCAGCCGCTGCCGCTGACCAATGTCTCAATATGATCGTGCCGAATGTGAGGATGGATTTCGGGTCGCGCGCCTAGGGCCACTGCCAGCATTGGCAGGGGACTTGCATGGCCCCTGCCAATCTATCCGGGGAACCACCATGGCCGATTCAAAGTTGTCGCGCGAGCACTCGCTTGCGCTGTTGCACAAGCTTGCCAACGATGACGGCTTCCGCAGCCGCTACGAGCAGAAGCCCGCCGCTGCGCTGGCCGAATTGGGCGTGCCACACGAGACGATCGTGAATCTAAAGGCTTCGTGCTTGGCGCCGACCACGTTGGCGGACAAAGCGCACTTCTCCACCGCCCATCAGCATCTGACTAGAGCGGCAACAACTTATTGTCTTGACTTTGTGGTGCCCAATGTAAAATTAGACTTTGGTTCAAACTGATCGGCGGAACCATTGTTACAACTTCAATTCAAACTTCTTTAGCCGATGGGCAAGCCAAGAGGTTTCCTTAGCCGTAGGCCATACGTTCTCGAAGGCAACCAGAGATTTACGAGCTTCTGTATCTTTGCCCAAAGCTTTCGAGAATTCTGCGGCATTCAAAAGAGCAAGGTCGGACCAAGCAACATTGAAGGGTGCCAACATAAGATGCATATTGCTTTCTGCGTAGGCCCGACCGCGATGCGACGACAACCAGCGGGCTTCTGTTAGTGCACTCGAATTGTCTTTGGCGTCGGCGTATGCGTTCATCAGAGCGACATGAGTGATGTACAGCTCGCTGCCGCTCGCCAGTGACTTCAAGATTGTGAGCGCCGCTTGTGGCTTCCCAGATGCGCGCTCAATCTCTGCCTTGGCTACCCTGTGCATGTTCTTCAGCACAGGCGTATCCGCATCCGATTCGGGGCTAACTGCACCTAAAGCCTGGTTGGCAAGAGTCGTATCACCGAGATACGCGGCCAGATAAGCCGCTAAGGTGATTTGAAACTTCAAATCAGGAATGTCGGTTGGAGCGGCGGTCCCGAGTGCCTTTACCTGCCACGCAAGATAGTCCTTGAGCGCCGAGACTTGCGCTGCTGTCGGTGTACCGTCTAGCGCGTTAAGACTGAGGATAGTGCCCCGAAAACGTCCGACGAAACGAGGGCCAAGTGCTTTAGCTTGCGTGCGCGCAGTTTCGAGCTCTCCATTGGCTTCCTTCCAGTTTCCCTGATCCACCGCTATCGCGCTGCGTACATTGGCGCTACCAATATCCATACTGGGAATGTTGGCAGATTTGCTGCGCGCCAGCACGGCAGCTGTGTCCGAGAATTTGCGTTGTGCGGCATAAGCGAGGAGATACACGGTATTTTGTGAACGCATTCCGTGGGTTTCTGCTTTAGAGAATGCGTGCATGGCGTCTCCATATCGTCCAGCTTCCACGTAGAGCGCACCAAGCATAGTTTCGCTGGCGGCGCGATTTGGATTTTTGGACGAGACAGACTGCTCAAGATACGAAATTGCTTCTTCAAAACGATTGCCATACTCTCGAAGGAAATATGCGTAAGCACCTATGCCCGGAAAATAATCCGGATACACGGACACCAAGAGCTTCCATTTTTCCAACGCTTGCCCGGGAGTCAGGTATGTTGCGGCCCAAGCATCCACATACAAGGCATCACGTGCGGACAAGCGAGTCCGATCAGCTTGGGCTGCACGGATTTCCTTTAGAGCATTGCCTGGTTGATTTTCAGCTTCAAAAACCTTTGCAAGCGCTACGTGCGCCAATGCAAAATGCGGGTCAATTCGCAATGCCTCAGTGAAATACGTCTCGGCGTCCTTGAAATTGGTAATGTCATTGGCCCGCTCTCCCAGCGAATACGCCTTCAGCGCATTCAAATCCGGCGTCGCCACCTGCGCCAGCGGCTGCGATTGCTTGGACACCATCGCCAGCGCTTCGCCCAGCTTGCCGCGCAACTGCTTGCTGACGCTGTCCAGCGAGGGCAGCACGGATTGCGCGCCGAGGCCGTCGGCGGATACCGAGTACACGGTGGCCTGGGTGTTGGGGTCGATCACTTCCGCGGTGACGCGCACGCGGCCGCCGACATCGGCCACGGTGGGCAGGATCAACGCGCGCGCGCCTTCGCGCAGCGCGACCTGCGCGCCGATCGCGCGGTTGATGTCGGTCTTGTCGGGATTCAACGCCATGCGTTGCAATGTCTGCTGCACCGACAGTTCCGGCAGCACGTTGACGTATTGCGACTGCTCCAGGCTGATGCGCAGCGCGGAATCGACTGACTGGTCGTACAGCTTGTCGCCGGTGAGGTTGTGCAGGTTGCCGACCACCACCCAGTCGCGCGCGGCGAACGCCAGCGTAGGCGGGCTTTGCAGCAGGAACCACGTGGTGACGCCGACGGCGATCAGCAGCATCGCGGCCTCGGCCACCAGCGTCACCGGGCGCCGCCACCACGGCAGGATGCGCTTGGCGGTGCGGCCGGATTTCGGCGCGTGCAGCGGCGCGATTTCGTCTTCGCCCACTTCCACCACTTCGATGGCTTCGGGCAGGCCCTTGAAGCGGTAGCGGCCGTGGGTTTTCCAGTGCACGCGCTCGGCGGCCTTGGCGCCCAGTTCGCCCTCGGCGCGGTGCGCGATGCCGGCGGCGGCCGACGACATCAGGATTTGCTGCGGACGCGCCAGTTGCGCAAGGCGTGCCGCGACGGGTTTCACCAGGCCTTCCAC
>Ga0207707_10002229_pt1 | contig 17503 bp, 15 predicted proteins | sample KBSC83BmetaG_FD_184336 | JGI IMG/M metagenome (GOLD analysis project Ga0207707, IMG submission 184336) | Corn rhizosphere microbial communities from Kellogg Biological Station, Michigan, USA - KBS C8-3B metaG (SPAdes) (version 2) | ecosystem: Host-associated > Plants > Roots > Rhizosphere ...
GCGATCAACGCAACAAAGCCCAGCACTATCGCGGCGATGATCTTGTTTCTTTCGTTTGCACTCTTGCCTGCGAAAAGCTCCATAACATTCACCTCGCTACTGGGAAACCGTAGACCCGAAATTTGGCCGGCGGAAATACGCCGCCATCTCAAGATGCAGACTAACCAGCTCACCGTGGGTTTTGCCCTGTTGCGGACGAAGATTATTCATGATCTGCGACTGCTGCTGCATTTGACCGCCATACCCGGGAGCCATCGGACGGCCGAAATTAGGATTCCCGGGCGCCGGTTGAACGTGTTGATTCGGTTGATTCGGCTGCGCTTGCTTGGGTTGCTGGCTCTCGTTGTCCGACGGAGCGAGCTGAACGGCGCTTATAACTATAAATTCCTGGCCCGTCTCGATCTCTTTAATAAACCGTCGCAGGTTTTGATAGGAGCCCTCGACGGTCATCGAAACATAGACGCCAGGGAAGAGGCTCCGATATTTGTCGCGGCCGCGTTCCTCTTCCGACTGATTGTTGGATGCGGTCTGTTCGACGCTGTCGAGCGGTGAATAATCGGGACCCGTCGTATTCACCAGACCGTACGCGTCGATCAGGCTGTTTAGTCGTTGATAAAGAGCGTTGCGCCCGGTTTCGGCCGGCGGCAGGAAATGCGATTCGAAATCTTCTTCGCTCGAGATCAGTTTCACGACCTGAGATCGAGTGTCTTTGACATCACCGTACCGCGCATCGGCCGTCATTTGGACCTCTTTTAGATTTTGCGCTTCGGTCCTGTGCCGGGTCAGCTCGCGATTTGACGGGATCACAAGGAAGACGAAGATCAACACGACTACCAGCAGAGCGAAGACACCCAGGCCGACCGTGACGATCTCATTGCGTCCCCACATGCCCGCGTAAACCGTTCGCGGCCGGTTTTTAGGAACAATGTCTATCGACGGCTGACGCTCGATCACGAGAGTTTCGTCCGGTGTAAGCAGAACGGTCCGGTTCGCTTCCTCGACGACGACGGCCGGGTCCTTTGTCTGGCCGTACTTATTAACGACGATCTCGGGCGCGCCCTCGGATTTCTGGGTTTGATCGTTCTCTGCCATTACTGGGCACCTCCGGCATCATTCCGGGCCACATCCGTGGTCGGTCCGGGCGCAAGGCTCCGCGTCGGAGAATACACAAGCCGCAGCGTGTATTCGGTGTATGTCGATCGATCGGTCTTCTGCAGGTCCTGACCGCGAAGCTCTGCCTGAAACAGGCCTGAGTTGTTCATCGCGTTTATCATGTTCTGCACCGCCGAATAATCATGACTGAGCACAGCGAAATCAAGCTCCGCCGTGATCCGATTGCCGTCCGCATACACATTGCGGACGACCATGCGCGATGCGCTCACACCCTCGGGCAAAACCGATTCGAGGTCGGAAAAGAGCCGCGACCAGACAAAGGTCTTGTTAGAAACAAGTTTATGAGCGGCGATCAGAAGGTTTTGCTGATCGGGCGATAACTGCTGCTGGATCTTTGCCCCCTCGCCGTTCAGCCGGTCAATGTCGGCTTGACGCTCTTCGATCTGAGCGAGGGCCTCCCGATTCTCTTGGCCGTTGTAGCGAAGGATCGCAAACGCGATCAATGCCCCGGCGACACTTATCGCGAGCATAAACAGCGCCAAAAGATAGGGGAGGTTCCGGTTTCGAAACGGATGCGTGGCCAGGTTTAGTTTTGTTAACACAGTACTTCGATGCCTTACGCTAGGATGCTCAAACGGCGGCCGGCGTGCCTCTACACAAGCGCAGATTCTAGCACGAAAGCGAGCGCAAGTCTTTCACGAAGTTTGCACCCGCAAAGTTGCACTATTTAGCCGCGCCGAGGCGGTAATTTTTGCTTTGTTGCAGTGGCCGACAGATCGCGGTAGGCGCGGACCCGATTTCGGCCCTCATGCTTGGCACGGTAGAGTGCCGAATCGGCCATTTCAACTAGTTCTATCGGGTCGTTTGAATCCTCGGGAAATGAAGAAATACCTATACTTATCGTGATTCGATGTTTTTTTCCGGGTGAGCCTTTTTTGACAACGCTGAACGCAAATCGCTCGACCTCGGTCCTGATCCTTTCGGCGGCGACCACCGCTTGCGGCAATTCGGCATCCAGCAAAAACGCGGCAAATTCCTCGCCGCCGAACCGCGCGGCCGCGTCGCCGCTCCGCAGATTTTTGATTATGCAGTCGGCCAATTCCTCAAGCGTTCGGCTTCCGGTGAGGTGTCCGTAGGTGTCATTGACCTCTTTGAAATGATCGAGGTCCATCATCAGGACGCAGAATGGCCTGTTCTCGGCCCTGGCACGGCTTGACTCACGACGCAGCTCGGAAAAGAATGACCGGCTCGACAAAAGGCCCGTCAGGTCGTCGTGCGAGATAAGCCGGTGGATCTGCCGCTGATATTCGCGATCGATCTCGTCCAGAAGATCAAAGCGAAGAATATGTTCGCCCAGCGCGATCTTATCGCCGTTTCTTAAGGTTTCCTTCTTGATCTTTCGGCCATTGAGGTACGTGCCGTTTCGCGAATGTAGGTCGGTCAGGATGTACTCCGTGTTGCCGTCTTCTTCGCTGATAGTTATCGTGGCATGCTTACGCGAGACCTTTGTGTCGTTAACGCGCACATCAGCTGCGAGCGCCCGGCCGAGAACGACCTCTTCACGCTCGAGCGGTATCGGCACCGCGATCAATTCACCGCTTAAGAAGACCAACGCCGGACGAAGGTCGCGGTGTGGGGCTTCGGCTGGTTCCATAGGTGATTACGACAGACAGAGTGAGAACGGTAGGAGGAACAATGCTCCCGTTCTAGGATAGCCTAACGGCGACCAAAATTTCCACACTTTTTTAGGCCAACGTGAGGTAAGCCCTTTAGGATTTTGTTGCCGAAAGTCTTACGATTGGCTGAGTGCGCATCCTCATTGTTAAACTCGGAAGTATAGGCGACATAGTGCATACGCTGCCCGCGCTGGCCGCTATCCGACGCTCGTTTCCCGAGGCCGAGATCGGTTGGGTCGTGGAGCGGCGTTCTGCCGAGATCTTACGCGGAAATGCGTTGATAGACCGGCTGATAGAAATAGACACAGCGAAGCTCCGACGGCGGGCAAAAGTTGAGGAGTTGGTCGGTGAGCTGCGCCGGCAGGTTCGCGAGATAAAGAGTCTTAAATTCGATATCGCGCTCGATTTTCAGGGACTGGTCAAATCGGCATTGGTCGCCAAGCTTTCGGGCGCTAAGCGTCGGTGGGGTTTTGCCCGGAGCGAACGTCGCGAGCGTGCATCGGGATTTTTATTGACTAATAAGGTTAAGATCCCCGAAAAGACGCATGTAATCGAAAAGAATTTGCTGCTGGCCCGCGCCGCGCTGGGCCTGGATGCGCCCACCCGTGTTTTTGAGTTTCCGATCGCCACATCGCCGCAAGAAGAAAGGGACGCCGCGAACCTGGCTGATCGGCTCGGCGGCCGGTTTGCTATCCTCAACCCGGGCGGCGGCTGGGCGACAAAGCTCTGGCCCGCTGAGAACTACGGACGACTTGCGGACCGGTTGGTGGAAGAGTTCCATCTGGATAGCATTCTTGTTACGGGCCCTGGCGAAGGCCCGCTTGCGGCGAAAGCTGTTGAAGCCAGCCAGTCGGGCAGGCTGGTGACGGCCGAGCCGAACCTGAAAGGATTTTACGAATTGGCGCGAAAGGCGACTGTCTACGTCGGCGGTGACACCGGCCCGACGCATATTGCTATCGCGGCCGGCGCTCCCATTGTAGGTATATTCGGTCCGACCGAATGGTGGCGAAACGGAAGTATCCGGCCCGACGATATCTGCGTCGAGCGGACCGACATCGGATGCCGCGTCGACTGTTACCGCCGGCGATGCTCAAACTGGATCTGCATGGATATCGAGGTAGATCGCGTGCTCAGGGCGGTTGAGGAACGCATAACGCGGGCCGGATATTCGAGTATCTTAAGTAACCTTAATGGCAAAAAAGCTCGGTAAGCTCTTTCAGCGCGTTCGTGTAACTTCCGGCTACATTTTCGCGATCATTTTTATCTACTTTTGCAGACCGACCGCGGAGCTTCTGCTTATTGGATCGGCCGTTGCGTTTGTAGGCTTGCTGATACGCGCGTGGGCATGCGGCCATCTGCGCAAGGTAGCCGAGCTGGATATATCCGGGCCTTATGCCTACACACGTAATCCGCTCTATCTTGGAAGCTTTCTTATTACGATCGGTTTTGCCGTTGCCTCGGGCGTCTGGTGGCTGGCCGCGCTGTCGATCATCTTCTTCCTGGGCATCTATTTACCGGTCATGAACGTCGAAAAGAGCGAGCTGGAAGCCGTCTTGGGAGATGAATATAGCGCGTACGTTCGAGACGTGCCGGCATTCGTCCCGAGAGTGACGGCGGCACGAAGTTCGGACCGCAGATTCGATTTTCAGCTATACTTAAAGAATGGCGAGTATTCGGCAGCCCTCGGCGTCGCAGCGACGGTCCTGATTCTCGTTCTAAAGGCCTACTACATCGGTTCATTATGAAAAAGCGGATCCGACCGAGCATACTCGTACTTATTTTCTCGGCAGTAGGCGTTGCGACCTCGTTTGCCCAAACGCCAAAGCAAAGGCCCTTTGCTACAGGTGAAACGCTCATTTATGAAGCAAAGATCAGCAAGATAATCAATGGCATTCCGGTCGGCGACCTGACTTTTACCGTCGAGAACGGTGATGATCCGAACTCGCTGACGATCAAGGCTGAGGCTCGCTCGAAGGGAACACTTCTTAAAATAGCGCACTACAGCTTTCTTTATGAGTACGCGTCAAGCATTGACGGCAATAGGTTTCGCATCGAGCATACCGACCGGAAGACGACAGAAAAAGAACGTGTTCGCACGGGTGCGGCCGATTTCAATTACTCGGAAAAGCGAGTGACCTATGTTGAGACCGATCCGAAAGAGCCGATGAAGCCGCCGCGAAAGATCGCTTCGGATATTGAAGAGCAGACGCAGGATGTTGTCTCAGGCATTTACGCATTAAGAATGCTTCCGTTGGCAGTCGGTAAAAGGTTCGATCTGACAGTGAGCGACAGCGGCCTCGTTTATGATGTGCCGGTCCGCGTGACGGCGCGCGAAATTCAGAGGACCGCGATCGGACGTGTATGGTGCTTTCGCGTCGAGCCGGATATTTTTGGACCCGGTCACATGATCGAGGACAAGGGCACGATGGCCATCTGGATCACCGATGATGCGCGACGCATTCCGGTCCGCTCTCGGATCGACATCGATTTCGGTAAGGTCGAGATCCGGCTTAAGTCGGTTTCTAATTCAACCTCAGGAACAACTACCACAGCCCAAAACAAATAGCTGCACCATCGAAACTGGTCGACCGCCTTTGGCGCGCTCTCGGCGTATGTTTCCAACCTTCGAAACTTGTAAGTTGCTGCCAAAGCCACGATAATTTTTCTTTATCTCAGGAGTACCGTAATGGCGCAGGAATTCGACCGGACAGCCGAAATCGATGAAATAACATTTGATATTGACGCCCGAAGCGCGCCCTCGTCCGCGTCGCTCTTCGTCCAGTCGCACGCCGAACCTGTTTCAGTCGAGCCGTCGGGTGTCAGAGCGATCGCTACGGAAGAGATGTCGCCGGTCTTTCGCGCTCTTGCGGACCCGAAGCTGCCTGAGTTGCCTCGAGAGTCTCGCGCTCGGCTGCTGATGCAATCTCCGACACGGCTCTATTTTTATTGGTCAACGGGTGCGAATCCGTCTGAGCCGCTTGCAAAGGCGCTTGGCGACGCGTCCGGATATCGATTGGCGTTGCGATTGCTTGACCTCACACGCGGGACAGAAGAGCTTCACGGCGTTGAACGCGAGGGTTCGTGGTGGTTCGATGTGCGGCCGAATACCGAGTATAGAGCAGAAGTCGGATTTTATTCCCCGAGCCGGCCATTTGTGAGGGTGCTGTTCTCAAATACGATCACGACGCCGCGAAAAGGACCGTCACCGCACCGCGCATCCGAGGCCCGCTGGATGATCTCCGCAGGCAGGTTCGCGGATGTTCTCGAGGCATCCGGATTTACCTCGGACGCCGTCGAGGTGGCTGGAACCCAAGAAACGGGTCAAATTGCCGATAGTCTGGCGCAGCAGATCGGTGTGGAAGCAGAAGCATTTGCCGAATTTAGCATCACAGAAATGCGGCAGGTTCTTGAAAGCCTTGCCGCCGGAACACCGATCGTCGATTTTAAATGGAAGATATCTGCTGAACTGTACGCAATGCTCGAGGAGCATCTGGCAAGCCTTTCTGCATCATCGATTCGTGAAACCTTTGGCGTCGCCGGGTCTGAGGAAGTCGAGGAAACGATGACCGCCGTCGGCGGCAGCTTGGTCAATATCCGAAGGCCGAGATACAGGCCCATAAGCTCGCACTCGTCGCCGTGATATTTTTTTCGCACGGACTGTCGACCAACGATCGGATCTTGTGTTGATAAGATAAACGAATGCCGACCGGCTATTTTAGTTTAGTCCTCCACGCGCACCTGCCTTTTGTTCGCCACCCGGAATATCCCGAGTTTTTAGAAGAAGATTGGCTTTTCGAAGCCATTACGGAAGTTTACCTCCCGATAATCTACATTCTTCAAAATCTACATGAGGCTGGCGCGCGGCCACGACTGGCGATCAATGTTTCACCGCCGCTATGCGAGATGCTTGCGGACAAACTGCTGGAAGAGCGGTATACGCGTCACCTAGAAAATCTCATCGAGCTTGCTGAAAAAGAGGTCCGTCGAACCAGGACCGAAGCGCACGAATTCGAAGACGTTGCGAAGATGTACTTCGACAACCTGACGGCCTCACTCACGCTTTGGAACGACCGGCATAAGCGCAACCTGATAAATGCGTTTCGCGAGCTTCAGGAAGAGGGCGTGCTTGAGATCATCACTTGCGGCGCTACGCACGGTTTCCTGCCGCTGATCTCGACCGTTGAAGCTCGCCGAGCGCAGATCGAGGTCGCTGTCGCGAATTACATGAAGCACTTTGGACGCCGGCCGCGCGGGATCTGGCTTCCAGAATGCGCATATGAGCCAGGGGTCGAAGACCTGCTAAAAGAAGCTGGCATCGAATACTTTATCAGCGACACGCACGCCATACTTTATGGTGACCCGCGGCCGCGATACGGCGTATACGCACCCGTTGCCTGTCCAAACGGCATTGCCGTCTTTGCCCGCGACGTCGAAACGAGCCAGCAGGTCTGGAGCGCAGAGATCGGATATCCGGGCAACGAGGTCTATCGGGAGTTTTATCGAGACATTGGTTGGGACCTGCCGCTCGAATACCTGACGCCTCACCTGCATGCCGATACCGCGCGTCGCCATTTAGGCTTGAAATATCACCGCATTACCGGACGCGATGTGACGCAGCAAAAGAAAGCGCCATACGTGCCATCTCTGGCGCGAGAAAAAGCCGCGGAAAACGCGATGCATTTTATCGGCGAGCGGATACGTCAGGCACGCGAGCTCCAGGCAAAATTTGAAGGCCGCCCGCCGATGGTCGTCTCGCCCTATGACGCTGAACTATTCGGCCATTGGTGGTACGAAGGACCGCAGTTTCTGGATTTCTTTTTCCGCAAGCTCCATTGGGACCAGGACGAGATCGAGACGATCGCGCCTGGTGATTTTCTGGACTCGGGCGCCGCGATCCAGGTACAGCAGCCGTCGGCGTCGAGCTGGGGCGAGAGCGGTTATTTTCAGGTTTGGATCAATGAAAAAACGTCGTGGATGTATCCGTACCAACATGATGCGGAAAGGCGAATGACAGAACTCGCTAACAAGATTCAGGTTTCAGGTAACGGCCTTGAAACAAGGATCCTTGATCAGATGGCCCGCGAGCTTTTGCTTGCTGAATCCTCCGATTGGGCTTTCCAGATCTACAAGGGAACGACCGTGGAATATTCGACAAAACGGTTTCTATCGCACATCCAGAGATTCGATCTGTTGGCAAAAATGCTCGATGACGGCGCCGTGAACGATGACCTTTTTAACGAGATCGCATCTCGCGACAATATCTTTTCGGAGATCGACTTTCACGTTTACTGCACAAAACCGACTGCCGAGTAGTTGAAATCCGCTTTAAGTGATAGTAATATTCGTGTTACTGACAGCAACACACGTTGAAGGACACTATGAACGAAGAATTCTCAGCAAGATTAGCCCTGGCATTTGATCATGCAAAGATGTCCGACATTGCCAGACGCATCGGCGTGCCGCATGCAACCATTCGGAATTATTTTCACGGCCGTCTGCCCGCGCCGGAGGTCTTGATAAAGATCGCGTCTGAGACCAATGTATCGCTCAATTGGTTATTAATGGGCGTTGGCGACATCTTTCTCGGCGTGCCGAAACACCTCGACCTGGGAAGCATTCTCGAGATGAAGATCGGCGAGATCGTCGATCGCCGTGTTGCCGGCAAACCGGCGTCGTCAAGGGCCCTCGAAATGGATGACACCGAAGCGGCAGACGATTTCGATGTCATCGACGCAGTGACCAACGTCGACGACCCGCAAAAGATCATGAGCAGATGGTTTCGCCACGAGGGCAGGAAGTATCCGCAAGATTACGGCGTCGCATTTTTCTCGGGCTGGGAGTCTTACTCGGATGATGAAAAGGTCGAGGCGATCCGCGATGCTAAAAAGGTACTTGATAGAACACTGCGAAAGAAGCGCGCTTAAGAGCTTTTCGACGTTGTGTTGGATGTGCTACTATGTCCTACAAACGGCACATAAGAAACTCCCATGCGTTCCTATCTCGATAAACTGGCAAAACTAAATATCGGCTGGAACCTGCGCCCGCTCGGCGAGCAAGACTTTTACGATCTCTGCCGCCGATTTCGGATCACAGTTGTGGAAATGCCGCTTGCGACGAACGGCTTCTATTACTGCGTTAAGGGCAAACACTTCATAGCCGTCAGTTGCCGTCTGCCCGCTGTAAAAAAACTTCTCGTAATGTTTCACGAATTCGCGCATTTTCTAATGCACTCGCCGGATACGAATACAACTGCCAGCTTTCACGGTCTCGGAAAGAAGACGCGAAAGGAACAAGAGGCCGACACCTTCGCTTTGTGCGCGCTGATACCAAAGCTACTGATCGAAACTCGCGAAATCGGCGACCTGATCGACGAAGGCTTTCCATCCGAGCTATTGACAGAACGGTTGCAGATCTATAGGCGGCTTGGGTTGTGACCGGACCCGGAACTTGAGCGTGCCGCTATAGTTTTGGGATCTTTCGATCATGTACGACAGGCGTCGCAACCCCGCTCGTATCGCTGCAACATTTTTCGACCATCTTCTGGCCGCACTCGTCCAACGCACCGCATCCGCAGTTTTCCAGGCGGTGAAGAAGCTCCTTCATTGCGAAGATCCGTTCGACCGCCCGATCAAGCTCGTCAAGCTTCTGTCGCGACATAACCTTCCATCGGTCACCTGCTGTGGTGCGGCGCCCAAATCCGAAAAACAGATCACGGACCTCTTTAAGAGAAAATCCGACCTTCCGGGCTTGGTTTATCACAGCCAGCCGATACACGACATTTTCGCCGTATCGGCGCTGCCCGCTCTTTCTCATCGTCGGAGGCAGGATTCCCAACCGTTCGTAATAACGAATTGCCGACGGACGCAGGCCAACCCGTCGCCCAACTTCCGAAATCGTTAACTCTGGCATACGGCGAGTATACCTTAATTTTTGTGCTTGACTTAAAGTCGACTTTAAGTAATACGCTCTGACACGCAAGGCCAATTCACTTGCGAGGAGAAAGTATGAAAGTGACGATAATTATTTTGGCAGCCGCGGCCGGAGTGGCCGCGACCTTTTCGATGGTGCGAGGACTGACATCGCGGGAACCGGACCAGCAGTCGAACGGTGTTGCGTCGACGAGCTCCAACTCGCCATTTGCATGCGACATCATGGCTCTCACGGCTGAACAGCGAAAGCGGCATTTTGGCGAGCTTGGGCCAATGTTGCGATCGATGAAGAAATCGGTCCGTGAGCTGCCGGATGGCTATGAATTCGAATTTCCCGCCGATGCAAACACTTATGCCCTTGTCACAGAATGGAGCATACAGGAGCGAACCTGCTGTCCGTTTTTTGATATCGACATTCGTCTTGATCGTGAGGGCGGACCGCTTTGGCTGCGCCTGACCGGCCGTGACGGGACCAAACAATTCATCCAATCTGACGCCGCTCCCTGGCTCAATTAGCAACCAGATGCTTCGGGCTTTGCGCTGCCTGGGTTATCCGGCGGCGCAAAGTTGAACAACGCGATCATGGCTTGCTGAACTTGCCTTCCGTTGAGGTTACCTGCTTGACATGCTGTTGTACCGAAAAGTATATTTTGAAGTTCGACCATAAAGGCAATTTTGCCGGTATTTTGCTCTTTACAGTTCGGCAAACAGGCCACCCTAGCTCAGTTGGTAGAGCATTCGATTCGTAATCGAAAGGTCGTCGGTTCGAATCCGACGGGTGGCTCCGATAACGTCAATAACTTCAACGAGATCATGGATCACAATTGTGTGATCTATCTGAACTTATGTAAGGCCCTGACCCACAACGATTATCCGCTTTTCCTTCCTATTAAGGGCTTCCAATAAGGCCCGAAGATCTATTTCACCAAACGATCCCAGGCTTTTCGGTTGCTGCGTGAAAAGGTGTTCTGCCCGGTCCGCGCGCGTAAAAACCGGAAGAAAATCACAGCACCTTGTCACGTGGGATGACCGAGTTTCCGATCCGGCCATTCGTTTTCTACACGCCGAAGTCCACAATTGTCTAACAAAAAAGCAGTCCTTTAAATATTTTCTTAGATGTTCCGGGAAAAGAGACGTTCCGGATACTCTTAGGATATAGCTGTTCCAAAATCGAAGATGTTTTTTCGAACTTCCGAAAAACATACTGTCCTAGATCTAAATGTTGACGATGTCCCGGGAGGCGAGTTAACAGCGGGGATCCTTACGTCTAGTCCGTCCAATTTGAGCGTCGAGGAGAAAGTAAAACAGCATTTTGAATCGTTACGAGACCCGCTCGCGCGATATTTGATGAGCGCCTTCGGCGGTGAACAAAGCCTGGCCGAGGAAATCACGCAGGATGCTTTTGTTCAGCTTTACCGTTATATGGCCCGCGGGCATGCGATCGAAAACGTCCGAGCATGGACGTTTCGCGTTGCCCATAACCTGGCCGTTCATCGTGTAAAGAAACAGCAGTTTCTTGCACCTCTCAACGACGAGCAGTGGGAGGAGCTTCAACGCTCGCTCGTGGGCAATGAACTTAATCCGGAACAAAACCTTCTTCAAAAAGAGAAGTTAAATCGTTTGCGGGCGGCGATCGGCCGGCTGACTCTGGTCGAACGGGAGTGCCTGAATCTCCGGACAAAGGGACTTCGCTACCGCGAGATCGGAGAGATCGTGGACATCAGTACGAGAAGCGTCGCCAGTACCCTTTACCGAGTTATCACCAAACTGGCAAAAGAAACAAATGAGTAATCATTCCCAAAGCTTTAACGGCGAGCATCATCATCCGCCACCAGACGACTTTCTGCTTTTCGTGGACGGCGAGCTGACGCCTAAAGATTCCGCTCGATTGCAGTCTCATCTCGATGCCTGCTGGCACTGCCGGGTCGGCGTTGCGACCATCGAAGAAACCATCGCCGACATCATCAAGTTTGAAGACACGGTTTCTAAATACCAGATCACCCACACGAACTTCCATTGGGGAGATTTTGATTCGAAATTAAACGCGACGGCGATCGAAGAACGACAGAGGTCCTTTAGGACCCGGATAACCGACTTTTGGAAACAGCTTGGAAAATTTCGCTTTTTTGGCCTTACCAGCCGCATCGCCCTTCCTGCGGTGGCAGCGTTAGTTCTCGTAACGATCTTTTATCAATTTATCGTCGTGCCTCCAATATCGGCTGCGGAATTGTTGAGTCGGTCGATGGACGCCCAAAACGCTCAGTTAACCAAAAAGGCTCAACCGGTGATCCACCAGCGGATCAACGTTGTGAAAAATGGATCGAGCAACGAAACAAATGCGCCTGTCACGTGGGAGATCTGGAATGACACGGCAAACTCCCGGGTCAAGGTAAATGCGGCCCCGGCCAGCGAGACAGTCGATACTCTTACGGCGGTTCTCACAGCCAACCATATGAACGAGCACTGGCCGCTGAGTGCCGGTTCTTACAAATCGTGGTCCGATTCGCTCGTAAATAAAACGGAAAATGTCACACGCGACATTGATGGCCTGACGATCGAAACTAAGCCCGGCACCGATCCGGCTACCGGTCAGATCACGGCGGCCCGCTTGTCCGTCCGCGAAAGCGATTATCATCCGACGATACTTGATATAAATGTAAAAACAGCCAATGGCAGCGAGGCTTACACGCTGTCCGAACAGGAATATGAGATCGTTAATCTTAAAGATCTCGACCCATCCGTTTTTAATGACGGGACCGTTTTGACGGCCAAAACCGACCCGCCGGCCGCCGTCAAAACTGAATCCCCGGAATCGTCGCCCGTCGCAAATACAGCGACGATGGATCTGTCCGCGGCCAATACCAGCAATACCGTCCACGCGACGACCGCCGACGAGGTCGAGGTGCTCGATCGGCTGCACAAGATAGGCGCCGACATCACCGAACAGCTGACTGTCACGCGAACTGCGGACGGACGCCTTTTGGTCGAGGGCCTGGTTCAGACTGACAACCGGAAGCAGGAAGTCCTTTCCACCTTGGCTCCGGTAGCAAACAAGCCTGCGGTTCGGATAAATATCCAGACTATCGATGAGGCCACTAAAGCCTTACAGATACAAAAGCAACAGGCGACAACCGGCACGGTCGAGCTTGTCGAGGTCGAAAAGGGGCCGCTCGCCGTCGACTCCGACCTTAGAACGTATTTCGCCAAACAAGGCGGCGATACCGATTCGGCGATTCGAAGCTTTGCCTCTCGCGTGATCGCTCGGTCCCAGTCGGCCGCGTTCCAGGCGTCGGCGCTAAACCGGATGGCAAATCGCTTTACGCCCGCGCAGCTTGCCGAGCTTGATCCCGCAGCTCGCGCCAAGTGGCTCGGGATATTAAAAGGATATGCCGGATCGGTCCGGCAAGAGACGGCCGCGCTTCGCAGTGAGCTGCAGCCGGTTTTTGGCGGCTTCGAAGCGGGCGGTGGTGAAAGCGTCACAAGTGATGCCGATCTTATTGCTTCGGTTCGACGGCTATATCAGATAGCGTCGACCAATGACCGGATCGTCCGCGCCGCATTTACGCTTTCGAGGGGCGGGAGTACATCGGCCATAAAAACAGCGCAGTTTCGGCGGTCCGTCGCCGACGCCGAAGCCTTAGCCGCTGCGATCGAAGGCGCTAGATAGGGCCTCGTAAACAGTACTCACTACTTATGAAACCGGAGAGCGAACCAATGACTAAATCTAAAATCATCCGACTCCTCAGTCTGCTTGTTTTATCATTAATTCTGACCTTAGTCAGCTTCACTCCCATCGCGGCGCAATCATCAACCGCGACCTTAAGCGGAACCGTCCGAGACGAAAACGGCGCCGTCATTGCCGGTGCGACCGTATCTGTGGCTGATCTCGCCAAAGGGTTAAAGCGCGAAGGGGCGACCAACGAGAACGGTTCGTTTACATTCCCGCTCCTGCCGCCAAGCACCTACACCGTCACTGTCGAACGCCAAGGGTTCACGCCCGTCGAAGTACGTGAGGTCATCCTCAACGTTGGCGATCAAAAAGCTCTGTCATTCGAGATGAAGGTTGGTTCAGTCGATGCGGCAGTAGAGGTGACAAGTGATCCTCCGCTCACGAATGAGTCTGCTGCCGTCGGTACGATCGTAAATCAGCAGTTTATAAAAGATATGCCGCTTAATGGGCGCAGCTTCCAATCGTTGTTGCTGTTAACGCCCGGCATGGTTTTTACCTCGAGCGAACAGGGACAGTTGAGTGTTAACGGCGGAAGGACAGACTCTAATTACTTCACCGTTGACGGTGCATCCGCAAACATTGGTGTCGGTGTGCAAAGTTTGTACGATCAGTCAGCTTCCGGTGCGATACCCGGCTTCAACTCGTTCGGCGGGACGCAAAATCTCTTGCAGCTTGATGCCATGAGCGAAGTCAGGATCCAGACATCCAACTACTCGGCCGCCTACGGTCGGCAGCCTGGAGCGCAGGTCAGCCTGATCTCCAAGAGCGGCACGAACAAATATCACGGATCAGTATTCGAATACCTGCGAAATTCCGCTTTCGACGCCAACGATTGGTTTAGCAACAACCTGGGCGTGGCAAAGGTTCCGAATAGACAGAATGATTTCGGGGGCACCTTTGGCGGCCCGGTGCAAATTCCGCGAATATATAACGGAAAGAACAAGACGTTTTTCTTTTTCTCTTACGAAGGCTTGCGTCTCGCTCTGCCGCAACCCACCCGGATATTCAATGTGCCGGCGGCATGTCTGCACGACAACCCGGCGCTGAATCCGTTTTTGCAAGCCCTGGTCGATGCCTTCCCCGTGCCTAACACCAACCTCGGCTCATGCGATGCAGGCGCGAACGGCCGCGGTACATTCAAGGCAAGCTGGTCAAACTACACAAACATGGACAGCTATGCTTTACGCGTGGACCAGAATTTTGGGCAGAAGTGGAACGTGTTCTTCCGCGCCGATCATTCAAGATCGCAGGGCGAGACCTATAATCTCGGACAGCTCTCTCATTGGCCGGTGGCGACCGATACGGAGACGGCAGGTGTCACAACCCAGATCACCAAGACCGTATATAGCTCCTTCCGATTTAATTTCAGCCGTAACATCGCGCAGGACAATATTGAGTGGACAAATAAATTTGGCGGTAAACCGATCGACAACATCTCGGACTTTCTTCCCTCGGGCGCTCCCGACTATTCGATCCCGTACTTTCTTATCGGCGGTCAGGCATATGAAGTCGGACCGTACACCGACCACCGCAGCAAGGATTGGAATGCAGTGGAGAACATCACGTGGATGAGCGGCAACCATTCGTTCACGTTCGGTACCGATCTGCGCTGGCGAAATCCGCTCTACCTGGACAACGGTTATGTTTTCCAAATATCGTTCAGCACGCTGCCGAATATTTTGGCAAACAAGGGCTCAGGGGCCTTGATCACGGCGCTCCCAATAGAAGCGCATGTAAAGAACTATTCGTTTTATGGAAACGACACGTGGCGCGTGAACCAGCGATTAACACTCGATCTGGGACTCCGCTGGGACATCAATCCCGCACCTACACTCGGCAATTATAATATGCCCGCGTTCACCGGCTTTCCGGATGTCGCGAAACTCGCGCTCGCACCGGCCGGGACCCCGTACTACCCCACCTTCAAACGCGAATTTGCTCCACGTCTGGGCGTCGCTTATAAGCTTTGGGACAAAGCTAATATGACCACAGTCCTACGGGGCGGCTGGGGGATCTTTTATGACCTTGGAACCGGCACCGCTCTCGCGACTTCGCACTCTTACCCGTTTTCCGTGACTCAAAGTATTCCACTGCTACCATTCCCATTCGCGCCGGGAACGGTTGCCGATATCACGCTGCCCGCGCCGATGACCACACCGATCGGCAATTCTCTGACGGGCGCCAGTGGAAGATTTGGTTTGCAGTATTTGGATGGACTGCCGCGCACCCAGCAATATTCTTTTGGCGTCGAGCAGCAGCTTGGAAAGAACCAGGTTATAAGCGTGAGTTACGTTGGAAATCACGGCGAAAAGCTTCTCAACCGGTACCAATATGCCTTTCTGGACGCGACGACCAACCCGAACGTTATTAAGGGAACTACGTTGTTTATCACCCGCAACGACGGCAAGGCAGGAGGCTACTCGTGGTACAACAGCCTGCAGGTCACGTATATGCGGAGAATGTCGAGCGGCTTGCAGGTTCTCGCGAATTACACCCGCTCCCGCGCGACAGACGCGTTCTCTAACGACAGCACCATCAATAGCTCGAGGGTACCGAACAGCGTGCTCGATCAAGATGCGTCTATTTTCTATGGTCTGTCGGATTATGATCGGCCAAACATTTTCAATCTTGCCCTGGTTTATGAGCTTCCAAGATTGCGATCGGACAATACATCTGTTCGGTGGCTCGAAAGGATATTTACGAATGGCTGGGAAGCTAGCTCTAATTTCAAGTATCAGTCCGGAACGCCGTTCTCAATGAATTTCACGTACTATGACGTGACGAACGGGACCGGTACAGTTAACCTGCGCTTAAACCGTGTTGATGGCCAACCACTGTATATCAGCGATCCCATCAATCCAGGCGGGCAAGCCATTAATCCGGCTGCCTTCGCTATCCCCGCCGCCGATCTTCAGCCGAATCAGGCGTTGGTCGTCAACGGCGACACCGGGCGCAATAACTTCAGGGGGCCGGGACTCTCGCAACTGGACCTCGCCATCCATCGTGATTTTTCGATAACGGAAAGGGTCAAGCTTCAGTTCTCAGTAGAATTGTTTAATGCACTGAACCACCCGAACTTTTTGAACCCCGACGGCAGCTACGGCTATGTCTTTAACTCGCCGAGCTATGGTCCGTCTCCGTGTCCGGGAAATCCGAGTGGCATGTCGTGCGACTTTAACTTCCCCAATCCGCGTAACGGTCCACACACAGCGTTTTTTACCAGCGGAACATTCGGTGAGCTCAACTATCTGGCCAATGGAGTCTCGGCTGGTTCAGGTCCGGGAAGCAGATTCGATATTTCATTGAACCCCCGATACTCTCTCGGCGGTCCACGCTCAGCTCAGTTTTCGCTACGGTTAAGTTTTTAGAAATATTTTCGCTAGCGAAGCCGATCTGGAGGTAATGCATAAGATGAGAAGACTGATTTTGATCCTGATGGTTTTAGTAGGGATGTCTGTTTTTGAGTTGTGCCCGGCTCAGGAGCATACACCAAGCGCGGAGGCAAAAGCCGCGTTCGACAAGGCTCGCGAGCTTCCCTTCGGGGATAAAGAGGCCATTGCTCTTTACCGCAAGGCAATCGATCTCGATCCGGATTATTCGGAAGCTCACCAGTACTACATCCTGACATATGCGAACTCCTTCGCGCCTCAGACGGCGAGCGATGACGAGAAGAAAGTTGCTGCCGACAAAGCGCGTAAAGAGCTTGAAGAGATGTATCAGAAATGGGCAAGTGAACACCCGGACAAGGCCGTCTACCAATGGGCCCTGGGTGATTTGTTGGACTACGAAGATCCGGATAAAGCCGTTGATTATTATAAGAAAGCAATTGCTCTCGACTCAAAATATGCCCCCGCATACGACATGCTTGGTATCGCCGCTGAGGAGCACGGCGATCTGGAATTGAGTCGCGAGTTAGAGCGCAAAGCACATGAATCTTGGCCCAATAACGTGACCTTCTGGCGACACTACATGGGTTCATGGGTCGATGCCGATCTTGATAAATCTTGGGAAATTGCTTTGCAAATGACAGAGAAATTTCCCGCTGATGGAACCTC
>Ga0207707_10002235_pt1 | contig 17493 bp, 13 predicted proteins | sample KBSC83BmetaG_FD_184336 | JGI IMG/M metagenome (GOLD analysis project Ga0207707, IMG submission 184336) | Corn rhizosphere microbial communities from Kellogg Biological Station, Michigan, USA - KBS C8-3B metaG (SPAdes) (version 2) | ecosystem: Host-associated > Plants > Roots > Rhizosphere ...
GACGACCACGCCTCCATCTTCCCTGTCCTGAACTATTTTTGCCCCCTCGGCACAGCCGCTCAATAGGATCATGACGAGCACGGCGAGACTTGACCGGATCTTCATGCGGTCCTTATCATATTGATAAAAAAGATATGGGCGACCCACCCCGTTGTTTGTTGTAAGGAGGCCAACCATGATTGTACGCATTGTCATCACCTTCGTCGGTTTATGTCTGCTCTCGGTTGTGCTGCTCAGCGGCGTATCAGCCCATCATTCCTATTTGCTCACAGTTCAACAATTGCGCGCCGGATTGACGAAGGCTCCTTCGATGCCACAGAAGGGCTTCATCTTAATCGATGTCCGCTCTCCGGAAGAGCATGCCTCAGGTTATATTCCCGGTACCGATTTAAATATCGATTTCAGGGAAATCAAGGCCCGGTATCGAGAGATCGGGGCCCAACCGGAGGATCACCTTGTTGTGTACTGCCAGTCCGGCCATCGAAGCAATATTGCGGCAGAAACGCTGGCGGATTTGGGCTACCGTCATGTTTATAACGTCACCGGCAGCATGAATGCCTGGCTGGAGGCCGGCTTTCCGATTGAATTAGGACGCCGCTAATCCGGTCATCTTTCGAGATGCTCATTTATCGAGAATATGACCCTCGCTTTGTTCCCGCCGCGGGCTGACCCCGATCACGGCCGGGAGTCCAATGTGAGTGTTCGTGCTGGCTTCCAGCAGGGGTATCCAGGTGTGAAAGCCGGCCATCTTCGATGTGGCTTGTCGGATCGAAGAACTGATGGCGACATCGGAAGAGGAGCCTCCATCCATGGCCATTACTTGGCGTAGGGATGGAAAGGTGTCTCGCAAACATTCCCCAAGGGCATAGAGTGATACCACCTCTGTGGTTTTGAGGAGGAGGAGATGCCCATTGCCCAGTTCGGCGATGAGAGTCTGATGGGCGCGTTTTCCGGTTTGTCGCACACGGACTTTTCCTGTCCGGTCAAGAAGCATGAGGGATTGCGCGACCTCTCGATAGGGAGGTTGTCGTTCATCGAATGTGTCAAAGGTCAAGTCCAAGACTCGCGCGCGTCGAGTTCGATCATCCATCGGTTCTGCCACAAACAATCCTAGCCAGATCGCGTGCCGCCTGGTTCCCATGGAGCGGCCGTTTCCATAGAGCAGCCCGAGATAGGCATAGTTTTCACGGAAGAGTCCGGCGTTGAATACCAGGTCGTGGCCGGTTCGTTCTTGCCATTGATGAATATCGAGCGGGCTCGAGAGACCCTCTTGCTGGTAGTAGTGCACCGTGAAGCGGTAGCGATCGGGATCGATGTCGACGGCAATTAATGGCGGGATGTCCGCGCACTGCGGTTGAGGGGTCCACACGGAGATGAATAACCCGTTGCCGAGTTGATCGCCTGTGTGGAGCTGCGCCGACGACGCCGTCGCTGCTCCGAACATGGCGACGATGAAACCGAGGAGAAAACCGGTGACATGGGTCATAGGGAGAGACCGCTGAAAATGTTGTCCCGTACCATAGAGAGTCAGGAACGACTATAGAGGGAGACGATTTGGATCCAATCAGCCAATGGAGAAGAGCTGCAATGCACAGTTCTCATGCTCAGCGGCTGATCGGCTGAGATTTGGACGGAGAGTCGCCCTTCTTCTCTGAAGACGAGCTGGCGTCGAGCAGATTGCGGACGGCGCGGGCCAGCATCTCAGGAGTGAAGGGTTTTTGTAGGAAACTGCTCGTGCCTTCGTCTTGTCCAGCCATGATGCCAACGTCATCCATATAGCCAGACATGAAAAGTGTTCGCAGATCCGGTTTGATGACAGAGAGGTGTTGTGCTAATTCCCGTCCGCCCATTCCCGGCATGACGACATCAGTCAGGAGAAGCTGTATCGATCCAGCCTGTTGTGTCGCTAGCAGGCAGGCCTCGACGCCGTTCTTGGCTTCCACGACCTGGTAGCCCAGCTTCCGTAGTTCGTCGCGCACGAGGGTACGGACACTTGGTTCATCCTCCACGACAAGAATCGTTTCCGTTCCTCTCTGAGGCTGTCGGGAAGGCTGAGTCGGCGCGGTAGCAAGCATGTCGGATTCGACATGCGGAAAATATAGTTCGAAGCGCGTCCCGTGTCCCACTCGGCTGGTGACGTCGAGCGCGCCGCCGCTCTGGGTGACAATTCCGAATACCGTAGAGAGACCGAGACCACTGCCCTTCCCTTCTCCTTTTGTCGTGAAGAAAGGTTCAAAGATATGGGATTGTGTTTGCCGGTCCATTCCACAGCCGGTATCGCTGACGGATAACCGGACATAGGGGCCGGGGGGCAATGGGGTGAGGTGGTAGACGGGGCTGCGGGTGAGTTCAACCTGGGCTGTTTCAATCGTGAGCGTTCCACCTTTCGGCATGGCATCCCGCGCATTCACGACAAGGTTGACCAGGACCTGCTCAAGTTGGGCTTGATCGGCTCGCAGCCGCGCGTTCGTCGGATCGAGTCTGGAGACGAGACGGATATCCTCGCCGATCAGACGGCATAGCAGACTTTCCAGATTCGTGACAGCAGTATTGAGCGACAGTACTTTTGGGTCCAGGGATTGTTTGCTACTGAACGTGAGCAACTGTCGAATCAGTGTCGCCGCTCGCTCGCCGGCTTTCAGCGTTTCATCGATTTTTCCCCGAAGCGGATGCTGGGGGCCGAGTTCTGTCGAAAGAACTTGGCTGTAGCCCATGATGACGGTGAGGAGATTATTAAAATCATGTGCAATTCCTCCCGCTAATCGGCCTACCGCTTCCATTTTCTGGGACTGCCTGAATTGTTTTTCGCTTTGCCGAAGGGCCTCTTCTGCCCGTTTCCGTTCAGCGCGGTCTTCGAGTTCACGCAAGGCGCGTTGGACTGAAGGCACCAGCCTCCCAAGGCGCTGCTTGAGCACATAATCCGTCGCCCCTTGATGCATGGCGTCGATGGCCAGTTCCTCGCCGATGGTGGCCGAGACGAAGAGAAAGGGCACGTCAGGACAGTGCTGACGTGCCAATGAAAGCGCGGTCATGCCGTCGAAGCCCGGAATCGAATAGTCGGCCAGGATGAGGTCCATCTGGCCCTCCTTGAGAGCCGCCACGAATGCCTGACGCGTATCGACGAGTTGCGTCCGGCAGGGGATGTCGCTCTCAGTGAGCGTAGTCGTAATGAGTTCCGCATCGACCGGATTGTCTTCAAGGTAGAGTAGGCGGAGCGGGGTATTCACAGGTCCTTTGTGGGGAAAACTATTTGATTGGATCAGAGCCTTCGGGGGGCGGTTCGTTGATAACGCCCCAGAAGACACCCAGTTCTTTCACTGCTGTAATGAATTGGTGAAATTCAACCGGCTTCACGACATACGCGTTGGCCCCCAACGCATAGCTTTGAGCCAGGTCGCGCTCCTCGCGCGAGGATGTCAACATGACCACCGGAATCGGCTTCAGGTTGGAGTCGTTCTTAATGGTTCGTAAGACCTCTATCCCGTCGACTTTTGGCATCTTGAGGTCCAGAAATACGACCACGGGATTGCCCTGTTGCCTGCTGGCAAATGCTCCTCGACAATAGAGGTAGTCGAGGACTTCAGCCCCGTCATGGCAGACCACCACTTTATCGGCGATGTGATGTTCCTCCATAGCAGCCAGCGCCAGCTCAGCGTCACGCGGATTATCTTCGGCCAGCAGGATGGGCTTGACGGTGGTCATCTGAGAGACCCCGCGAGCGGGAGCGAAAAGTGAAACGTGGCTCCCTGGTCCAATGCTCCCTCTGCCCAGGTCCGCCCGCCATGCCGATGGATAATTCGGCGAACGTTGGCAAGACCAATGCCCGTGCCTTCAAACTCTTCGTTCCGGTGGAGCCGCTGGAAGACGCCGAATAGTTTGTTCACATACTGCATATCAAATCCTACCCCATTATCACGCACGTAGATCTCAATTTCAGCAGAGTTTGGCCTAGTAGCGCCGATCTCGATCGTGGCCTTAGGTTTGGTCGCCGTGAACTTCAGCGCATTGGAAATGAGGTTCACGAAGACTTGCCGCAACATTGCCGGATCTCCCAAGACCTCAGGCAGTGGATGCATTGTCCAGGAGATTGTCCTCCCTTGCAAGTCAAGACGTAAATCGTGAAGCACGGTTTTAACGAGTTGATCCAAGTTGACCGTCGTGCGGAGCATGTCCTGGCGGCCCATGCGGGAAAAGACGAGTAAGTCGTCGATCAGTTGACCCATCTGCTTCGCGGAGTCTGAAATCGTTTGCAGATAGCGACGCGCCTTGTCGTTGAGAGTTTCGCCGGCAGCCTTGGACAAAAGGGCTGCATACCCGTCGATATGGCGGAGTGGTGCGCGTAGGTCGTGGGACACTGAATAACTGAACGCCTCCAATTCTTTGTTGGCTGCCTGCAGCAGCTCACCACGTTTTGCCAACTCCGTCGCCACGCGGCGTCGTTCGACGACATCGTGATGGATCAGAAAGTAGACAGAAGCTAACAGGACCAATTGCAGGAGCGCACCGAGTCCAAGCAGGGCAATCGTATTTCTTGTGCTACCCGTCGATTGAGCTACGCGCAGTAAGAGTGCTCGTTGCTCAGCAGAATCGAGTTCGATCATGAGGCTACGGATTCCTTCGAGTTCGTGTTTTGCCGCTCCTGAAAGTGCGAGATGGCGGACGCCTTCATACCCATGTTTTTCTCGGAGGGTGATCGCTCGTGCCTCTGCTCCCAATTGCTTCGCAATGAGCTGTTCGAGTGTCGCCACACGGGTCTGTTGTTCCGTTCCATCGTTCGTCAGGCCTCTCAGATATCGGAAGTATTCCGGCATCTGTTCGACCACAGACCGGTAGGATGTGAGGTAGGATGCGTCACCGGTGACGAGATAGCGCCGGTGCCCACTTTCAGCGGCTCCGAGCGCCTCTCCAACTGAGTCGAGCAGTTGCACCAATTCATGGCTCTTGGTATCGAGCCGGCTGTTTTCGATTAAGATTGTCGTGTTCCGGTAGGAGATGGCGCTGATGATTACAATACCGATAAAGACGAGGCCAAATCCTGCGAGGACCCGTCGCTCGATTGACCAATGAACAAGCAACTGCATGAGCCAACCTGCCCTGCGGACGGGTGCCGGACGAGTCTCCGGAGCCGGTTCCGATCGAACGGGAGAGGGGGGCGGGGCCTGATGTTCCTGTGTGACTGATTCCATGGTGTCATTGGCGCGGGCGTGGGAGAAGTCTTCCAGTGTACCGGAAACTCTACCCTCACCCGAAAGACCCTGCAAGAAATATCTTAACTGAACCCCTATCGGGACACTGGAGGAACCCCCGTCGCAGACCGGCTAGCCGCCAAAGGGGGTGGCAGGAGAGGGAAGGGGAAGTGAGGCCGTTGGATCCGGGAAGCCCGAAAATGTCATGAAGGCTGAGACGACCCAATCGGTGAAGGGTTGTGGATAGACGCCGATCACGAGCGTGCCGGCGAGACAGACATAGACCACCACTGTTATCGGCCCGGAAACTTTGAGGGGTGATGGATCATGCGGTTCGCTAATGTACATTTTCTTCACAACGATGAGGTAATAGTACATGGAAATGACGATGTTGATGAGTCCCACCGTAATGAGCGTGAATAGGCCTTCCTTCATCGCCGCGACAAAAATATAGAGTTTGCCGATGAAGCCGGCCAATGGGGGGACTCCGGCCAGTGACAAGAGAAAAATCAGCATGGAAAAAGCAAGAAAGGGTGATCGGCGTCCCAGGCCACTATAGTCGTCGATTTCTTCACTCCCGATCGCTTCACTGACAGCGATAATAATGGCGAACGCGCCGAGGTTAGCGAAGAGGTAGGTCAGGAGGTAGAACAGAATCGCGTCGCTTCCCATTTTTGTGCCTGCTGCGAGACCGATCAGCACATTGCCGATCTGGGCGATCCCGGAATAAGCCAAGAGCCGTTTGATGTTCTTCTGAGCGATCGCCACGATGTTGCCGTAGGTCATGGACAAAATCGACGCGGCGACAAGGAGAAGGATCCAGATCGGCTTGAACGTGGCCAGGGCGACGAAGAACATCCTCAGGAGGATGGCAAAGGCTGCTCCCTTGGGTGCGATCGAGAGAAAAGCCGTTACCGGTGTCGGCGAGCCGTGATAGGTGTCAGGAATCCAGGAGTGGAAAGGTACAGCGCCGATTTTAAAGCCCAAGGCGCCAAAGATCAGCAGAAAGCCGATGGCCAGACCCGGAGTGGCCCGAGCCGCCTTCATATCCGAAAACACGAGTTTGCCTGTTTCTCCGTAGACGAGGCTGATGCCATACGCGAGGAGACCTGCAGCGAAGACCCCCAAGATGAAAAACTTGATGCCCGCTTCGTTCGAAGCCATGTCCTCGCGAAGATATGCCACCAGAACATAGAAACCGAAGGTGGAAAATTCCAGGGTCACGAAGACCGACAGCAGGTCATTGGCCGAAGCCATAAACATCATTCCGAGAGCCGACATCACGATCAGAAAATAGTATTCTCCTCGGAAGAACTTGAATCGATGGATGTAATCGATGGAAGCCAGTACGACGAGGATTGTCGATCCGACGACGAACATCTTGAAAAACAGGGCCATCCGGTCGAGAACGAACATATTCGCGAAGAGGGTTCCGGTGATGTCGGTCATATCGAACCAGACAAGGCAGCCAAGCGTGCCGGCAAGACCGGCAATACTGAGATAGGCCAATTGTTCATTGGGCAGCCGAGGGAAAGAAAAATCGATAATAAGAATGAGGCATAGCCACGTTGTTAAGAGGATCTCCGGCAATAGCAACAGGAGATCGGAAGACGACATCGTGAGCGAAAAATTCATTCAAGCCCTCGCGAGGGAGGAGGGGTGAGAGGTGGGAGGGTGTTCGCTATGAGTGGAGCATCAGACGCCCCGGACAGACCCGTCGTCTGACGTTCGTTCGATGCGATGGGCACGACGCGAGTGATCTTAGCGACTAAAGGATCAACGCCTGACCGGACGACATTATAGAGATGCATGGGAAAGAAAAAAAATCCGATGCTGACCGTGATCATGATCAAGAGGGGAAGCCGGTCCACCACGGCGACGGCGTCATGGGCGTGACTGTACTTCTGGTCCATCGGTCCATAAAAGAGCCCGCGCATCATCTTGAACAAGTAGGCCAATGTTAAGACGATGCCTACCACCGCCACGATGACCTGAAAGGGATACTTGTTCCAGCTGCCGACGATGATCATGACTTCGGCGATAAAGTTCACGGTACCAGGGACGCCGATTGAAGCCATGCAACCGATCACGAAGCAGCCGGACACGAACGGCATGCGATTTGAGAGCCCTCCGAGCGAGGGAATATCCCGGGTGTGCGTCTGATCGTAGACCCATCCGGCCATGGCGAAGAGCATGCCCGTGGCCATGGCATGGGCGAACATATACATGACCGCACCGGTCAAGCTGATATAGTCCAAGGCGGCCATGCCCAGAAAGACATAGCCCATGTGGCTCGAACTGGAATATCCGATGACGTACTTTGTGTCTTTGGCGTAGAACGCGACAAAGCCGCCATAGACGATACTGAACATGCAGAGCACGGCTGCGATCGGCATCAGCTCTCTCGTGGTCTCCGGAAGAATCTCAAAGGCCACTCGAATGATAGAAAAATGACCGAGCTTCATCAGCACACCCGCGTGTAACATGCTCGTGGCGGCCGGGGCGGCTGCGTGCCCAACCGGAGACCAGGAGTGCAGCGGCCAAAGCGGGGCGATCGACGCAAAGCCGAAGAAGATTAACAACCAGATAATCCGGTCCAGGGTCGTGCCCAAGACCGGGATGTGCATCAATTTAGCCTGTTCACGCAAAACGAGAATGTCAAAGGTATTGAGACCCGAGTATTTGTAAATCAGCAGGATACCCATCAGTGCCACAACGGCAAAGGCCGAGAGAAAGAGCACCAGCTTCATGGCGGCATATTCTTTACTGTTGGACCCGAAGTTGAAGATGAACCCGACAGAATCCCGTTGTTTGAGGCCTTCAGGATCCGTCATTTCGTTGTACTTTTTCGTGTGGCTTCCCCACATACCCAGGAGGAGATACATAGGGATCACAGACATTTCGTAGAAGAAGTATAGAAAGAACAGATCCAACGACATGAAGACGCCGATTGTGGCGGCGGCCAGAATGAGAAGCCAAATATAGAATTCCTTCGTCCGGTCTTTAATGTGCCACGAGACGAAAATTCCTGCGAACAGTAAAATGCTGGATGCCAGTACGAGAGGGGTGCCGATTCCATCCACCCCGAGGTGGAGCGAAATGCCCAGCTGGCGGGACCATTCGAATCGCTGGACGAATTGGAATCCACCGAGTACGTGATCGTAGGTATAAAATAGATAGAGCGAGGCAAGCAGGCAGATGAAGGCGGAGCCAGCCGCGATGCCACGCACCAGCATCGCCTGCCGGTTCGAGACGAAGATCAGCGCGATGGCTCCCGCGAAGGGCGCAAACAGAATATAAAGCAGTGCGTAGTCAGTCATTCGAATTAATCAACCTTTATCTCGGGCCTGGACTCGATTGCGGCCACAGTGCCCCGCTCCAGCCGGTCGACCAATGCCTGCACCGATCCGTTCATCATTCTCAGGAAGGGAGCAGGATAGAGGCCGATCCAGAGGATCATCACGGACAAAGCCGATGCGATGATCACTTCACGCGGATGTAGATCACTGATGGAGTCCTTCACGGCCTTGCCGACAGGTCCGAGCATCGACCGCTCGTAGTACCAGAGAAAATAGGCTGCGCCGAAGATCACGCCGGTGACCGCGATGCTGCCGAATATCCAATTGGCTTTGAAGGTTCCCAAGAGGATGAGAAACTCGCCGACAAAACCATTCGTGCCAGGTAAGCCGATCGAGGCCAGTCCAATGAATAAGAAATAGCTGGCGAGCAGAGGGGTGAATTTCGCCATGCCACCGAACGAGCTCAATTGGGTGCTCTGTTGCCGCGAGTAGAGAAACCCTGCGATAAAAAACAAACCAGCGGTGCTGAATCCCAAGTTGATCATCGTGAGCAGGCTGCCCTGGAGCCCTTGATAGTTCAAGGCGAACAGGCCGATCACTACGAAGCCGAGGTGACTGATGCTGCTGAAGGCAAGGAGTCGGCGAAAATCCTGCTGGATCAGCGCCATAATCGCCCCGTACAGAATCGCCGCCACTCCAAGCGCCATGATGACCGTTACGACGGTGTGACTTTTCGAGGCTTCCGGAAGCAACGGAATGCTAAACCGAATAAAACCGAATGTTCCGAGCTTCAGTCCTGCGAGCACAACCGCCATGCCAATCGGTCCTTCGAGAAGGGCATCCGGGAGCCACGTATGGAAAGGGAACACCGGAGCCTTGAACGCGAAGCCGAGGAACAACAGCCAGAAAATGAGGATTTGTTGGCTCAGCGAGACAGGCACTGAGAGCAGTTCCAATAGATCGAACGAATAGGTCGGTTCCACGTGGTGGACTGTGGCCCACTGGTGATAATTGATGTCTAAAAGGGCGATGCCCACCAGCATGAAAACGCTACCAAGCAGCGTATAGAGCACGTATTTCAGTGCCGCATAGTGCCGTTCCGCTCCTCCACCCCAGAGTTTGATCAAGAAATAACTGGGAATGAGCATCAGCTCCCAGAATACGAAGAACAGGATCAAGTCGATGGAGAGAAAGACTCCCATGGTCGTCGTTTCGAGAGCGAGGAGCGCCATCATATAGAGCTTTACCTGATGGCGGACTGTGTCCCAGGAATAGATCACGATTAAAACCGTGAGGAAAGCCGTGAGGCCAACGAAGAGGACGCTGATTCCGTCGACCGCGAGGTGGTAGCTGACACCAAGGGCTGGTATCCACGGCACGTGCTCGGAAAATTGCATGGCAGCCGAGTCGGGGATGAAACGCAAGAGCACGAATACGGAGAGAGCCAACTCCACGAGAGCGATCGTCAACGCGGAAGTGCGGACCATGTCCTCGTCGTCGAATAACCACAGGACGACGGCCCCGATGACTGGGAGAAAAAGAATACAGGTGAGAATCGGAAACGTCGATGCCAGTTCTTCCAACATAAATGCGCTCTAGAGCTGCATGATCAACTGAATGACGACCGCGAGCAGGAATAAGCCTGCCACAATTATCGCCGCATAATGATGCACCATCCCGCTCTGCAACTGCCGCCACTCGCGGGCGACGAGATGGTTTCCGAAACCAATCACATTGAGTCCCCCATAGATCACATACTTCTCCATCCATGTGGAACCGGCTGCGCCCCATTCAGCCAGCTGCGCGACGGAGCGGACGAGACCATCGATGACAGTACGGTCGAACCAATCGAACAGTAGCCCTAATTTCTTGGTCGGCTCTACGAATACGAGATCGAACAGCTCATCGACATAATACTTATTGAGCAGGATTCGATAGACCGCCTGGAGTTTTGCGGAAAGGCGATCCGGCGCTGACAGATTGATGCTGTAAAAATAGTGCGCGATGCCCCATCCCAGCAGCGCGATGCCTGTGGCAATCATCATGAGTGTCAGCACGAGTCCGGTGCTGACTTCATGGTCCCCTCCACTGCCCGCGACCGGCCCCAGGAAATGATGGAGCCAGCCATGTTCGGGAGGAAATCCCAGAAAGCCGCCGACAATTGACAGAACACCTAATGCCATTAATGGCCCTACCATCACCATGGGCGATTCGTGGACATGTTCTTCGGTGTGGTGGTCCATGCGGGATGCGCCGTAAAAGGTCAGATAGGTCAGGCGAAACATATAAAAGGAGGTCAACAGCGCCCCGACAGCAGCCATGCCATACAGTAGGTAGTGTTGGTGTGTGAACGCATGGGCCAAGATTTCGTCTTTGCTCCAGAAGCCCGCCAACGGGGGGATGCCGGCGATAGCAACGGTTCCGATCAGAAACAGCCGATGGGTCCAGGGGATTTTCGAGCTGAGACCTCCCATTTTCCGAATATCTTGTTCGCCCGAAAGCGCGTGGATGACAGATCCAGCCGAGAGGAACAAGAGGGCTTTGAAAAAGGCATGGGTCATGAGGTGGAAAATGGCAGCCGTATAGGCTCCAATCCCGCACCCAAGGAACATGTAGCCGAGCTGGCTCACCGTCGAATAGGCCAAGACACGCTTGATGTCCGTTTGCACGAGCCCGATCGTCGCGGCGAATAAAGCCGTCAATCCGCCAATGATTCCGACAATAGTCATGGCTGCGGGCGACAGATCAAAAATGGCATGGTTGCGCACGATCATATAGACCCCGGCTGTCACCATCGTTGCAGCATGGATGAGCGCACTGACCGGAGTCGGCCCTTCCATCGCATCCGGGAGCCAGGTATAGAGGGGGAGTTGCGCTGATTTACCGACTGCTCCCACGAGCAGGCAGAGAGCGATTGCCGTGGCCATATCCGGCGAGAGCTGGCCGACCTGGGCAAACACCTTCGTGTAGTCGAGTGTTTTGAAATTAATGAAAATGAGGAAGATCGCCAGAAGGAAGCCGGCGTCGCCGATGCGGTTCACGACAAAGGCTTTCGATGCGGCCTTCGCGGCTGAAACCTTGTCATAGTAATACCCGATCAATAGATAGGAACAGAGCCCGACTCCTTCCCATCCGATGAAGAGCACCACATAGTTGTTCCCCATCACGAGGAGTAACATGGAGACCATGAAGAGGTTCATGTAGGTAAAGAATCGCGTGAATCCGTCTTCTCCATGCATGTACGCGACCGAGTAGACGTGAATCAGGAATCCGACGCCTGTGATCACGAGCAGCATGATGCAGGTGAGAGGATCGACGAGATAGGCCAGATTGATGGTGAGATCGCCCCCAAAGATCCATTGATAGGCGATGACCTCGTGCGGCATGCCGGTTCGCAGGATGTCAACGAACACGCCTATCGTACAGAGAAATGACAGCCCGACTGATCCCCACGCCAGCCGGTGCGCGAGGTCGTGGGAATATCGCCTCCCGACGAGGCCGTTCAGGATCACGGCCAGCAGAGGAAACACCGGGATGAGTTTTATGAGCAGGTCGGTCACGTTACCACTTTAAGAGGTTCATCTCGTCGACATTTGTGGAAATCTTTCCACGAAACATGACGATGATGATGGCCAGGCCAATCGCCGCTTCCCCTGCCGCGATGGCGATGACGAACAGGGCGACCAGCTGGCCCGCCATGGATTCCAGGTAATAGGAAAAGGCCACGAGGTTAATGTTCGCCGCGTTCAGCATGATCTCGACGGACATCAGAACGATAATGAAGTTCCGTCTGATCAATACGCCGAGCAGGCCGGTCATAAAGAGGACGGTGCTGACGGCGATATACGCGCTTAACGGAACCATAGACCTCGTGAATGGTGATCCAATTCCTGTGAACAGAGGGAGATTGACCTACCGATTTCGTCGAACCACTCAGCCCTCACGCTTGTCAATGATCGGCTTAGGCGTTTTTGCCAGCACGATCGCTCCAATGATGGCACCCAGGAGGAACACTCCAACGATTTCGAATTGCAAGAGATACTCGCTGAACATCTTGATCCCGACTGCATAGGTATCGCCTTCCTGAAGTACGGCCACAGTGGGGGCGTCCCCTTTTGCGCCTCCGAAGGGTGAACGGACCAGGAGCGCAAGGACGTACAATGATCCGATCGCTGCAGGAACTAAAAAGTAGAGGTACGAGGAGTGGAAATACCGGTCGTCTGTTTTCAGATTCAACAGCATCAAAACGAAGAGATAGAGCACGAGTATCGCACCGGCGTAGACAATGACCTGAACAGCCCAGAGAAACTCGGCATTGAGGAGGATGAAGAGGCCGGATACGTGGAGCAACAGAGCCAGGAGAGCCAGGCCGCAATGCACAGGGTGCTTGAGTGCGACGGTCAAGACACCCGCAACGATACTGGCCAGCGCGAAATAGGCGAAAAATACCAAAACCATTAATCGACTTAGCCCAGATGCTTAGGTGGTGGTTGGGTCGGTTTCAGCACCGATTGCGGGAAGTAATACCGATATTCCCGACTTTCCTCAACATTCTTTTCCTGATTGTGAGCGTATAAGTATTTTTTGGCATCTTCGAGATGGCGCTCGCCGATTTCATAGAGGCGTTTCTTGTCAAAGAGCAGGGTGCGTTTATCGTGAGTCGAGTATTCATACATCTTGGTCATGGCCAGCGCATTGACCGGACAGGCCTCGACACAGTAACCACAAAATACACATTTAGTGATGTCGATATAAAACTCGCTGGCAAACCGCTGGAGTGGCCGCTCCGCGTCTTCCGAGCTGATGACCTTGATGCAACGGGACGGGCAGGCGGCTTCGCAAAGGTCACATCCGACACAACGCTCCTGATGGTCGTCGTAGCGCAAGAGGGCAAGTGCCCCCCGGTGCGTGTCGGGAAGTGTCCGTTGTTCGCGTGGATATTGGAAGGTAATGGGTTTGTGAAACATATGTTTGAATGTAACCTTCATTGCGTCCCAGATTTCATAGAACAAGGCAGCATGGAGGACTTGCTTTATTAGTACGGTCACACGCATATGTGTTTCCTGCTCTCTTAAGCCTTCTCTATCGTCACGCGGGTCTGCTTGAATGAGGGGACTCCAGTCGTCGGATCAACCTGGACCGTCATCAAGTCCTTCACCGGCGGCTCGTTGAAATGTTCCGGGAAAAAACAGGTCTGCGGGGCGATAGATTGATCCGGCTGTACCGCCAATTGCATTGAGCCGCGATCGGAAGTGAGTCGCACGGTCATTCCCTCACCCACGTTCAACCGTTCCATGTCCAGGGGATTCATCCTGAGCCGACCCGTATTGGGGGCGATCTTCATGAGTCCAGGGGCTTCGGTGGACATTTTTCCGGAATGATAGAGAAGCTGGCCCATCAACAAGGCGAATGGACGTTGATTGTGACTGCCCGGGGGAGTGGAGGATCGATAACGCGCACCCACTTCAGTTGAGTAGTCGTGTGAGAGATAGCGGTCCATTGTCGGCACGACCTTGCGTGGTTGGCCAAGATTGTAATAGCCGGGTAGCAACTTCATGATCTCAGCTTGAATATCGTTCGAGGACTCATACTCCCATTGGCAACCTAGCGCGTTGGCCATTGCGGTCATGATGTGCCAATCCGGCAAACTTTCTCCAATCGGATCCATGGCTTCACGGACGCGGAGGACTCGCCCTTCCAGATTGGTGAAGGTGCCATCCTTTTCCGCAGAGGTACATGCTGGCAACACCGCATGAGCCATGCGGCCAGTTTCGGTGAGGAAGGGATCCTGGACGACGAGCAACTCCAGTCGGTCCAATGCGGCGCGGACTTCCATCGATGCGGGCAAGGTCGCCAGTGGGTTTTCCCCAATCACATACAAGGCGCGGATCTGACCGCTTCTGCACCGTTTGAGGATCTCGATCAGACTTGCCCCTGATCCAGCCACCGGAAGCGTGACATTCCAGGCCTTGGCAAATCGATCGCGAGCGGTCTGATCGTTGAAAGAGGCTTGACCGGGAAGGAATTCAGGCGCGGCACCCATATCCACAGCGCCCTGCTCGTTCGGTTCCTCCGTCAGCGTATTCACCCCGCAACCGGGTTGATCCAATTTGCCCGTGATCCAGGCGAGGTCGATGAGTTTCAAGATGTTCTGATACCCGTCAGGCTGACGAACGATACCTTCGGCGCAGAGGATGATCGATCGGGGCGCTTCGGCAAAGATTGCTGCGGTGTCTTTCAATGAAGCGACTGACATGCCGCTCTGCAGAGCCACCTGTTCCAACGAAACTTGAGCCACGGCGGCCTTGAGGGCCTCGAACGCTTTGGGGTGCTTCCTGGTGCTGTTCTCGTCGATCAGGTCCAGCTCCAGGGTGGCCTTCACGAGGCCATCGATGACGAGTCCTTCAGTTCCTGGTTTGATCAGGACCGGATGAGATGCAAGCTTAGCCATATTCGTCACGGCAGAATCGATGACGACCACCTGCGCTTTATAGACGCGAATCGCTTCTTTGATACGTACGGCCGTGAGCGGGTTTGTTTCGGTGATGTTGGAGCCAATGATGATCACAGCTTTGGCTTTCGTGAGATCCTCCCAGTCGTTCGGACTGCGCCCGAGGCCAAGGGCGTGTCGGGAGGCGTGCACGAAGTTGAGGTGTCCGTAGCGTGCGCTGCTATCGAGTTGGTTAGACTGGAATCCGGCCCGCATGAGTTTCTGAAAGAGGTACAGTTCTTCATTTGTGCAGCGTGCGGTAATCAGGCCGGCGATCGAGTCGGATCCATGCTTGCGCCGGATTTCAGAGAAGCGGTCAACCACCTGGTGCATCGTTTCGAGCCAGGGGGCCTCGACGAGTCGATTGCCCTTACGGAGAAGCGGTTGCTTCACACGTGCGGCACTATCGATGAACTCAAACCCGAAGCGCCCTCGTACACAGAGCCCGCCGTGCCCCTTGGCCGTGTCCGCCCGATCTCCCCACTTGTTCTTCCAGGACAGAGGGGAGGTTACGCGGACGACCTCAACGTCCTTGGTCTCCAAGTACATCTGGCAACCATCCCCGCAGTAATTGCATGTCGTCGCGGTCTTCTTCATCTGCCACGGCTTGTACAGATACTTAGAGAATTTGTTGGTAATGGCGCCGACCGGACAGACGGCAAGGCAGTCTCCGCAGAACTCGCAGGAGAGCGCGACATCTCCTTTCGGCACGACTTGATTGAATCCACCCTTCTTCATGAACTGGAGGGCGTCGATCATCAACACGTCTTTACAAACATTGATACACTCCGCGCAGGCGATGCAGCGGTTCATGTTAAAGTCGAGGACCGGGCTGCGCGTATCTTCGGGGATGAACTTCTGTTTGGCGTTGGGCAGATTCGTGACTCCATGCTGGAAGGCCATATCTTGCAGTTCGCAATGGCCGTCGGCGTCGCATACCGGGCAGTCGAGCGGATGGACCGAGAGATGTTTCTCCACAGCTTTCTTGCGGGCCTGGAAGAGGTCGTCCCCCTCGGTTCTAATGATCATGCCGGCTGTTGCTTTGGCGGTGCAGGAGCGGACTGGCGCTTTCTTGCCTTCCTGCATGACCAGACACATGCCACAGGAGCCGAATGGATCAAAGGTATAGTGGTAGCACATGGCTGGAATAATCTTACCCGTGCTCGAGATTACGTCATACAGCGAGACGCCGTCCTTTGCTGTTACGGATTTTCCGTCGATCGATAGCTCGATCGCGACCGCTTCCACGTCAGGATTGGTTGCCGGCTTCAGTCCCATGTCTTGTTCCTCGCGTAACGCCGTCTATCTATCACACTCGCCCATCACAATGTCGTAGGTTCCGAAAAGCGTGATCGCATCGGCGATCATGTAGCCTCTGGACATATGGTCGAACGCGCCCATATGAATAAATGAGGGGGCGCGAATCTTCAAGCGGTAAGGTTTTCCTCCGCCTGTACTGACGATGTAGAATCCCAGCTCGCCCTTATGCGCTTCAGTCCCGCAATAGATCTCGCCCGGAGGGGCATCGAAGCCCTGCGAGAAGAGCTTGAATTGCTGAATCATGGATTCCAGGTTCGTAAAGACCCGTTGCTTTGGCGGCAATGTGACGCTGGGCACATCGGCCATGATAGGGCCTTCCTGTATCTGCTCCAGGCATTGCCGTATGATTTTCACGCTCTCATAAAGTTCCTGGACGCGGATCCAGTACCGATCATAGGTATCCCCATTTTTGCCGAGCGGTACGCTGAATTCGCATTTGGGGTAGGCCGAATAGGGTTCGGCTTTGCGGAGATCGTAATCGACGCCAGAGCCACGGAGCGTCGGCCCGCTAAGCCCGAAGCTAACGGCGTCTTCCGCTGAGATCACGGCTACGCCCTTGGTTCGCCCGACCCAAATTCTGTTTGTCTCCAGGAAGACCACATACTCATCGATTTTTGGCGGGAAATAGTCCAGGAACTGCTTCAGTTTGTCGAGCAACGAGGGAGTGAAGTCCCGCTCGACACCGCCGATACGATACCAGCTGGTTGTGAGACGTGCCCCGCAGAGCTCGTCGAACCAATCCAGCAGAATTTCCCGATCCCTGAAACAGTAGAAAAAAACGGTCATAGCTCCGATATCGAGAGCCTGCGTCCCGAGCCAGAACTGATGCCCGATGATTCGTTGAACCTCCGCCACAATCGTGCGGAGATATTCCGCACGTTCGGGCACGGTGATATTCATGAGTTTTTCGACCGCACGGCAGTAGGCGAAATTGTTGTACATCGCACAGACATAATCGAGTCGGTCGGTATGGGGAATAAATTGGTGATACGTACCGTCTTCAGCCAGTTTTTCCACTCCGCGATGCAAGAATCCTAATACAGGGGTGGACTTGACGAGCCGTTCTCCCTCCAACTCGAGGATGACTTTCAGCACCCCATGGGTGCTCGGATGTTGGGGACCCATATTCAGCAGGAGTTCTTCCGTACGCAGAGTTGGAAGGGTCTCGCTTTCTGGGTGGGTCGGATCGACCTTGTAA
>Ga0207707_10002236_pt1 | contig 17492 bp, 18 predicted proteins | sample KBSC83BmetaG_FD_184336 | JGI IMG/M metagenome (GOLD analysis project Ga0207707, IMG submission 184336) | Corn rhizosphere microbial communities from Kellogg Biological Station, Michigan, USA - KBS C8-3B metaG (SPAdes) (version 2) | ecosystem: Host-associated > Plants > Roots > Rhizosphere ...
CGCTCATTCCATCCGATGATGATCGTCCAGATGACAGCGGCAATAAAGAGCAAGGGAAACAGGCTGTATGTCCAGACAAACGCGAACATCAACGGCAGGAGCCAGATATACTTTCGCTCAAACAAAAGATATATCCCGGCTACCGTGATGATGATCGTCAGCGGCGGCGCCTTTGCCATGTTCATCCGGTAATAGAACATATTTGCGCACGTGAGGATCGCCAAAAACCAAACGAGCAAATAGTCGACCTCGTAGTGATATAGGAGCCAGTAAACAGATGAGATAGCGAGCGAGGAATAAAAGACAGCGGCGATCTTTGCGGCCATTACCGGCTCGAAGAACCATAAGAACGGTATCTGGAGCAAATGAAAAAGAAAGTGCTGATCTGCATAATCGTGGGGATTCAGGATCGTCAGCGGCAGCCAGTCAAACGATGGCAGCCACTTGCCGTGAGCGAAATTTTCCCACAGCAGCGAGCTCCAGCGGATGTGGTAATAGCCGTCCCAGTCGCCGCAGCAGATCGCCGAGGTTTGAAACTGTAGGAAACTCATCAGCAGCACGATCGCCGCGATCCCAAACACCAGATAAATGATGCGAACGGCCTGTTCGGTCTCAAGGCTCTCGCGCCATGTTAGCTTTTTCGGGGCGACCTCGGTGGGAACGTCGGCGGTTTCTGGCGGCTGATTGGTCGTATCGTCCATGTGTTAGGCAAGCGGTAAGTAGCGAGATTGCTCGACAGATTCAAAAAGTACCACGAACGCGGGCCAATTATCTATCGCCGCCATTAAGCTGGTACAGTCCGGTACACGCTGGTACGCTGGTACAGATGTATCCAAAGGGAAACTTGTTCATTCCTGCCTCGCACGGACAGCTCGAGGCCATCATAAAGGAACCGAAGGGCGAGGCCCGATGTGTCGGGATCGGGCTTGTCTGCCATCCGCATCCGCTCGGCGGCGGCACGATGCATAACAAGGTTGTGTTTCGCGCTGCAGCGGGACTGGTCGACGCGGGCCTGATCGCGCTCAGGTTCAATTTTCGCGGCGTCGGGGCCTCGACCGGCGTCCATAACGAGATCGAGGGCGGCATCGAAGACACACGCGATGCACTACATTGGCTGGAGCAGAAATACCTGGACAGGGAAGTCACGCTCGCCGGTTTCTCATTTGGCTCGCGTGTCGGTCTGCCGGTCGGCATCGCCGATGACCGCGTTAAACGCCTTATCTCGATCGGGACACCGGTCGACAAGTACGAGGATTACGATTTCCTGCTCGAGATCCGAAAGCCGATCCTCTTTATTCATGGCGACCACGACGAATTTGGCAATGTCGAGCACCTCAAACGCGTCGTCGATCAGCTCGCTCAGAAAAACGCAGAAGCCGAATTGGTGGTTGTGCCGAATTCAGGACATTTCTTCGACGAGCATTTGAATCTGGTGCGTGAAACGGTAAAAAATTGGGTGCTCAAACAATTGAACGAGAATTGACGCTATTCGTTATCAGTTTTACGTAATTCGTTATTTCGGAAAGACTCTTCGAAATGAATTTATGACAGAAAATAATGACGCGAATTATCACAACCCGGCGATCCGCCTGACGATGATGCCGCGCGATACAAACGCCCACGGGACCGTTTTCGGCGGCATTATTCTGAGTTATATCGACGTCGCCGGTGGTGTTGAAGCCATCCGCCATACCAAACACGAGCGATTTGTTACGGTCGCGATGAAGGAGGTCGTTTTTCACGAGCCTGTTTATATCGGCGATCTGGTCAGCTTTTACGCTCGCACGCTACGGGTCGGCACGACGTCGATAACCATCCACGTCGATGTCGAGGCCGAGCGTTTCGGCATGCATGGGCAAAAGGTGAGGGTAACCTCGGCCGAAGTAACGTTTGTCGCCATCAATCAGTTTCGCGAAAAGGTGCAGATCGGTCCGGTAAAAGATTGAAAATACGTGTCCTTGCGTTAACCAGAACGATGTGCCAAATTCAAAATATCGGTTTTTGTAATTCGTTTTTGGAGACTTTCTTTTGATGAATAAGATCACCGCCGAAACTGCAGGCGGCACCGTTGCGTTTGAGACAGAGCCGGGCAAAAAGCTCGTTTTGGCGATCGAGGATAACGGCATCGACATCCTCCATCGCTGTGGCGGAAATGCTCGCTGCACGACATGCCGCGTCGAGGTCCTCGGCGGCGACCCTGGCGAAATTCGTGAGGCTGAACGGTCGATCCTTGCAACAAAGAGCGACCTTAGTGACCACACGCGTCTGTCTTGTCAAATACGCATCGCCGACGATCTGCATGTTAGGGTGATAAATCAAGTAAGTGTCAAAGGTCTCGATGCCGGTCCGCGGCCGGCCGATCATGACACGCCATAAATTCTATTGGTCAAGCAACTTGGAACAAGGAGAGAAAAATGTTTGGAAACTGGAAATTTGAGGGCCTCGAAATTGCGGAGGCTCATTGCGACGGCCCGTGCGGCGTCTATGATCCGGCACAGGCCCGCGTTGAAGCGGAATCGGTGCTGCAGCTTACAAAAAAGATTCTCGATCTGAAAAAGCCCGCCGACGGAGATGACAAGGCGCGGTTGGCGTACAAGAACACGCTGATACGATTTGTTGCGATCAAAGAGGAGCGGGCCGAGCTGGCCAAGCACCATTTGCTCGTGCTCTGGACCGACTATTTCAAACCAACGCATCTTGAAAAATATCCCGACCTGCACGACCTCTTTTGGAAATCGGCCAAACTTTGCTCGGCTGTAAAGCAGGAGATCTCGCTCGAGCACGCACAGGAGCTGATGGACAACATCAAACGTATCCATGAGATATTTTGGGAAACCAAGGGCAAGGATGTTCCGTGGTATACGGCGTCATAAACCGTAAATAGTGAGGACGAAATGAGCGACGGGGACAATACCGTCTTTCTCATTTTTCATTGGCGATGAAACCCGGAGAGGCAAATTTTAAGGATAAGATCCTGCTCTTGATGAACCGGCGGAGCGCGTATTTCGTTGAAGGCGACTCAATGCTCCCGACACTGAAAAGCGGCGACATGGTTCTGGCTGACCCGAGAGCGGAAATTACCACCGGAGACATCGTCGTCGCAGATCACCCCTACATGCGGAGTGTAAAGCTCGTCAAACGGGTCGGATCGATCAACTCAGATGGACGATATGTTCTGATGGGAGATAATCCTCAGGCAAGCACGGACAGTCGCAGCTTCGGCTCCATCGCGAAACGGGATATTAAGGGAAAGGTTGTCAGTTGGACAAGAGCCGGTAGTTTAGTGAGTTTTTAGCTCACCGGCCTTGATCTCCACATCCATCCGGTTTTGCAGCGGAGGTATCGGACAGGTTGCGAAGGTCGTATACGCGCAGGGCGGATTTTCTGCCTTATTGAAATCGAGAACCACCTGACCGTTTACCGGGTTATCGGTATATAGAAAACGGCCCGCTCCGTATGTTTCATTGTTGCTGGTTCGATCTTTAAAGATAAAGAACAGGGACTTGTCATCTTCGACCACCGGCTGGAGTGAGAGGTCTTTTCCTTGCAGCCTAAACCCTACGATGCCCGGGCTTTTCATTTTAAACGTGCCACCCATCACATTTGGGATCTCGACGTCTTTCGCCATATCGAACGGCTCAAATGTACCGATGACCCGGTAACTTTGATCAACAGGGAACCAGTGCTCGCCGTCGAAGTTTCGACGCTCGGCGCTGTCCGAATCCTTTAGGCGAATGCCGAATTTGTCTTCGCGCTTGATCAAATAAAAAGTTTGACTGCCTGTTGTGACCTTTGTCGCCGGACCAGGATCGTCCGACGCGAGCTCCACTGTCGAGATCAGTTTGCCGTCGACGGTGGCCTCAACGCCTGGAGCGACTGTCAGTACGGCTTTACCGTCATGAAAATCGATCTTGCCAAAACCGTCCTGTTTGAAACTGTCAGTTAAAGAAACATCGTATTTATCGCCTTTTCCGATCGTATTCGTGCCATCTTTGAGCCAATATAAACCGGCGACCGTCAGCCAGCCATCGTCTTTTTTGAGCTCGGTTTCATGATCCACCCGCCATTTTTCGACGTCTCGGATATAACCTGACCTGCAACTTGTAGAGCCGAGTAGTGAGATCAAGCCCATTACCAGCAGGGCAGTTCTCAGCTTCGCGAACATAAAATTAGTATTTCGGCACCGTCGGATCGACATCATTTGACCATGCGGTAATGCCTCCGACGAGGTTTATGAGTCGCCCTTGAAATCCAGCATTTTTAAGGGCCGCGATCGCTTTGGCGCTCCTGACGCCGCCCTTGCATTGAACAACAGTGGTCTTTCCGGCGTTGATCTCGTGCTGTCTCGCAACGATCTCGCCAAGAGGTATAAGTCGAGCGCCGGGAATTCTGGCGATGTTGTATTCCACCGGTTCGCGGACATCTATCAATTGAACGTCCGGATCATTCTCCAGGATCTGTTTCAGTTCGACGGCCGTGATCTCCTCGAATGGCTTCTCCTCGATGACCGGCTGCTTTAAACCGCAGAATTCCTCGTAATCGATGAGTTCCTTAATGGTCGGATTGTCGCCACAGATCGGGCATGACGGATTTTTGCGTAGTTTCAGTTGCTGAAATGTCATCCGCCAGGCGTCGAATAAAAGCAAACGATTTAGCAAGATGCCTTCGGCACCGAGGATCACCTTGATCACTTCGTTTGCCTGTATCGTCCCGACTATGCCGGGTAGAACACCAAGGACTCCCCCCTCGGCGCAAGATGGAACGAGACCCGGCGGCGGCGGTTCCGGGTAAAGACAGCGATAACAAGCACCTTTTTCAGCCCAGAAAACACTTGCCTGACCCTCGAACCGAAAGATCGAACCGTAGACATTCGGTTTGCCGGTGAGCACCGACGCATCGTTAACCAGATATCGCGTTGGAAAGTTATCAGTGCCGTCGACGATCACGTCAAAATCTTTAAAAAGTTCAAGCGCGTTTTCGCTCGTGAGCCGCGTTTCAAATGCTTCGATCTTTGTGTTCGGATTTATATCCTGCAAGCGGTCCGCGGCCGAGGCGATCTTTGGTCGACCGATGTCCGCCGTTCCGTGAATGATCTGTCGCTGAAGGTTAGGCACGTCGACGACATCGAAATCGATGATGCCCAGTGTTCCTACACCAGCGGCCGCAAGATAAAGTCCGAGCGGTGAACCAAGACCGCCCGTTCCGATCATTAATACTCGAGCATTTTTCAGTTTTCGCTGGCCTTCGAGTCCGACTTCGGGCAGTATCAGATGCCGTGAATAACGAGCAAATTCATCGCTAGTGAGTTCCGGCAATTCATTTTCGACACGAGCTTCCGCAACTGTGCTGCCTCCGGCGATCGACGGTACGATCATGATGGTCTCGCCATCTTTAACGGGCGTTTTTTCGCCATCGAGATAGCGAATGTCTTCGTCGCCAACGTAAACATTTACAAAATTTCGTAACGTGTCCTGTTCGTTATAAAGATGCTTACGGAGTGCCGAATATTCGGTCGTTAGCTTTTTGAGAGCCTCACCCGCGGAAGCAGCTTCGACCTCAATTTCGGTATTTCCGCCCGCAAACTGTCGGAGCGGTGTAGGTATCAATATTTTTATTGGCATCGTATTAGTCCTCGTTTTTTATCGTCTTGCCTTGTTCAATTACTTCTTCATCAAATTGCGAACGGTCTTCGCGCATTTCCCATGACCGGACATCGACAGCAGTACCATCGATCACGGATGCGATCACATACGACCAGACCGGAAGCGCGTGATCGAGATCGTATTGCGAAGGCACAGCAGGTGCGTTCGGATGCGAATGGTAATATCCAACGACATCGAGTTTGTATACTCGAGCGTATTTCTCAGCGCGAAGCACGTCCTTAGGCAGCAGCAGAATGCGGTTGTTACGAGAATCTTCACGTGCGTTTTCGATCGGAAACGTCTCGAAGACCTCCTTTCGGTCATCTCCAAATTTACCGATCAGCATTCCGCCGCATTCGTGCGGATAGTCGTGTACCGCATGGGCCTTAATGTGTAACACTAGTTGTTCATCTAAACGCAGCATTTATTTATCTATTCGCCCCAAAAAGCGTCATCGAGATATTTCGAACCGCCGTCGCAAAGGATGGTGACGATCACCGCGTCTCTGTTCAGTTGTTCCGCGAATCTCACCGCAGCATGTATGTTGGCACCAGAGCTTACGCCGACAAACAGTCCCTCTTCGCGAGCGAGACGACGGGTCATTGCCTGAGCGTCCTCGGTCGTGACCGTAACGCTTTCATCGGCCGCTCCGGGATCGTAAATACCGGGAACGATAGCCGTTTCGAGATGTTTCATGCCCTCGAGTCCGTGCAGCGGCGAATCGGGCTGCGTCGATACTGCATGCAGAAAGGGATTAAATTCCCTCAGCCGTTTCGTCGTGCCCACAAACGTCCCGGTCGTTCCGAGCCCCGCGAGAAAATGCGTTACTCGTCCTCGGGTCTGCCACCATATCTCGGGTGCCGTCGTCGAGTAATGTGCGTGCCAGTTCGCCGGATTGTTGTATTGGTCGGGATAGAAGTACTTATCCGGAAATTCTTCAATTAGCTCTTTTGCGGCAAGCTGAGCACCGTCCGTACCGCTAAGCGGATCCGTCTCGATTACTTCTGCCCCGTAAAGCTTCAGCGTGCGTTTGCGGGCAAAGCTTGCATTTTTCGGCAGGGTCACCGTTACTCGATATCCGCGTGCGGCGCCGATCATTGCGTAAGCGATACCTGTATTTCCGCTGGTCGCGTCAAGGATCGTCTTATCAGGTATCAATTCGCCTGATCTTTCCGCCGCGAGGATCATCGCCAGAGCGGCGCGGTCTTTTACCGAGCCGCCGGGATTCATATGTTCGGCTTTGGCATATATCTCGATGCTTGATGGAAGATGGCTTGTTACCCGACGCAGACGAATTAGTGGAGTATTACCGATCGAGGCTTCGAGAAAGCTTTTTGATGTCTCCGCCGCGGCAAAGTCTTCGTGAACGACCGTTTTTAGCGCTGTCTGCATAATGATCAAATTCAAAAAAGGAAAACGGCCGCGAAATTTCCAATTTATTTCACGGCCGACTGCTGAATTTAGCTATGTTCGCAAACTATCTACATAATTGCGCCATGCTGCGGTCGCCGCTTCTTGTAGAAGCAATGACAACAACAACAACACATTTTCTTGGGCGCAGATGTCACGGTGATTGAATCCTTACAAAAATGTCGATATTCTGAATCTAAGGAATTGCCGCCGCATTGTCAAATGTTTTTTCGACTTCCGAGGTGATAAAATTTCGTTTCCGTCGTTGTCGGCGATTGGCCGATATTTATGATCGAAGAAAAGGTTTTAGTCCAAAAGTTTCTCAATCGCAAAAATCGCGAGCGGCTCAAAAAGCCCGACTGGTTAAAGATCAAGCTCGGTGACCCGCGCAACCAGAATGCGGTCCTTGAGCTGATCGACGGGCTGAACCTGCACACGGTCTGTCAGGAAGCCAAATGTCCGAACATTTTCGAATGTTGGACCGACAAGACCGCGACCTTCATGCTCGGTGGTGACACTTGTACGCGGCATTGCGGATTCTGTGCCGTTAACAAGGGCAAACCTCTCGATCTCGACCCGATGGAGCCGACGCACGTCGCTGAAGCGGTCGAACACCTTGGCTTAGCACACACGGTCATCACGTCCGTCAACCGCGATGACCTTCCCGATGGCGGTTCGATGCACTGGGCTGAAACTATCATTCGGGTCCGCGAGCTGAATCCCGAATGCAAGGTTGAGGTCTTGATACCCGATTTCAACGGCGACCAAGCCGCACTCAACAATGTTCTTCAAGCGCGGCCCGATGTTCTCAACCACAATACCGAAACCATCGCGCGGCTCTATCGACGCGTGCGGCCCGACGCGGTGTATGAGCAGTCAATGGAGTTGCTCGAACGTGCCGCGCTTTGGCGCGACGCCGAGCAGCCCACGATGTTTACAAAGAGCGGCATCATGGTCGGTCTTGGTGAGGAATTTGAAGAGGTCGTAGACCTCATGCGCGACCTGCGCAAGGTGTCCTGCGACATCATGACCATCGGTCAGTACCTCCAGCCTTACGAAAAACGCCTGCCCGTCGAGCGGTATGTTACGCCTGCCGAGTTCGCCGAATGGAAAAGGATCGGCGAGGGCATGGGCTTCAAACACCTCGAGTCGTCACCCCTGACACGCAGTTCCTACCACGCGCGACAGCAGGCGGAAAACGGCGAAGGGATTCTGGTTGAACGGTGATATAATTGGTAAATGACCGTTCAGACAACGCCAAGCATTGAAGAAATGACGGTCACTCAGAAACTCCAACTCATGGAGGCGTTATGGCAGGATCTCACGCGGGCTCCGGAACATTTTGATCCCCCTGAGTGGCATCGTGAGGTCTTGGAAGAAAGGCAAAGAGCTGTTCAGAACGGTGAGACTGAATACATAGACTGGGATGACGCTAAGAAACAGCTTCGGAAATTGCTTAAATGAATGTCCGCGCTCTTGCGTCTGCCCGGAGGGATTTAGAAGTAGCTATACTGTTTTACGAACGTCGCAGCCCTCGACTTGGGGCGTATTTTCTTACCTCGCTTGAGGACGAGATTGGCGTGCTGCAATTTCAAGGTGGTATCCATCCTATTGTGTTTGATTTCTATCACTGAAATATTCGCGCCGATTTCCCTACGCAATCTATTACGACATTTCGGATGGTGTCGTAATCGTTGATGCCGTTCTTGACTGCCGAAGAGATCCTGAATCGATCCGCAAAAGGTTGGGCTAACAAGGCGTCGCGGTTATAAGTTCAGCGCGGTACCCAACAACCAATGCCCGCCGTCAACCACGAGCGTCACTCCATTGATATAACTGGCCGCGTCCGAACATAGGAACACTGCGGCATTTTCAATATCTTCAATGCGACCGAACCGGCCTATCGGGATCTTTCGGGCGATCTTGTCCTTGACATCGGCCGGAACCAGACGCTTCATCCCTTCCGTATCTTCGATCGGACCGGGAGCAATGCCGTTGACACGAATGCCGTAACAGCCCCATTCGACTGCCAAATTTCGGGTGATCGCGTCGACGCCGGCCTTTGCCGCCGATACATGGATTTGCATGGGCGTCGCGAGGTAATGAAGCGTCGCCGAAATATTCAAGATCTGCCCCTGCGACGCCTTCAGCGGTTCGAAGGCCGCGCGGCAGACATTAAAGGTCCCTTTAGTATCGATATCTACGACCGTACCGAATCCATTTGCCGACAGTTGTTCCGCGGCGCATAAAAAGTTACCCGCAGCGCCGTTTATCACGATATCTATTCGACCATAGTGCTCGACGGTTTTACCGACCGCGTTCTCGACCGCGGCGTAGTCTCGAACATCTGCGACGACCGCCAGACATTCGCCTCCATTCTCCTCGATGAATTGCTTCTTGGCGATCAGGACATCTTCTTTGCGGCTCGTGATCGCGAGCCGAGCGCCGTGTTCTGCAAAGGCACGGGCGACGCCGCCGGTAATACCAGATCCGCCGCCCGTGATAAACGCCACGTTGTCACGTAAAATATCCTTAGCAAATGTTTCGTGCATATTCGCCTCGGATTTTAGCACGGTAGAATGGAACCACGGATGCACACCGATCAACACAGATTCAAGCGTGAAAGACCTCGGCAAAAGGTTCAGGCCAAGCTCTTATTTATATCTGTGTCGATCTGTGTTTATCTGTGGTTAATTTTGCTTGCCTCCTGCGCCTCAAAGCCGACCGATCTGCGCTCTTTAGCTCCAGCCGATTCCCTGATCTATCTTGAAACCAATGACCTCGGCGCGGCGCTTCAGCCGCTTGTCGACAGCAAATCCTTTAACGATGCCGCCAAGGCAAAACCCGATCTCTCGGCTGTTAAGGGCGTCCAGTTTGCGATCGTCGTGACGGGTTTCGAAACCTCCGAGAATAAGATCGACGAGGAAAGTTCCGAGCTTAATTTCAAGCCGCATTTCGTCGCGATCGCCGATACCCACGCATGGCAGTGGCAAACAAACTCCTTCGCTGAAAACCAACTCGGCGAGTTTATAAATAAAGTTTACGGCGGCGGCGTTGAACTCAGTACTTCCTCAAAGGACGGCGGCACGAGCTATGTCTGGACCGCCGAAGACGGCCGCAAGGCGTACGGTTTTGTTGCCGGCAGCCTGATCTTTTTCGGAAACGACCAGTCATCTATCGACAAAGTGCAGGCAGTTCGCCGAGGTGAGGCCGATGCTATCGCCAAAACCGGAAAAATCCCCGACGCAAATGGCAATATCGCGGTCGGCTATGTATCGACCGACGGTATCGGCCAGTTGGCAAACATCGTCGGAGCGCAAAAGGCAAAGGAATCCGGCGAGGCAAGCGAGGTCCAGAGCTTTGTTGCCCGCGTCCTGCCTCAACTGCTCCGCGGCTCCGTCAAAGAGGTCACTTGGACCGCCCGAAAGATTGATAGCGGCCTCGAGGATAAACTCTCTTTGACGCTTGAGCCTGAGGTCGCAAGCGTCATGAACGAGACATTTGCCGCGACTGACACGCCCGATAATTCATTGCTCGCATTCGCGCCTAGCGACGCCGCGACCGTCACTCAATACAACCTCAAAAGCCCGCTGATCGGTTGGCGGAGCGTTTTATTGCTCACGCAGAAACTCACCGATCCAACATCTGGCAAATTGATCGCCGCTTTCTCAAACAGCTTTTTCGAGCCGTATGGCATCAAGGACGGCGAAATGTTTCTCGGGGCCGTCTCGCCCGGCGTCGTCACGGTCAAATACGATGAGGAAGATGCTGTCTGCGTGATCGCAAAGATCTCGAATCCAACGGGCCGGAAGAACGCGCTCGATCCGGAAACGCTAAAAACCGCAGGAGCGAATATCGAGATCACCGATCCAGGCTTCTCCGGTATCGCGCTCAACGGCGATGCAGCGACCGTTCAGAAATGTATCCAGGCCCAACAGTCGAGCCAAAATCTCAGCGATCAGGCCAAGACAAACGAAACGACTCCCTCGATCCGGACCTTCGGCATCGACCGCGACTCTGCTGCCGCGGTTGCCTCCGTGCTTAACGAGAAAAAATCCGACGAGATTGCGCCGGCAAGCAGATATGTGGTTGAGACCCGCTTTAACAAAACAGGAATGGAACGGAAACTAACTTCCGAATTTGGCTTGATCGGTTCGCTGATCGCAATGCTTGCGACTGAAGAGTAAAGCTCTTACCAATAAAGTAAAACGGCAAAGTTGAAAAGTGAGAAACTTACTTTTTACATTTTCCCTCTTACTTTTTTCGGAAGCGAGGTTTTTTGTCGGCTCGAGCCGAACGTCTCAGTTTTCCGACGTTCATCTCGATCCATCGCTCGGCCTCATGAAACCGATTAAACCGCCTTTCATCGCGGCGAAATGCAGCGGTGTGGTGATAACGGCGCCCGTTGACATGTTGGGCCGGATGGGCGATGTGAAGCATCTCGTGAAAGAGCACAAATTCGACCACAAATCTCGGCACATTGCGCGAGTCAAGAGACCGGCTTACCGAGATCGTGTCATGCGTTGAATCGTGATGACCAAGAATGTGATAGCTCTTTCGCGGTGACCAAGTGAGAGTCGGCCGTTCGAGCCGGCCACCAAAATACCAAAAATTCAGCAGGGCGAACATCTCATCCAGATCGTATACCTCTCCCTTTGAAGAGGTCACGACCTTTCGCCCACGGGTCCTCTTAGAATGGTCAGCGCGCTCGCGGACATCGACCGAGGCAATATATTCCTCGTATGCGGCACGTACAGCGGGCGATGTTTTTCTGCTGTAAAGCTTACCGACCAGGATCCGCGCCAGCCCTTGATGAGCCGCGAGCGGCATATCGTGACAGATCTCGGCCAGTCGGACAAAAACACGACCGTTTCTGATGCGTATCGTGTGGTTTATTCCGACGTACGGATAAAATCGGACATCTACTGAGGGTGGCTCGCGATCTTTGTCCAGCCGAGCGAACGCCTGGCGATAAATATCAGCTATTTCGGAAAGGAGGGAATCCGAGCCGCCGTTCATCATTGTTAAACTATATTTTGTTGACCTGTGCGGCACTAAAGTGTTACATTTCCAATGGCTAGCTTACCGCCTCAAAGCGGTGAGAGCCAAACACGCCGTGGAAACATGTCTGTTCGCGAATTAGGTCAACCTGTCGAGAAACTTCCCGACGCTCGCGGCCAGATCATTCTCTCAGCTCTTATTAACGAACATTTCGTGACGGGCGAGCCGGTCGGCTCAAAGGCGCTTGCGGACAAATTTGCCAACGCTCATGGCCTGAGTTCGGCGACTATCCGCAATGTGATGAGCGAGCTTGAAGATGCGGGATTTGTCGAACAACCGCACACTTCTGCCGGACGCGTCCCTACCGATAAGGGCTATCGTTTCTACGTCGACAACCTATTAGGCGTTTTGAGCATTTCAAACGACGACCTCGTCAGAATAGGCGATGAGCTTCGTCTGAATACAAATGAGATCTATGAAACGTCCGACCGGTTGATGGAGCGAACTTCGCAGCTCCTATCTGCTCTTTCAAATAATGTAGGCATCGTGGTTTCGCCTAGCCTGGCTGATGATCGCCTGCAGCACATTGAGTTTGTCAATCTTTCCGACAACCGCATTCTCGTCGTTCTGGTCTCGGCGCCAAATCTTGTGCATAACAAGATCATTCGTTTGAATATCCAGTACACGAAAGAGGAACTCGAGCAAACGGGCAATTACCTGAACTCGGAGTTTGCCGGAAAGAGTCTCGTCGAGATCCGTGCCGAGATCATGAAATTGATGCACGAGGAAAAGACGCTATTTGACAAGCTGCTGCAAACGGCCGTCATTCTTTGTTCCGAAAGCATTGAGAACGAAGAAGATAAGGTCGGGCAGGTGTACATCGACGGCACGTCGAATATCTTGTCCAAGAGCGACTTTGCCGACCTTGAACGCCTCCGCGAGCTGCTTAGCACCATCGGTGCGAAGTCTCGGCTGCTGCAGATCCTTAACGAGTGCATCGGTAAGGACGTGGCTGTCAGAGAGGGCGTACAGGTCGTCATAGGCCGCGAAAACCGCACGCCTTCGCTTCAAAATTGCACGCTTATCTCGGCCCCGTACCGGATCGGCGGTCCCGATACATCGGGAGCGGTCGGCACACTGACCGTCCTCGGTCCGACACGGATCGAATATGCTCGGATGATCTCGATCGTCTCCTACGTCGCGAGCAGCCTTGAGAGAGTGATGTCCTCGGACGTCCGCAATAACTAACCTAACGGATCCTGGCCGACACGCCTCTCGGCCACCTTCCCGAATGAATACAAACGACACGCTGGAAACAGCCAACGATCATAGTCACGAGCCCGAGCCTTCGTCGGTCGATGATTTCATCCGCGAACTCGAGCATCTCGAGCACGACCTGCACATAACGGCCGAGCTCAAGATCGAGGTCTCGGAATCGGAATTTGATGATTCGAACCTGCCCGAGTTTATCGTCAGTGATTTGAAGGGATCTAAGCCCGCCGCGGCCAGCCCCGCAAAAACCGTCGCTGCGCCGCCCGCAAGCGAACGCCTGAAACGCGAGGCCACCGAGCTCGAAGGCATCATCGAAAAATTTAAGGCCGAGCGAAAGGAGATCCTCGAATTTTCGCAGCGGCAGTCAAAGGATTTTGAGAATTTCAAACGCCGGACCGAACGTGAGCGGCACGAGCGTCTGTCGATGCAGATGGAAAACCTTGCCGTCCAGATGCTGCCGGTGCTGGACAACCTTGATCGCGCCGTCGATTTTGCTGACGGCATGGACGAGGGGAAAAAGAGTGAGATAGCTCCATTTATCGACGGCATAATGCTGGTCCATCGCCAGGTCCACGACGTGCTCGCGACGATGGGCGCCAAGCCGATCATCGCAGTCGGTCACGAATTCGATCCGCATTATCACGAGGCCGTCGCCCTAGATCACTCTGGCTCTCACACGCCAAACACGGTGATCGACGAATTGCTTCGCGGTTATCAAATGGGCACCCGCGTTATTCGACACTCGATGGTGAAAGTGTCGGCCATGCTTGAAAACCCGCAGGCTGAATCTTCAGCGAACGACGAAAATCTCCCCAACCCAGAATAGGAGCTCGAGATTATGAGCAAAGTAATAGGAATTGACCTCGGCACCACCAACAGTTGCGTCGCCGTTCTCGAAGGCGGCACCGTCCAGATCATCTCGAACAAAGAAGGCGGCCGCACGGCGCCTTCTGTTGTTGGTTTTACCGATAAGGACGAGCGGCTTGTCGGCCAAATAGCCAAACGCCAGGCGGTCACCAACCCGCGTAACACCTTATACGCGATCAAGCGCCTGATCGGCCGCAAGTTCAACTCGCCCGAGGTTGAAAAGATGCGCGAGGCCGTGCCGTTCGAGATCGTCGAAGCGCCGAATGGCGATGCTCATATTCAAGTGCTCGATCGCGTTTACAGTCCGCCTGAGATCTCGGCGATCGTTCTCCAAAGACTCAAGCTCGCGGCGGAAGAATTTCTCGGCACAACGGTCAGTGAGGCGATCATCACCGTTCCGGCATACTTTGATGACATGCAACGGCAGGCGACCCGCGACGCGGGCAAGATCGCCGGCCTTAACGTCGAACGCATTATCAACGAGCCCACGGCCGCTGCACTTGCCTATGGCTTCGGTAAGAATAAGAGCGAAAAAGTTGCCGTCTATGACCTTGGCGGCGGCACATTCGATATCTCGATCCTTGAGATCAACGAGGGCGTTTTCGAAGTTCTCTCGACCTCGGGAAACACATTCCTCGGCGGTGAAGACTTTGACCAGCGGTTGATCGACTGGCTCGTCTCCGACTTTAAGACCCAGACGGGAATGGATCTCAAACAGGACCGGCTTGCTCTCCAGCGTCTCAAAGAAGCAGCCGAGCGCGCCAAATGCGAGCTTTCGACTGTCGAAGAAACGACGATCAATCTGCCGTTCATCGCCGCCGATCCGACCGGGCCAAGCACATCAACACCGTTGCTGACCCGCGCGAAATTCGAAGACCTCGTCGGCGATCTTGTCGAAGCCACCATCGAGCCCTGCCAAAAGGCGATGTGGGACGCCAAGCTCAAGCCACAGGACGTCGATAAGGTCATTCTCGTCGGCGGCCAGACACGTTCCCCGATCATCGCTGAAACCGTCGCTGACGTTTTCGGCAAGCAGCCGTCCTCTGAGATCAATCCTGACGAAGTCGTCGCGATGGGCGCCGCCATCCAGGGCGGAATATTCACCGGCGACGTCAAGGACATCGTCCTGCTCGACGTTTTGCCGTTAAGCCTCGGTCTCGAGACGCGCGGCGGTTTGTTCGTCAAGCTGATCAACCGCAACTCGACCATCCCGCTCAAAAACTCGATGACATTCACGACGGTCGCCGATAATCAACAGTCGGTCGAGATCCACATCCTGCAGGGCGAACGCGAGATCGCCGCTTCAAACCGCAGTCTTGCGAAATTTGAGCTCGTCGGCATACCTCCCGCACCGCGCGGCGTGCCGCAGATCGACGTTACTTTTTCGATCGACGCTAACGGCATCGTCAGCGTTTCTGCCCAGGACAAATTGACCGGACTCGAACAGGCAACGCAGATCACGCCTTCGTCGGGTCTCGCTCCGGACGAGATCGAGCGTCTCATCATGGAAGCCGAATCGTCGGTCGAAAAGGACAAAGAGATGCGCGACGTTATTCTTCAGCGCAACCGCCTCGATTCGCTGATCACGAACACGCGCCGGGCGCTTGTCGAATTTGGCAAGAGCCTTTCACCCGACGACCAGCAATCGATCAAAGGCGTGCTGAACGACGCTGAAGGCGCGCTGAACGCCAGCGAGATGGAAAAGATCTACGCCGAGCTGGTCCGCGTCGAGCAAGCCGCCAGCAAGATCACCGAATCAATGATGTCCATGGCCCAATAAGCGGCGGATTTAAGCAATAATTGGGGGATTTACGCTGCAGTAGCAGCGCCATATTTGTAGCCCCACGTGAAGCGAAGCGAAACGTGGGGTAAGTCGCCCGACGGTAGGCCGGAGCGTGTGCAACACGCAACAGACGAATGACAAAGGCCGCACTCAGGTGGTCCGGCTCACATTGATTGCGCCTAGCCAAATCCGCTAAAATATCCTTTGCGTCAGTTCACTCGTTTGGGCTGGCGCTTTATTTGGTTACAAGTTCCAAGTTTCACGTTTTCAGGTCGACCCAACTGACCTGAAACCTGAAACCTGAAACCTGAAACTCTATGGCCAAACGCGACTACTACGAAATTTTAGGCATTACCCGCACGGCGACCGAGGTCGAGATCAAAAAGGCCTATCGCAAGCTGGCGGTCCAGCATCATCCCGACAAAAATCCCGGCGACCACACCGCCGAAGACAAATTCAAAGAGGCCGCCGAGGCCTACGCCGTCCTCTCCGACGCGCAGAAACGTGCGGCCTATGACCGCTTTGGTCACGCCGGCGTCAGCTCCGGCGCGGGAGCCGGTTTCGACGCCGGATTTTCCAATATCGAAGACATCTTCGATATGTTCGGATTCGGCGACATGTTCGGCGGCCGCGGTTCGCGTGGCCGTTCGAGCGTACAGCGTGGCTCCGATCTTCGCTACGACATTGAGATCACGCTCGAGGATGCGGCGACCGGCAAGGACGAAAAGCTTCAGATCCCGCGTCTCGAAAAATGCGAAGAGTGCAGCGGCAGCGGTGCCGAGCCGGGCCCGCAGCCCGAGACGTGCATCACCTGCGGCGGCTCCGGCCAGACGCGCTACCAGCAGGGCTTTTTCAGCGTCCAGCGTACGTGCCCGAATTGCCAGGGCAAGGGCCGCATCATCCGCACGCCGTGCAAAACATGTCACGGTCAGGGCCGCATTGAAAAGGAACGCAATCTCGAAATAAAAATTCCCGCGGGTGTCGAGACCGGCTCGCGCCTCCGCGTTGCCGGCGAGGGCGAAGGCGGTGTGAACGGCGGCCCGTCGGGCGACCTCTACGTCGTCATCCACGTCAAAGAGCACGAGAGCTTTGAGCGGCAGGGAGCGAATCTTTATTCCGCCGTGCCCGTCTCGTTTGCCCAGGCCGCGCTCGGTGCCGAGATCAAGGTTAAGACGCTCGACAGCGAAGAGGACCTGAAAATTCCCGCCGGAACACAGACTGGAACCGTCTTTCGGCTAAAGAGTCACGGCATGCCCAACCTCAGCGGTCGCGGCCGCGGCGACCTCTTCGTCGCCGTCACGCTCGTCACGCCAAAATCGCTCACCAAAGAGCAACGCAAGGTCCTCGAACAACTCGCCCAGATCGAAGACAAAGATTTCCAGGACGAATCTTTCATGGACAAAGTCCGCAACATTTTTGGATAGCAAAATAAAAGCTCCCCTCCTTTCTCAAGGAGGGGTGGATCCCGATGTCTTTTATCGGGAGACGGGGTGGTTATGGATCAGCGCTTTCCCGCT
>Ga0207707_10002243_pt1 | contig 17479 bp, 17 predicted proteins | sample KBSC83BmetaG_FD_184336 | JGI IMG/M metagenome (GOLD analysis project Ga0207707, IMG submission 184336) | Corn rhizosphere microbial communities from Kellogg Biological Station, Michigan, USA - KBS C8-3B metaG (SPAdes) (version 2) | ecosystem: Host-associated > Plants > Roots > Rhizosphere ...
CTGCATCGCACCATCGGAACTTCTGCAGTGCAAAATCTACGCTATATTCACTTCAACGATGAAGCTTACTCCAAAGGCTGAATCGGAAGTACAAGGAGACTACCATGTTGCTCTCGCTCATCCGCATGATCCAGGCGTTCCGGGATTATCAGCGCAATGTCAGCGAACTGTCCCAGCTTAGCGATCGCGAACTGGCCGATATCGGCCTTGATCGTTCGGACATTCCGCGCGTTGCAGCCGGCACCCATAACGGCTGATCCATTTTTTAGACGACTGACGAACGGATAACGCCCGCCTCGTTGCGGGCGTTGTCGTGTCTGCCTCCACCGAAACCGCGGCTGCGCATTCCACTTGGGCTGAAAACGCGCTACCTGTCTCGGCTATGACAGGCACCAAATCCACCTCGGAACCCGTGCATATCGTCGGCGCCGGTCTCGCCGGCTCGGAGGCCGCCTGGCAGGTCGCCAAGTCGGGAATCCGGGTTGTGCTGCACGAGATGCGCCCCGACCGGATGACCGAGGCCCACCGCACTGACGGTCTCGCCGAACTCGTGTGCTCGAACTCCTTTCGCTCCGACGACGCCGCCAACAATGCGGTCGGCTTGCTGCACGCCGAAATGCGCCGGCTGGGCTCGCTGATCATGCGCGCCGCCGACGCCAACCAGGTGCCCGCCGGCGGCGCGTTGGCGGTGGACCGCGACGGGTTTTCCGCTGCCGTCACCAAGGCATTGCACGACCACCCCCTGATCGAGATTCATCGCGGCGAAATCGAGGGCCTGCCGCCGGCGGATTGGCGCAACGTCATCGTTGCGACCGGGCCCCTCACCTCCGCGCCGCTCGCGGACGCGATCCGCCAACTCACCGACGAGAACGCGCTGGCGTTCTTCGATGCGATCGCCCCGATCGTGCACAGGGATTCCATCGATATGTCGGCGGCGTGGTTTCAGTCGCGCTACGACAAAATGGGACCCGGCGGCACCGGCGCCGATTATATCAATTGCCCGATGACCAACGAGCAATACGACGCCTTCGTCGACGCGCTGATTGCCGGCGAGAAGACCGACTTCAAGGAGTGGGAAACCAATACGCCCTATTTCGACGGCTGCCTGCCGATCGAGGTGATGGCCGAGCGCGGCCGCGAGACGCTGCGTCACGGGCCGATGAAGCCGGTCGGGCTGACCAATCCCCACGATCCGACGGTGAAAGCCTACGCCATCGTGCAGCTGCGCCAGGACAACAAGCTCGGCACGCTCTACAACATGGTTGGCTTCCAGACCAAGCTGAAGCACGGCGCCCAGCAGCGCGTCTTCCGCACCATCCCCGGCCTGGAGAACGCCGAGTTCGCCCGGCTCGGCGGTCTGCATCGCAACACCTTCCTGAATTCGCCAAAGTTGCTGGATGCGCAATTACGGCTGCGCGCGCAGCCGCGGCTGCGCTTTGCAGGTCAGATGACCGGCTGCGAAGGCTATGTGGAATCCGCAAGCATCGGGCTGATTGCCGGCCTCTATGCCGCGGCCGATGCGCGCTTGACATCGCTGGCGCCCCCGCCGGCGACGACAGCGCTGGGGTCGCTGCTCGGCCATATCACCGGCGGCCATATCGAAACCATCGAACCGGGTACGCGCTCGTTCCAGCCGATGAACATCAATTTCGGACTGTTTCCGCCGCTCGCCCGTCCACCCACCAGACACCCCGATGGCACGCGGCTGCGCGGCAACGAAAAGACCGTGGCCAAGAAACAAGCGATCAGCGCCCGCGCGTTGTCGGATATTGATCGCTGGATTGCCGACAGCCTGCACGTTGCAGCGGCGGCGTGAGCATTTCATGAGCCTGCCCGAAGATGACGCCGCGGTTCTGTCGGCGCGATGGACCGAAGGCGTATTGCTCAAGCGCGATGTGTTTTCCACCGTCGAGCGCGGCCGCTTTCGCGACGGTGGCGGCGAAGTCGATGCGGTGTTGCGCCGGCTCGATCAGGTACCGTGGTGGTCCTACCTCCCGGCCCGCCATCTGTTCGCGCGCGAGCACCGCGCGCTGGCGAAGGCGCGCGGCCTGTATGTCGGGCCGGAACTGTTGTGGTGCGGCCGCCGGGCGCTGGTGCGCGGATTCATCAACGGGGTGGCGCTGCATCTTGCCAAGCCTTACGGCGACGTCGCCTATTTCCGGTCCGCCAAGCAGGCGCTGCGCCGGCTGCACCGCGCCGGCATCTGCCATAACGATCTCGCCAAGGAGCAGAACTGGCTGCGCGGCATCGATGGCCGGGCCTATCTCACCGACTTTCAACTCGCGGCCTGCTTCACGACCCGCGGACGGCTGTTCCGTATCGCGGCCTACGAGGATCTCCGGCATCTCCTGAAGCACAAGCGCAGCTACGCGCCGCAGGCGCTGACGCCGACGGAGCGCAAGATTCTGGCGCGCAAATCGTTGGTCGCCAGCATCTGGCTTCAGACCGGCAAGAAGGTTTACCGCGCCATCACCCGCGGCCTGTTCAATTTCACCGATCGCGAGGGCGGCGGCCGGCGGCTCGTCAATGACGCACCGGTCCTGATCGGCCTGATCCGGAAAAATCCTGATGTCCGCGATACCGCCATTGTCGCGTTTGCCGACCGCCGCACTGGCGTCGGGCTTTATGCCTTCGTCGAGGCCGACCAGGCCGCGCTCGAAGCACAATTGCGCAATGAGCTCGCGGCGGCGAAGGGTCCGAAACCGCCGGAGCATATCCAGGTGGTGCGGACATTGCCGCGCGACGGCGCCGGAAACCTTCGCACCGAGATCCTGCAGCTTGTCGCGATGAACCAGCTCGATCTGATCGAGCCGATGATGACAAGCGAGACCGACCGCGCATTCGTGAAGAGCATTCTGGAATCGCGCAAGAACCTGCGGGATCGATTTAATTTCGAGACGCCGCCGTGATCATGCGATAGGCCCTTCCGCCGTGATGGCGACGGACGACCGCTAACGATGCCGCGCGCCAGACTAGGCTCCAAACACCCGCGACCGTGACGCCCGCCATAGCGTCCACAGCGTTCGAAGCCTCGAGGTAACTTGGGGCGTGAACGGATCAGAGTCCGCGCGCGACATCCGTGCGAGATCGCGGACAACCAGCGCCAGCGGTAGGAACACCAACCTCATTTCCGGCGGCGTGTTCGCTAGCAGCGTGAATGCCGTCGCCAGATGTCCGCGCGCTTCGCTGATCAGCTGGTCCAGCGCGGCCCGCATTTTCGGCGTCTCCCTGCCCGCGAACACCTCCTCCATATCGCTGCCGTGGCGATCCAGCAATTGCAGCGGCACGAACAGTTGGCGCCGCGAGGCGTCCAGCGGCAAGGCCGTCATCACCTGCGCCATGCCCTGCGCCAGTCCGGCGTGGCGCGCGAGGTGCTCGATATCGTCGGACGGCGGCCCGGCCACCCCCGCACTGAGCGAAAACAACGCCGACGAGGTGTCGTTGATGTAGCTTTCCAGCGCCGCCATGGTCGGCATCGGATCGTTGTAGAGATCGAACTGATGCTCGTCGATCAGCCGCGACAGCCGCTCGACCGGCAAAGTCCAGGCCTGGATCGCAAGCTTGAGTTCGGCCGCAACCGGATTGCCTTCGACACCGCCATGGCCTTCGCCCGCGAGCATGTCGGTCCACCATTGCAGCCGCACTTCGCCCGGCAGCGGCTGGCTGACCTGCTCGCGCACCCGGGAAATCTCGACGTTGAAGGCATAGATCGCCAGCAGCGCGCGGCGCTGCGCCGCCGGCACGAATAGCGTCGATGCGTAGCGGGTAAAATCGTGGGCCCGCACCAGTTCAGCGCAGTACTCAGCGGAGGCCCTGTTGCCGCCCGCGCTGGTCATGGCACCGCGATCAGCGCCGCGGCGACGCGCCGCCGCTCGCCGATCATGATGTTGTAGGTACGAACAGCCGGACCGGTCTGCATCGGGTCCAGCACCACTTTCACCGCGCGCAACGCCTCGCGCAGCGCCGCGGGAGGCAGCCAGACTTCGGTGCCGGTGCCGATGATCAGCGTATCGATGCCATCGGCAGCAGCGAATACCCGCGCCAGCGAAGCCCGGTCGATTTCCTCGGGCTTTGCGACCGGCCAGGCCCAGATCGCATCCGGCAGGCACAGCAGGGAGCCGCGATGCGACATCTCGGCGAAGGCAAATCCGCCATTGCCGTAGGCCTCGATCGGCGCCGATCTCGGAAGATGCGGGGCGTCCGAGCGACTCGTTGTTTGCTTGGGCATGATCGTATCCGAAAACCGGTTTCCACTTTTCGGGATCATGCCCTACTTTTTAGCAGGCTTGTCCGGCACGTCGGCCCGATGGGTGCCGACGCCGAGATAGATCAGGATCGGCGCAGCGATGAAGATCGAGGTGTAGGTGCCGACCAGCACCACGCCGAACATCATGACGGCGGTGAAGCTGTGGATGGCCTGGCCGCCGAACAACAACAGCGCCAGCAGCGCCAGCGTTACCGTGACGTGGGTGATGATCGATCGCGACAGCGTCGAGTTTATGGATTCGTTGAGCAATTGCGGCATCGGCATTTTCTTGTAACGCCGCAGCATTTCGCGGATCCGGTCATAGATCACCACGGTGTCGTTCAGCGAATAACCGAGAATCGTCAGCAGCGCCGCGATGCTGGTGAGATCGAAATCGACCTGCGAGATCGACATGAAGCCGATGGTCAGCACGATATCGTGGACGTTGGCGATCATGGCGCCGAGCGCAAATTGCCATTCGAACCGGAACCAGAGATAGATCAGGATCGAAAAGATCGCGAGCATCAGGCCCAGCATGCCGTAGGCCAGAAGTTCGCTCGAGACCCGCGGTCCCACCACTTCGACGCGGCGATACTCGACCGCGTCGCCGAGCGCGCCGCGGACCTTCTGCACCGCCGCCTGCTGCGCGGCGTCGCCGCCGGGCTGTTCGGCAACCCTGATCAGCACCTCGGCGGGACCGCCGAACTGCTGCAACTGCACATCGCCGAGCCCCAGACCGCTTAAGGTAGAGCGCATCGAAGCGATGTCGGCCGCGCCGGATTTGGCCCGTACTTCCAGCAGCGTGCCGCCCTTGAAATCGATGCCGAAATTCAGCCCGTGGGTAAAAAACAGCGTGATCGCGACGATGGAGAGCGCCGCCGAAATCGGAAAGCTGATGCGGCGGAAGCGAGTGAAATCGAAGTGCGTATTATCAGGCACGATCCGCAGCGATGGCAGCAGGCCGAACGCGCTGACCACGGTCAGCACGGCAATCAGGATGCCGAGAGCGATGAGAACGAAATGTGTCACAGCCGGCTCCGCATTGTCCGCGCGAACATGATCCAGCTACGCTGGATCATGTTCGTCGCTCTATCTTCCTGTAAGGGCATGATCTGCTCCGAAAACCGGTGTCCACTTTTCGGGATCATGCCCTAAATCGGCACGCTGTGCGGCCGCTTCCACCGCACCCAGGTCGCCACGATCAGGCGCGTGAGCGTAAAGGCGGTGAAAACCGTGGTGATGATGCCGATGCCGAGCGTCACAGCGAAGCCGCGCACCGGCCCGGTGCCGATATAGAACAGCACCGCGGCGGCGATGAAGGTGGTGATATTGGAATCCAGGATCGTCGACAGCGCGCGCTTGAAACCGGCGTCGATCGCGGAAATGGCGGTGCGCCCGCCGCGCAATTCCTCGCGGATGCGCTCATAGATCAGCACGTTGGAGTCGACCGCGATGCCGACCGTCAGCACGATGCCGGCGATACCGGGAAGCGTCAGCGTGGCGTTCAATAGCGACAGCACGCCGAAGATCATCGCGACGTTGATGGCGACCGCGACGTTGGCGAACACGCCGAACAGCCGATAGGTCACGAGCATGAACACGATGACCATGATCGAGCCGACATAGGCGGCGAGTTCGCCCTTTTCGATCGAGTCCTGGCCGAGACCCGGCCCGACCGTGCGCTCCTCGATGATGGTCAAAGGCGCCGGCAGCGCGCCGGCGCGCAGCAGGATCGCCAGATCGTTGGCCGCCTGCACCGTAAAACTGCCGGAGATCTGTCCCTGTCCGCCAGTGATTGGCTCGCGGATCACGGGCGCGGAAATCACCTCGTTGTCGAGCACGATCGCAAAGGGCTGTCCGACATTCTCGGAAGTTGCCTGCGCAAATTTCCGCGAGCCCGAGGTATTGAAGCGGAAGCTGACGATCGGCTCGCCCGAGCGCTGGTCAAAACCTGGCTGAGCGTCGGTCAGATCACCACCGGAAACCAGGACCTGTTTCTTGATGACATAAGGGATCTTCGGCGACGTCGAACTCATCAGCACTTCGGAATCCGGCGGCACCCTGCCCTGCTGGGCCTGATCCGCCGGCACCGTCAGATCGACCATGCGGAAATCGAGTTTCGCGGTCTTGCCGAGCAATTCCTTCAGTCGGGTCGGGTCCTGCAAGCCCGGCACCTGCACCAGAATACGGTCGACGCCCTGGCGCTGGATCAGCGGCTCGACGGTGCCGAGTTCGTTGACACGGCGCTCGACGATCTGGATCGACTGCTCGACCGCCTGCCGGATCCGCTCCGTAATCGCCGCCTGCGGCACGCTAAGCCGGATCAATCCGCCGCCGGCGTCGGCAATTTCCAGGCTGCGCTGGCCGCTGGAGCCGAGCAAGCCGCCGAGCGGCTGCGACAGCTCGCGCAGCTTTGTGAGCGCGTTCTGCAGGTCAGTATCCTTGGTGATGCGCACCTCAACGTTGTCGTTGCGCACGGCAAGCCCGGTATAGGGGATCCTGGCATCGCGCAGCGCGCGGCGAACGTCGTCGCGGACTTGTTCGAGCTTGTCTTTCTTGACCGAGTTTGCGTCCACCTCGAGCAGGATATGCGAGCCGCCCTGCAGATCGAGGCCGAGCACGAGATGGCGCTGCGCCCATTTCGGCCAGGTCTTGACGGTCGATTCGGGGAAGAAATTCGGAACGGCGCAAAGGCATACCACCAGCGCCGTGAGGATGATCGCCAGCGCCTTCCACCGCGTGAAATACAACATCGAGTTGACCCGTCAAATCCAGGAGAAAGCGGCGCGCAAAAAAAGACTAGCTCGCGGACGTCTCGTCCTTGGCGGGCTCACTCTTTTCTTTCGCCGGCTCGCCCTTGGCGCGCACGCCCGAAATCATCTGCCGCATTTGCCGCACGCGGACCCCGTCGGAGATTTCAAATTCAATCTGGTCGTCGTCGACCACTTTTGTCACTTTGCCGACCAGCCCGCCCGACGTCACCACGGTGTCGCCGCGGCGGATGTTCTTCACGAGTTCGGCATGGTCCTTCACCTTCTTCTGCTGCGGCCTCAGAATCAGGAAATACATGATCACAAAGATCAGCGCGAACGGCAGCAGCGACATCAACATGCTGTTGGTATCGCCGCCGGCCGCGGCCTGGGCAAACGCAGGAGTAATCAGCATTCGGACAATCCTCGTGAAACGGGAATGAGCCGGCAACGCAATTCGCATCACGCCGGTTCGGGCAAATTCGCGCGGACTATAGCGGCCGCGGTCCCAATTGCAACGCTGCCAGACCCCTCATTTGCCCTTCATTTGAGTGGCTTGCGGCCCCCCGTCAGGCCCGATATGGGTGCACGGTCAGGAACTTCAACGATGTCGAAAAAACCCCGCAAAACCGTATCTCGCGCCGCCTCCAGGGCCGCTCGGCGGAAATCGCCGCCAGCCGCGACAAAACGTCCGCCGGAGGCCGAACATGACGCAACGGAAAGGATCGCGCGCGCGCTCGAAGCCATCGGCACCCATCTGTCCGCCGGATCGCCAACGGCAGGCGCCGCTGACTCATTCGCAAGCGCCGACGCATTCGTCTGGCACCCGGACCGACGGCTGGTGCCGGTGCCGCGCGTCAGCCGCGTCGATCTCGGCCTGCTCAAGGGTATCGAGCAGGTGCGCGATATCCTGATCGAAAACACCGAACGGTTTGCCAACGGCCTGCCCGCCAACAACGCGCTGCTCTGGGGCGCGCGCGGCATGGGAAAATCGTCGCTGGTGAAGGCGGCGCATGCCAACATCAATGCGGACCGCAAGCCGGCCGACCGTTTGAAACTGATCGAAATTCATCGCGAGGATATCGAGAGCCTGCCTGACCTGATGGAGCTGCTGCGCAGCTCGGATTTCCATTTCATCGTGTTCTGCGACGACCTGTCGTTCGACGGCAACGATGCCTCCTACAAATCGCTGAAGGCGGTGCTGGAAGGCGGCATCGAGGGCCGCCCCGACAACGTGATCCTGTACGCCACCTCCAACCGCAGGCATCTCTTGTCGCGCGATATGATCGAGAACGAGCGCTCGACCGCGATCAATCCCGGCGAAGCGGTCGAGGAGAAAGTATCGCTTTCGGACCGGTTCGGCTTGTGGCTCGGCTTTCACCGCTGCAGCCAGGACGAATATCTGGCGATGGTGAAGGGTTATTGCGGCCATTTCGGCATCAAGCTCGCCGAAGACGAACTCGAGCGCGAGGCCCTGGAATGGTCGACCACGCGCGGCTCACGCTCCGGACGCGTTGCCTGGCAGTTCACTCAGGAATTGGCGGGGCGGCTGGGGGTGCGGCTGGCGGGCAAGTAGATCTCGCAAGTCCATGTGCCGTCATCCCTGCGTAACGGCTTCGCCGTTATCGCTGGAGGTGCGAGCCGCATTCGCGGCGAGCCTCGAAGGATGGTCTACGTAGACGCCGCCGCCCATCGAGACGCCGCGCAAAAATGCGCGGCTCCTCAGGGTGACGCTAAGCGGTCACGCGCCGTTGAGGAATTGAAGCGGGTCAACCGGCGAAGAGCCCTTGCGGATCTCGAAGTGGAGTTGCGGCGACCCCACCTCGCCCGACTGACCCGATTTGGCAATGATCTGGCCGCGCTTGATGGTATCGCCGCGCTTCACCAGGAGCTCACTGGCATGGGCATATGCGGTGACGTAACCGTTGGCGTGCCGAACCAGAACCAGGTTGCCATAGCCCTTGAGCTCATTTCCGGAATAGGCGACGACGCCGTCCTCGGCCGCCTTCACCGGCGTGCCTTCGGGCACCGCCAGGTTGATGCCGTCGTTGGCCTTGCCGTTGGTCTTGGCGCCGTAGCTGGTGATCACCTTGCCGCGCACCGGCCAGCGGAAGGTCGGCAACGCGCCGGTTGCCTCGGCGGCCTTGGCTGGTGATTCAATCTTGGTGTCCTCGGGTGTCGCTGTGGCCTGGGCCAGTCGCGCGCTTTGCGGGGGGCCGCCTGTCACCGCGGCAGCAGGCTGAGCGGCTGCAACAGCCACTGCAGGCGCGGCCGGCGCGAGAGCTGCGGTCTTGGCGCCGGGCACAGTGAGCTTCATGCCGAGCTTGAGTTTCGCCGATGGCTCGAGGCTGTTGGCTTTTGCCAGCTCCGCCGCCGTGACGTGATTGCGGCGCGCGATGCTGAGCAAGGTATCGCCGCGATTGACGACATGGACGGTCGGCGGCGCACTGACGACGGCGACAGCCTTGCTCGCGGGGGCTGCGAGCGCCGGCGCAGCTGCCGCCGCGGTCTGACGCGGGATGATCAGTTGCTGGCCCGGCGACAGGGCGCGGGGCCCTTTGTAACCATTGGCTTGCAGGATAGCCGCGGGCGAAACGTTATAGCGGTGCGCCAGAGTGTCGAGCGTGTCGCTGGTCCCGACGATGATCGTGGTGCCACCCTGGCCTGTAGCGTGGATCGCCGCGACCGAGCGCGGGACAGTGCCGGTGGTTTCAAGCGGATGGGCGGGTGGAGCATAGGAAGCGAGCCCGCGCCCTGCTCCGGACACGGCGGCACCGGCGGACGGATAAGACTGCGGCGCCCCGACCGGGGGCGGCAAGGCGGAAGATTGCGGCCGGGAATATTGCGGAAGTTCGCGACGCTCGACCGCGGGCGTCGGCACGGAGCCGGTGGCCTCAGGTTGCGATGCGAAGGGATTGGAAAAGGGGTCTTGCGCGAGGCGGGTCGACATGTCGCCACTGCAGCCGGCAAAACCGATCGACATCAGCGCCAGCACCGCCACCTGCGGCACACGGCGCGAGCAAAGCAACTCGACGATACGGGACATGGTTACTCACTCGTACGCAACAAAACACTGTTTTGAGTAAACACCTCCCCAGTAAACAACCGCTTAAGCTTAAGAATAACATGCTGCCAGGACAGCCAATGCGGATTTTTACAGTTCGCGGGCGATGCCGGGCAGCGCCGGCACGAAACGCACCTCCACCAGCTCCCTGCGCTCGAAACCGGCGTCCGTCCTGGTCACGCGGACCAGGGTCTGGGTGCCCCGGTGCGGCCCGACCGGGGCGATCAGGATACCGCCAGGCTCGAGCCGCCGGGTTAACCCCTTCGGAATTTGCTCCATCGCCGCGGTGACGATGATGCGGTCGAAAGTGCCGGCACTAGCCGGGACGTCGAAGCCGTCCCCGAGCAGCACCTCGACATTGTCGCAGCCCAGCTTCTTGAGCCGCGCCCGGGCGCTGTCGGCCAAGGTCCGGTAACGCTCGATCGTCAGCACTTGCCGGCAAAGCCGCGACAGGATGGCGGCCTGGTATCCCGAACCGGTGCCGATCTCCAGCACGCGATGGTGCTTCTGCAGCTGCAGCTGCTCGGTCATGTAGGCCACCACGAATGGCTGACTGATGGTTTGCCCGCAGGCAATGCCGAGCGCGCTGTCGCGGTAGGCATCGGCGCGATCGGCGACCTGGACGAAAGCGTCGCGCGGAATCTCTTCCATGGCGCGAAGCACCGCCTGATCGCTGATCCCGCGCCGCCGCAGGGTGAGCTGAAACATCATCTTTTCCGGCGGATTTCGCGTCGCGGGCATGTCAATCTCTTGGGAGCGCTGGTCGGGGCACTCTATCGCGCCGCGGCCGAACCGGTTGAAGCAATCTGCGCTGATGGAACATTTCCCCTCAAATCGGTGTTCCCATCATGGAACCCCTCTCTTGCCTCGTTGTTAAGGGACAGCGCGATTGATCCTGCTCTGCCCGAACGCGCCGCGCGGCCAGTTGCATCAGGGGGCCTATTTATTCACGTTTACGTTGCGCCGGCAGGCGTTATTTGCGAACCTAAGCATGGGACGGGCAAGGATTCCATCATGACTGCGACGCGACCGCCGGGCGGTTCTGTGTTCCTCGTTGAGGACGAGGTCATGATCAGGATGATGGTCGCCGACATGCTGGAGGAGCTGGGCTACAGCGTCTCCGCCGAAGCCGGCGAGATCAATGAAGCGATCAGGCTGGCGCAGTCCGCCGAGTTCGACCTCGCTATCCTCGACGTCAACGTCAATGGCAAGGTGATTTCGCCGGTCGCCGAATTGATCAAGGCGCGCAACCGCCCGTTCATTTTCGCCACCGGCTACGGCTCGTCGGGTCTTCCGGAGGAATACCGCGACCGTCCGGCGCTGCAGAAGCCGTTCCAGCTCGAAACATTGGCGCGGATGATCACCACGGCACTGGGCACCGCGGCGGTTTAAGTGCGATAGTGTTCCGGACGCGGTGCAGCGTTCTTCACGCTGCTCCGCAGAGCCGGGACCCATGAGCATGCAGTTTCATCGGCGTGGACCCCGGATCAGCAGCGCACCGCTTCGCGCTGCGCAGCATCCGGGGCACGCTCTTCCTCTATTTCAGCGTCGCCGTCAGCGCCTGCGAGAATTCATCGTCGGTGCGGTCGAGCCGCAGCGGCGTCACCGAGACATAACGTGCCGCCAGCGCCGCCAGATCGGTACCCTCCGCCGGCACATCGATCTGCGCCAGCCGTTCGAACCCGATCCAGAAATACGGATTGCCGCGGCCGTCGCGGCGCTGGTCGACTTTCAGAAAGCCGAGATTACGCTTGCCCTGCCGCGTCACCCGCACGCCTGCGACATCTTCGGGTGCGCAGGCCGGAAAGTTGACATTGATCACGGTGTTCTTGGGCACGCCGGCATCGATCACCTTGCGCAATATCTGCGGCCCGAATTTCAGCGCGGTCTCCCACAGCGGCGCGTTGCGGGTCTCCATGCTGAATTCCTGCGACAGCGCAAACGACGGAATTCCCAAAATGGTGCCTTCCAGGGCGCCGGCGATGGTGCCGGAATAGACGACGTCTTCGGCGACGTTACGGCCCTTGTTGACGCCTGACAGCACCAGGTCCGGCATGGTTTCGCCGAGGATGTGGCGCGCGCCCATGATGACGCAATCGGTCGGCGTGCCCCGCACCGCGAAATGCCGCGGGCCGACTTCGCGCAGCCGCAATGGATCGTTCAGCGACAGCGAATGCGAGACGCCGGATTGGTCGAGCTCCGGCGCCACCACCCAGACGTCGTCGGACAATGCGCGGGCGATTTCCTCGACGATCTTGAGGCCGGGGGCATGGACGCCGTCGTCATTGGTGCAGAGAATTCGCATCTGCTTTTAATGCCTTTTTCGATTGATTCCAGCCCGGTCAATGGCGCCGTCTTATCCCTCCAACGCCGTTGAGGCAAACCCGGCAAATATAGTCAGATGGCTGCCCCGCCGGTGCTAATTGCCACGCCACGAAGCGATCGAGTGAATGGGGACTGCGCAGCTTACGAAGGCGCAACGGTGCGGATTATTTTGGTTTTCATGTCGAGCGCGGCGGCTGAGAGGGGCGCGGCATGATGCGCAACGGTCGACAGTGCCGCCTGCAAGATTATCGATTTAAGGGTTATCCGATCCCGCAACAGGATCAACACCGCTCGTTTCCACGACGTAAGTTGCGAGCCCGGTTGCGTTCCCGCAACCTGATTGCTTTCCCTCTACTCGTCCTCATCGATTTGAGGCTTTTCGTGCAGGACAGCGTCGAGCAGCGAACGGTGAACCTCGATTTTTCCGTTGTAGTCGATGAATCCCTTTTTCCGGAATTTGTTCATGAAAAAGCTTACCCGGGATCGGGTGGTGCCGATCATTTCCGCCAGCGTTTCCTGACTAAGCGTCACTGGGTCCGGCGCTTCGCCGCCTTCCTTGCCGAAATTCGCCAGCAGCAGAAGCAGGCGCGCCAGGCGTCGTTCGCTGGAATTGAACAGTTGGTCGATCAGGTCGTCTTCGATCCGGCTGTTTCGAGACAACAAATAGGCGATGAAGAATGCGGAAAACTTCGGCTCCGCGCCAAGCGCCGCAAGCATCACGGTCTTTGTGATCGACGTGATCAGGCACTCTTCCATGGCTTGGCTGGTGGTGGAGCGCGATTCCTCCCCCAAGAGGCATCCTTCGCCGAAAAACTGCCCCGCCGAGAAAATCCCGACCACCGCTTCCTTGCCGTGCTCGGATAGAACCGTGATCTTGACCTTGCCTTTTTGGATGAAAAAGACCGTGTCGGCGACGTCTCCCTGGCTGAAAATCTTGTGGTTTTTCGGGTATTTCTCGATCGTTTTTCCCGCCCCGACCTGGCCAAGAAAAGTATCGGGATCAAAGACGCCCTTTGGAATTTGAGTTTGCGACGTGTTGGGCATGGTGTCGGTCCGTTATCAGGCCGGGAGCACAACACTCTCAGTCACCACAACCCGAAGGCGTGGCAATGCCGCAGTATAATCCCATTATGTCGGGTAAGCGACTCAAATCCGGACATGGGATAGCCCCCGGCTCAGCCCGTTCCCGTAACGGAACTGGCCCCGCGCGCGGCGGAACAACAGGCATTTGGCCTCAAACCCTTATTTCGGCGGCCTTAATTCGCCCGCCAGCCAGCCCAGCAAGTCCGAGGTCATGGGGTCGCGAGATACCGCCATCGTTTCAACGCAACCGCACTTCTGGCACTCGAATGTACGGTAGTCGAATCCGGACGGTCCCGCCTCAAGCTTCGACAGCAGCATGCGATGGTGCTGGCACGTCGGGCAGCGCGGCCGCTCGATGGCGGAAACCTGCGTTGAGGGGACCGGTTGAAATTCGGGCATGACGCATTCGCGTTTGATGGACGGCGATAGCGAAGAATGACCCTTCCGGCGATTCACACCGTGGTCAAAATTGCACATTTTGAAAAACTTATTCCGCGAGGTGAACGGATCGAGCTTTGATCCCGGCCACTGCAATTCAAATGCCGGCTATTTGTTCTCGACCGCCAATGCCGTTACCGCTTGACGCGAATGCGCCACGGCCGCACGAATCTCGCCGGCCAGGCTTCAACGCGCATATTGAATTTTTGAGTCACCGGTTTCGGCAGCTCAATTGGACCGCGATCCCTAGAGCCCGAAGCATTCTCCTCAGCCGGCACGGCCTTTCGGGACGGCTCCGGGTAACGCTGGCGCGCAACGGAAAGCGCTTTCTCGAAGTCCTCGATATTGAGCCACGTCAGAGCCCGCATGCCTTCCAGCAGACCGTCTTCCCATAGGCGGGAGGCATCGATATCGAATTGGCTCTTCTGCCTCTGATCGCACGCCTGGATGCCGTGGCCGGTGACGGCCCACTGTCTGCCCACCCAATAGACGTCGCGATGCAGGGCCATTTTCTAATGTTCGTTTCCTAAAGCGGCCCGCGTCGCAGGCAAAAGGCAAAGATACCGGGGCACGCCGGCTTCGCAACATCGAAGGTACGGCTTGGGCCGGATAAATTGGTGGAATTTTATCCGTCTTTCTCGATCGCCTTGAGCCACCCATACTGGCCCCGGGCGCGCCTCCGCGCGCCTGATGAGGTCGAGCGACGTCATCCGCTCGGCCGAACTACGCTCGACGTTTTTCCTCTGAGTTGCTCAGCAAAAGTTTGCCAGTTGTACGCACTCAAACCGGTCGGGCCGCGCTCACTTTCCAAAGGAACCAGCCAAAAAAGCCGCCAAGGATGATGTGGATGGCCACACCCGGCGCCACGGCCACGCCGGCGCCAAGGTTCATCGTGCGGAAAACGACGAACAATGACAGCAACTGGACGACCAAATTTCCGGTCAGTACTGCAAGAAGACCTCGGCTGTCGGCGGAACGGGCCATCCAATTTATTACGCCGAGGCCAACCAGCGTCGCACCGTGTGCTTGTGCGACCGTCGCCAACATAGGGGTCATCACTATGCCCGCCGGTTCGTAGAACTTTTCTGGAATAGCAAGCAGCATAAATCCAAACAGTCCGGCAAGAATGGCGGCAATAGACAAAAAGAGCTTCATGGCTGATTACCCGTTTTTAGGGACGCTGATAGATAGAGACCGCGGCATCAGGAACACCTCATTTCCCCAGATATTCCACGTGCCCCGAAGGCCAGCAGCCCTGAAGAATGATGCAAAGCTCGGGTAACCCTGGGGATCGTTGACCTGACCAGCCTATCGGTCTTTCTCGATCACCTTGAGCCCGCCCATATAGGACTGCAGCACGTCGGGCACGGCGATTGAGCCGTTTTCCTGCTGGTAGGTTTCCATCACCGCGATCAGCGCGCGGCCGACAGCCGTGCCGGAACCGTTCAGCGTGTGCACGAAACGCGGCTTGCCGTCGGACCCGCGATAACGCGCATCCATCCGCCGGGCCTGGAAATCGCCGCACACCGAGCAGCTCGAGATTTCCCTGAAAGCACCGCCCTCGCCCTGCCCGGGCATCCACACCTCGATGTCGTAGGTCTTCTGCGCCGCAAAGCCCATGTCGCCGGCGCACAGCGTCATCACCCGGTAGTGCAGGTCGAGTTGCCTTAAGACTTCCTCGGCGCAGGCCAGCATGCGCTCATGCTCGTCCTTGCTGCCCTCGGGCGTGGTGACCGACACCAGTTCGACTTTTGTGAATTGATGCTGGCGGATCATGCCGCGGGTATCGCGCCCGGCAGCCCCTGCTTCGGCGCGAAAGCACGGCGTCAGCGCCGCCAGCCGCATCGGTAATTGCTTTTCGTCGAGGATGGATTCGCGAACGAGGTTCGTCAGCGGCACCTCGGCGGTGGGGATGAGCCAGAGCTTCGTTGCCTCATCTACAACACGATCGTACTCCGCTTTGTGTTTGCCGACGTCAGAAGTTAGCAGTTCTCCCATCAATTCGAACGCTCTTTGTAGACTAACGCTCTCACCACTTCTTTTTTCAAATTCGGCGAGTATCTGCGGCATACGAGCTGAGACTGCAGCCGTAGCCATTTTCATGTTTTCCTCAAAGCTTTTCAACGTAGGTACAAATTTTCTAGTCGCGAACTGGTCTTCAGCAAATTTCGGCAACTGCCCAGTGCCAAACATTACATTGTCCCGCACCAGCAGCGGCGGATTGACTTCGGTGTAGCCGTGCTCGTTGGTGTGGAGGTCGAGCATGAACTGACCGATCGCGCGCTCCAGCCGCGCCAGCCCCTTCTTCAGCACCACAAAACGCGAACCGCTTAGTTTGGCCGCGGTCTCGAAATCCATGAAGCCGAGCGCGCCGCCGAGATCGTCATGCGGTTTTGGCGTGAAGGCGTAATTGCGTATCTTACCGTAGACATGACGCTGCAGGTTGCCGCGCTCATCGGCACCGTCGGGGACCTCATCGAGAGGCAAATTTGGGATTCCAGCAAGTTTGTCATGCAGCTTAGCCTCGAGTTCCCTTGGCGTTTTCTCGAGTTCGGGAATGATCGCCTTGAGCTGAGTGACTTCGATCATCAAATCTTCAGCATGCGCATTATCTTTTTTTCTTTTTGCCTCACCAATTTCCTTTGAAGCAGCGTTGCGGCGAGCTAGTGCTCTTTCCAGATGGCCAATAGCCGTCCGACGGCGTTCGTCGATTTCAATGAGCATCTCCGCCATCGGCTCCAGCCCGCGCCGCTTCAACGCGGCGTCGAAGGCGGCGGGATTGTCGCGGATCGATTTGATGTCGTGCATGGTGGTTCAGTCCCAAGATGTCATGCCCGCGAAGGCGGGCATCCAGTAACCCGAATAGGGGTGATTTGGAACCTCAAAGGCACCCCCGGGCACGGCCATCTAACCCACACGTTCGTCATCACCCGCGAAAGCGGGTGATCCAGTATTCCAGAGCTTTGGCGATGGATTCGCAAGGCCGCAGCGTACTGGATACCCCGCTTTCGCGGAGTATGACGGCTAGCTAGTGTTGGAGCGGCGCAACGCGCGCTATTGGCGCCCCTACTCCGCCGGATTGGCGGCCGGCGGCGGCGGGGCGGCGGATGGCGGCGCGGCGGCGGCCTTCGCGGTAGCGGCCTTCTTCTCCACCATGCGCACCGCGAGGATCGAGCCTTCGTACAGCGCCAGCAGCGGCAGCGCGAGCGAGGCCTGGCTGATGACGTCGGGCGGCGTCAGCACGGCGGCAATGATGAAGGCGACCACGATGAAATAGCGGCGCTTCTCGCGCAGCTGTTTTGAGGTGATGATGCCGATCCGTCCCAGCAGCGTCAGGATCACCGGCAGCTGGAACGCCACGCCGAACGCGAAAATCAGCGACATCATCAGCGACAGATATTCGCCGACCTTCGGCAACAGCTGGATTTGCGCGGTCTCCGCGCCAGCGGCCTGCTGCATGCCGAGCGAAAACCGCACCAGCATCGGCAGCACCACGAAATACACCAGCATCGATCCCAGCACGAAGAAGAACGGGGTCGCGATCAGATAGGGCAAAAACGCGCCGCGCTCGTG
>Ga0207707_10002244_pt1 | contig 17475 bp, 11 predicted proteins | sample KBSC83BmetaG_FD_184336 | JGI IMG/M metagenome (GOLD analysis project Ga0207707, IMG submission 184336) | Corn rhizosphere microbial communities from Kellogg Biological Station, Michigan, USA - KBS C8-3B metaG (SPAdes) (version 2) | ecosystem: Host-associated > Plants > Roots > Rhizosphere ...
CTGCCGGTCACGGGATTGGGATAGTGGAAAGGCGGCACGTAATAGCTGGGGTACGTGAGATAGATCGTGCTCGGCGGCAGATCGGGCGGTGGCGGAAAACTATCGGGACGGGTGTTCGGAGTCGCTGTGTCCTTCCAACCGCCTTTGTAACTCGCATACATGGTGAACGGCGCACGGAAGCTGCGTGCTTTCCAGACTCCATCCTCCTTCACGTACGTGTTCTCGTAGATGGCATCTCCCCAGACCGGATCTCCGGTCGGCCCGCCTCCCATGACGAATGCCAGCCAGCGACCCTTCGCCGTCCTGCCCTCCGGATCGACATCGACGATTCCCTGGAACTGCTGGTGATCGAGGACCGATCCCGGATGAGCTTCGATACCGATCGGCCCGAGCCCGGTGACCAGATACTCCAGCACGCGCTTGGGACCGATGAACACCCCGCGCCCTCCGATCTCGTAGGTCCCCTGAGCGGAGAACAGCTTCGCGATCTCAGGCCACTGAGCCTTGTCGACGTAGTATCCATATGAGCGCTGCAGCTTCTCGATCTGCACACGGTCCTTCAGCAGCTCCACGAGGTGACCCAACACGTTCGCGCGGCCAGCGACCGCGGCCAGCTCGGGGGTCATGTCGGTCAGCGCTACGGGCTGCTCGATCGAGGGCTCGGCGCCGGCCACGGGATTCGGGTAGTGATACGGCACCATGTGAGCCGCGGGTATCGATCGATACACCTCGGACGGAGGTCGGTCCGGCGGCACTGTCTTGCTCGGACCCTCCATCGCAATGGGTTGCTTCACCCAGCCCTTGGCGTAATCGCCGAAGAAAGTAACGAAGAAGTGAAGTTGGCCGATACGCCACACGCCGTGGTCGTTGACGTATTCGTTCTCGTACGTTCCGCCGCCCCACTCTCCCTGGCCGTCGGCGGCCAGCATCACGTCGCTGCGCCATCTGGCCTTGGCGGTGCGATTGTCGGCTGACACGTCGATGATCGGCTGCAGCATCGGATAATCGTTGAGCTGACCCTGACGCAGTCCCTTCTGCCCGAGCAAGGTGAGCGCCTTGCGAATGTGAGCGCGACCCACATAGACGCCCTGCTGGCCGTACTCATAGCTGCCGCCCCGAGAGAACAACGAGCTCGCCTCGTCCCACAACCCCTTGTCCACGTAATAGCCATACGCTGCCTGCAGGTTCTCGATCGCGTCCCGCGATTCGAGCCTCTCCAGATCGTGTTGCGCGCGATCTAACTCCGCGACGACGGGGGTCTCTGCACGCACGAGCGCCTTCCCTGAGGGCTGCACCACCCCGATTTCGCGTGCAGAGTAGTGAAATGGCGGCGTATAAATATTTGGAAAAGGGCGGTACAGGACAGTAGGCGGTCGATCCGCCGGCAATGCACGGCCTGTCGCCGACACCCAGTTTTCCGGCGCCGCGGGCAGCTTCGCCCAGCCGTCTTCATACGGCGCAACAAAGTTGGGAAAATAATGGAGAACGGAGATCTTCCAGACCTGCCCCTGTTTGACGTACTGGTTCTCGTATACGCCGCTGCCCCACTCGGCGTGCTCATGAAACTGACCGGTGAGTGCGAGCTCGCGCCAACGGGCGTGGGCCGCGCGACCGTCGGCGGCGATGTCGATCACCGGCTGCAGCTGCATCCGGGTGTTGAGCTGCCCATAGCGCAGTCCGGGGCCTGCCCACCCGCCCCCTTCCTTGACGATGCGCTCGCGAATGCGAGACTTTCCGACGTATACGCCATCGACGCCGACCTCCATGGTCGCATCGTCTGCAAACAAATCCGCTGCCTCGTCCCAATAGCCTTTGTCGAGATAGTACCCGTAGGCACGCTGCAGCTTCGCAATGGCGGCAACGTCGGAGAGATGCTCCGCGCGCGCGTTGAGCGTATCGATACGAGCCTTGAGAGTCTCAGCCGTCGGCGCGGCAGAAACCGCCTCGCCCGCGACAATAAGGGTGACCAGAACCGCCGTCGCTGCGAGTCTCATCCACGCTCCCACGTCGTTTGAATGAGTGGGAATTCTACCGGAACAGTTCCAAGGGAATCGCATCGGCCACCGCGCGATAACCGGCAGGTGACGGATGAAGGTGGTCGCCGGAATCGTCCTCCGCGCGCAACCGCTCGGGATGCGCCGGATCCGCCGTGACTTTGTCGAAATCCACGACCGCATCGAAGTGACCGGGCGCGCGGATCCACGCGTTGACTGCCTGCCGGTCGTGCTCGTCGGCCGGCCCGGGGTGATAGTAGTCGGACCCCATGAACGGCAGGATGGTGGCGCCGATGACCTTGATGCCATGCGCATGTGCGCGCATCGCGATCTGCCGATAGGCTCCGATCATCCTCTGCACCAGCTCTGCATGCTGTGCGTCGGTTGCCGGCGCGGAGTGCGTCAACATACCGATGTCGTTGATGCCCTCCAGCACGATGAGATAGCGGGTCCCGGCCTGGCTGAAGACATCGCGGTCGAGTCGCGCCAGCACGTTGGGGCCCCAGCCGTCGGTGAGCAACCGGTTGCCGCCGATCCCCTGGTTCAGCAATGCAGTGTCGCGGGTGTGCTCGTTCTGCTGCAGACGGCGCGCGAGATCGTCCGTCCAACGATCGTTGCCGTCGGTCGTTGAGCCGTGGCCGTCAGTAATGGAATCCCCCAGCGCGATGACGACCCTCGTGCCGGCGGTCGCCGCGACATCGACGCCGGATAAAAAGTACCAGTGCTCGTAGGTCTTCGCAGACGGTAGCTCGGCGGCGGAGACGGACAAGTTCGCGGCCAGGTAGGAGGTGGCGTGCGCACCGGGATGGCCCGTCTCCTGCTCGGGGCCCGCCTCCAACTGCAGGGACACCGCCAGATCCGACTGCGGCGTCACGGGATAGTCGAGAGGGTCGGAGGTGTACTCCGCTCCGGCCGGTATCGAGACCTCCGTCTTCTCATCGAAGGTGACGACACGGTCGGAGGCCGGATCGATCCGGCTGGAGCCCCTCGAGACGGGGCGCGCCACGTGGACGGCGATCAGATTGAGGGACGCGGTGCCAAAAGTGTTCGCCAGACGCACACGGATTCTGGAGCCGCCCACCGACAGGTGCACGATCTGGCGAAGCGTCGCGTTACGGAAGCTCTCGCGCGGCACCGTGTCGTCGGCGTTGGGAATCATCTGAGCCGAAGCCCACGAGCCGACCCACCGGTCGCTCGGGCTGGCGGCGACAGCAACGCGGGAGCCCAGCGCGGCAACGAGAGCCAGCAGGATCGGAAGCTTCACGTGTTAACGTTACCATCTTCGGCGACTTATACGAAGGTCTAATGCGGGTCGCTCCGTCGCGTGCCCGTTCTTAAGTACTATGGCGCCCGAACTCAACAGGGGGTAGCGATGAAAAGCACGAGACGATGGGCCGGAGTTCTGATGCTGTTGGGAGCGCTCATTCAAGGAGCGGCACTGGCTGCCACTCGCGTTCCGGCGACGGATACCTGGATCGGTGCGTGGGGCTACGTGGGCGCGCCCCTCCCCCCAGGTGTGAGTCCCCCTCCCGCCGGGCCGCCGCCAGGCGCGCAACCTGTCGTCGTCCCTCTCGGTGCTCCCGCGGCGGCCACGCCTCCCGCGCCCCGTCCGCCGCCGCCCTTGCTCGACAACCCGGGCAACATCCCGGTCGAAGTGGCGGCAACCGACCTTTCCAACCTCACGCTTCGTCAGGTTGTGAGGGTGTCGGCGGCCGGCCGACGCGTCCGCTTGCGCCTTTCGAACGAAGGCGGCGCCGACACGCTGACCCTGGGTGCCGTACACATTGGCCAAGCGGAGGCAGACGGTGCCGTCGTTGCGGGAACGGACCACGTCGTCACCTTCGACGGCAAAGCGGGAGTGAGCATTCCCTCCAGTGCCCCCGTGTTGAGCGATCCGGTGGATCTGCCCACGAAAGCGCTCGACAAGCTCTATGTCTCGGTTTACGTGCCTGGAGTCATTCCGGCTCGTCCCCCGCGGGCGCTGTTTCAGTACGTCGCCGGGACATCGGGGGACTTCACCGGCACCGCCCGCCTCCCGGGAGAACGGCTCATGCGCGCTCCCGCGTATGTCACTCTCGTGGAAGTTCAGCCCGCGGCGCCTACCGATGTCGTGGTAACGCTCGGCGACTCCATTACCGAGGGTGCGGCGTCCACGGCCAACGCTTTCCGTAGCTGGCCGGATCGGCTGGCCGAGCGCTTGGCCGGGCGCCATTGGGCTGTCGTCAACGCGGGCATCAGCGGCAACCGACTCCTGCGCTACGGCGCCGGTCCCAATGCGCTGGCGCGCTTGGACCGGGACGTTCTGAGCGTACCGGGCATCAAGGCGATCGTGCTGCTCGAGGGGATCAATGACATCGGACGGGGGTTCGCCACGGCCGGCCCGACAGAGCCGGTCGACGCCGCCGCCCTGGAGGCGGCCGACAAGCAAATCATCATGCGCGCCCATGAGCACGGCGTGCGTGTCATCGGCGCAACACTTACGCCCTACGAGGGGGCGGGATATGCCTCACCCGCCGGAGAGGCGGTCCGGGAGGAGCTCAATACCTGGATCAAGACGGGGGGCGCCTTTGACGGTGTCATCGATTTTGCACCCGCCGTGGCCGACTCGGGCAACCCACGGACCTTCGACAAACGCTATAACGAGCGGGATCACCTGCATCCGAACGATTCCGGGTACCAGGCGATGGCCGATGCGGTGGATCTGTCGGTGATCGCCGGCAAGTAGTTCCGCCAGGTGGGCAGGCGAGCACACTCGCCTGCCCACTCCATCAAAAGGGAACTTTCTTTCCACCCTGCGCGAACACCGCCGTTGTCGGCGGTACTAGTGTTGTCTATTCTCCGGACAATTCAACACAGGCCGTTGTGGGTTGCATACAACACGGCTTCTCTCGGCACACGATCTCGCATAGATAAATAGAGGGGGAGATTCATGGCCATTTCCGAGGAAGTGCGTACGGTGAGCAAGCACGCAGTCGCTGCCGCCGTCGCCTCCGTACTCGCGCTGCCAGCCATCGCAAGCGCCGCTGACGAACAAGCTCAGGCGGGCTTGCAAGAGATCACGGTCACAGGGTCTCGCATCACGCTATCCCCAGGGATGTTGACGCCAACGCCGGTCACCTCGGTGACGCAGGACGAGTTGGTCAAGATGGCGCCGACGAACATCATCGACAGCTTGAACAACCTGCCGCAGTTCTTCGGCAACAACACTTTCCAACAGGCCCTCGGCGGGCAGAGCCCCAGCGGCTCGCAGGTGAACCTGCGCGGCGCCAACACCAGCCTGGGAATCTCCCGCACCCTGGTGCTGCTGGACGGCCGGCGCTCAGTCGCGAACAGCCGTTTCGGCTCGGTCGACATTGCATCCTTCCCGGACACGCTGCTCAAGACTGTCGAGGTGGTGACCGGCGGCGCTTCGGCGAGCTACGGAACCGACGCGGTTGCCGGTGTCGTCAACTTCGTCCTCGACACGAAATTCGAGGGCGTCAAAGCGGAGGCCCAGGGTGGCATCACTTCGCGCCACGACGGCGCGAACTCGAAGTTCTCACTGACTTTCGGCCACCAGTTCGGCGAGAAGCTGCACATCATCGGCTCGATCTCGGAGTTCAACCAGGACGCGATCAGCGACTTCGATTCGCTGAAGGACCGGCCCTGGTTCAATCAGGCTTCGCGCGTGCCGGGGCCGACGGGCGGCCCGACGTGGATAGTCAAACCCTACGTGATCCCGACGAACTTCAGCTACAACGGCACCATCGTCCAGGCAGGGCCGCTCAACGGCATGCAATTCAGCACGGACGGAAAATCGCTGCTGCCCGCGCCCACCGGAATACTGGGGTCCGTGGGGGACGCGTGCAATTGCCTTGCCACGCCCAACGAGACCTATAGCGTGAACTCGATGGACGAGGTGTTGCCTGCGTACAAGCGCAAGAACGCCTTCCTGCACGCGACGTTCGACGTGAACGACAAAGTGCAGGTGTACGCGCAGGGCATGTACTCCGATGACGCCTCCAACATCCGGTGGCAGTCGGCCGCTTTGTTGTCCATTTGGCAGGCACAGATCGGTGTGGAGAATCCGTTTCTCACCCCCGGTGAACGCACCCAGATCCAGAATGCGCTCGTGACTGCTTTCCCGAACGCCACCGGACCTCTATCGACGGGGGCCGGCGGCCCCGGCGCGGGGTACCGTGCGATCTACCCCGGCAAGGACGATCTCACCGCGCAGTACTTCGGCTACGGTGTCTACCTGAACAACGTACCGGGCAACCCGCTCGGGGAAACGCGCCAGATCACCCAGAACATCACTCACCAGGGCACGATCGGAACCAAGGCCGAGCTGTTCGGCGATTGGAAACTCGACGCTTATTTCAATTACGGCGCCTCACGCGAGAACTACATCGACAACAACGGAACGCGCGTCGACCGGCTGTTCTTCGCACTGGATGCGGTGGATTCCAACGCCACTCCGACCGCGCCGATCCCGGCCAATCCGAGCGGCAACCCGATCTGCCGCGTGGCCTCGCCGGCCTTCGACCCGACTTATTACAAGAGCTTCTCGGACTGCGTGCCGATCAACCTGTTCGGCGGCTGGAGCAACATCTCGCCGCAGGCCGCCGCCTATGTCAGCGGTCCGCAGAAAACCGCAGAACAGTACTACACCCTGCAGAACGGTGAGGTCACCGCCAACGGCAAGCTCTTCGACGGGTGGGCAGGCCCGATCAGGGCGGCCGTCGGTGCCGCGTGGCGCAAGGAATCGGTTTTGCAGACGACACCGAATCCGGCCAACGAGTATCCGGCATTCCTCAACGGCCAGCTGATCGGCAACACGATCGGGACCCAACCGACGTACTTCCGTGGCGTGATCCCGCAGGGCTACTACATCAATCAGTTCGGCAACACCCAACCCTGGCCGGCCGGGGCTCCTGTGAACATCGTCAACGGCAAGCAGACCGGAGGCATCCCGGGGCTGTACTACGTGCCCAGTGGATTCCTCGGCGACGCGAACTCCAGCACGATCATGTTCAGCTCCGAGCGCACATTCAGCGGCGACACCAAGGTGAAGGAGGTGTTCACCGAGTTCAACGTGCCGCTGCTGAAGGACGTGCCCTTCCTCGAGACCGTGTCGACGGACATCGCGGCCCGCTGGGCCAACTACTCCGGTGCCGGCAACGTCTGGGCATGGAAGGCCGGACTCGACTGGGCCATCAACGACAGTTTCCGCGTGCGTGCCACGCGGTCGCGAGACGTGCGTGCGGCATCGTTGGAAGAGAAGTATGACACGACCCGCGGCGGCGTTACCGTCAACAACCCGTATGTGCTCACCGGCGGCGCCGCAACGACGCAATCTGGCGCGAGCTACTCTGGAGGTAACCCGAACCTGCAGCCCGAAAAGGCGGATACCTGGACGGCGGGCTTCGTGTTCACACCCACGTTCGTGCCCGGCTTCTCGGCCTCGGTCGACTACTACCAGATCACCATCAACGACGCGATCGACCAGCCGACCGCGCAGCAGGTGGTCGATGCGGCGCACCGCGGGGATCCGCAGTACATCCCGCTGGTGAAGCTGGATGCCGCGAACAACATCATCGAGGTCGACCGGTTCTTCATCAACTTCTCGCAGCAGTTCGTCAAGGGTGTGGACTTCGAAGGCAGCTATCACCACGGCCTGCAGCTGCTGGGTGGCGGCCCGGAAGACCTCTCCTTCCGCCTGTACTTCACCGACCTCATCAAGAATGCGACGCTGACCCAGTTCGGCTCGTATGACGAATGGGCCGGCCAGGTAGGCACCGCTCGCAGCCTGCCGAAGCAGAAGTACACGGCCAACCTGACCTACAGCAACGGGCCCTACTCGGTGTTCTTCCAGGGGCGCTACATCTCCCACGGCATCCTCGATCACACGCTGGTCCAGAGCCAGGTGGCGATCCCCGGAGTGCAGACGATTAACAACAACACTGTCGGTGGCCTCTTCTACCTGGACATGAATCTGACGTGGACGGTGCCGGTGCCCGGCGACCTGAACGTCTACGCCCAGGTGCAGAACCTCCTCGACCGCGCTCCTCCGACGACTGCGGCCGCGTACGGACGTACCGGATCGCTGGCGACGAACCCGCAGCTCTACGACGTCCTCGGGCGTCGCTACGTGCTGGGTGTGCGGTACAAGTTCTGACGTCGAATGCGGGCGGCTTGCACGCGCAAGCCGCCCGCCCTTCTCAGGCGGCCTTCCGTCGAAACAGAAGCACCGACGCGGTCACTGTCACCGCGGCGATCGCCACCAGTTTGTTGAGATCGTCCGCGAGCGATTGCAGCGAGGCGCCTTTCAGAAACAGCCCCTGCATGATCCTGAGCATGTGTGCCAGCGGATTGATCGCCGTGAAGAACTGCAGCCAGCCCGGCATGTTCTCGATGGGCGTTGCAAATCCCGACAGCAACGCAAAGGGCAGCAGGACTGCGAACGCTCCCAGAAACGCCTGCTGCTGAGTTCTCACCATCGAGGAAATGAACAGCCCTACTCCGGCGGCGGCCGCCGCGAACGTCAATACCGCGACGTAGAACAGCCACAGGCTCCCCCGAAACGGCACGCCGTAGAGCTGAGTGACGATCAGGAGGTAGAGCGAGGTCTGCACGAGAGCCACGAGTAGCGGCGGCAACAATTTGCCCAACGCGATCTCCACCGGCGTGGCCGGCGAAACGAGCGTCTGATCGAATGTCCCCAGCTCCCGCTCGCGCGCGACCGACATGGCGGTGAGCATCAAGGCGACCCCCAGGCTCAGGTTGCCCACCAGATTGGGCAGCATGAACCAGGTGTACTCCAGGTTGGGATTGAACCAGTTATCGATGACGACCTCGGCGTCGGGCGCAGCCGAGACACCGATGGCCCGCCCCGTCACGCTCGCCCCCACTCCTCCGACGATGACGCTGATGTATTGCGCAGCGATCTGGGCGGCATTCGAGCGCCGGCCGTCCATCAGCAGCTGAATGCTCGCGGGACGACCCGCGATCACATCGGCCGAGAGCCCGCTTTGCAGGACCAGCGCTCCAATCACGCGTTCTCTCTCGATCTCGGTTCGAGCCACCGCGAGGCTCGGAAACAGATCCAGCCGCTCGAAGCTTCGCGAGCCGCGCAGCCGGTGCAGGATCTCCGCCGAGGTGGGGCCCCGATCCAGGTCGACGATGGCCAGATCGATGTTCTTCACCTCCATCGTGGCGGCGGAGGAGAAGATGAACAGCTGCAGCAGCGGCGGCAGAATCAGGGACATGCGCGCCCGCGGATCGCGCAGCATGTTGATCAGCTCCTTGCGGACGATGGCGATCAGTCGTTGCAGCATGGGTTTCAGTCGATCCGTTTCTGGAGGCGTCGCCAGGTCAAAGTGAAGAACAGGGCGCCCACCGCCAGCATGAACGCAATGTTGGGCAACAGGACGTACCACACGTCCCCGGCGAGGAACACCGTCTGCAGCGACACATTCATGTAACGCGCCGGAACCAGCAGCGTGACGATCTGCAGCCACCGCGGCATCGAATGGATGTCGAACAGGAACCCCGACAGCATCATGGCGGGCAGATAGCCCGTCATCAGCCCAAGCTGTGCGGCTGCAAGCTGCGTGCGCATCGCCGCCGAGATCCACAATCCCTGCCCGAGCGCTGGGAAGAGGAACACCGCCGAGACCAGACCGACGGTGAGTATCGAGCCGCGCAAAGGCAGATGAAACAGCAAGAGCGCCGTGAACACGCACACGGCCATCGAGATCATCGCGAGAGCAAAGTACGGAAGCGTCTTGCCGATGAGGATCTGCCCGCGCGTGAGGGGAGTGGCGTACAACGCCTCCAGCGTCCCCCTCTCCCACTCACGAGCGATGACGAGGGCCGTGAGCAGAGTGCCGAGCAGCGTCATGATGACGGTCATCGACCCCGGAATCAGGAACCAGCGGCTCTCGGCATTCGCATTGAACCAGTAGCGCGGCTCGACGGTGATCGGAACCGTCATCGAGTCGCCCTGGCTGCGTCCTCGGGCCGCGAGAAACCCGGACCAGATCGCACTCACATAGCCGCGAACGTAATTGGCCGTGTTGGGCTCGGCTCCGTCGACGAGCACCTGGATTTGTGCCGTGTCCGCTTGCGAGTGCAGCAGCTCACCGAATTGAGCCGGAATGATGACGACCGCCTTCACCACCTGGTCCTGCAGCTCGCGCTTGCCCGCCGCGCGGTCGGCGGCGTGGGTCACCAGGAACCAGCGCGAGTTCTCCAGCGCGGCCGCAAAGGCTCGCCCGTCCTCGCTGGAATCTTCACGAACCAGACTCACCTTGACGACCGTGGTATCGAGGGAGATTCCGTATCCGAACAAAAACAGGAACGTCAGCGGCAGGACGACGGCGATGATCCAGCTCGAAGGATCCCTCGTGACCTGCTTCGCCTCCTTCAACATGACGGCCGCGAGCTGCTGCCACCAGCGGCGCGCTCTCTCCGATATCGATTCGGCGCCGTTCATGCGGCGGCCCGCGACTCGCCCTGCTCGATGAGGGTGATGAAGGCGTCCTCGAGGGTCGGCTCGGGCCGGCTGGCGCTTCTCACACTCGACTTCAGCTCATCGGGAGTCCCCTCGGCGATCTTCCTTCCCCGCCAGATCAGGCCGATGCGATCGCAGTACTCCGCTTCCTCCATGAAGTGAGTCGTCACGACGACGGCGACGCCTTTGGCCGTCAGCGCGTTGATGTGATGCCAGAACTCGCGCCGCATCAGCGCATCGACACCGCTGGTGGGCTCATCCAGGAATAGAACGGCAGGCGCGTGCAAAGTGGCACAGGCCAACGCCAACCGCTGCTTGAAGCCCAATGGCAGGAGCGCTGCGTTACCCGACAGATACGGCCCCAGCTCGAAGGCCTCCACCATCGCCTGGATTCGCTCCCGCCGGCGCTGCCGGTCCAGGCCGTAGATGTTGGCGAAGTAGTCCAGGTTCTGGGCGACGGACAGATCGCCGTAGAGAGAGAACCTCTGCGCCATGTAGCCCAGCTTGCCGCGTGCGCGGCTCGCGGCATGCAGCAGATTGACGCCGGCCACGCTCGCATCGCCGTCGCTCGGCTTGAGCAGTCCGCACAACATGCGGAACGTGGTGGACTTGCCGGCTCCGTTCGGACCCAGGAGCCCGTAGATCTCTCCCGCCTGCACTGCAAATCCGACGTGGTCGGCCGCTACGAAGTCTCCAAAGCGCTTGGTCAGCCCGTGCGCTTCCACGAGCCGCTCGCCCTTTTGAGTATGTGTCGGCCAGCCGCGCGCCAGCAGGCTCTCTCCTTTGCGTGCCCCGCCCAACAACTCCACATAGGCGTCTTCGAGGCGTGGGGAGACCGCTTCATACCTCTCGCCCGCGAATTCGGCCGCATGCTCCGCTTTCGCGACGATGCGAACGCTCGCACCCTGAATCACTGCATCGAGCACGCCCTCACGCTCGAGCTCGGCCTCCGCGGTGTTTCTGGCCTCCCCTGGGCCGACACGTCTACGGAACACGCGTCCCTGTACTCGTTCGCTCAAAGCGGCGGGAGGCCCGTCGTAAAGAAGTCGTCCGCGATCGAGGAGCCAGATGTGTGGACACCTCTCCGCTTCGTCCAGGTAAGCCGTCGACCAGAGAATGCTGACTCCCGAGGAGGCCAGCTCGGTCACCATGCGCCACAGCTCGCGCCGGGACAGGGGATCCACGCCTACTCCGGGCTCATCGAGCAGCAGGAGCTTGGGGCGGCCCAGGAGCGCACAGGCCAAACCCAGCTTCTGCTTCATACCCCCCGACAGATCGCCGGCCCGCCGCTGCGTGAAGCGCGTCAGGTCGGTGAAGGCGAGCAGCTCCGCAAATCTTTGCCGGCGCGCTTCCGGCTCCAGCGCTCGCAGGTTGGCATACAGGTTGAGGTTGTCCATCACCGTCAGGTCTTCGTAGAGCCCGAAGCGCTGCGGCATGTACCCGATCTCGGCTTGAGTCGTGCCGCCCTCCGCACGAGGACTGCGTCCCAGCACTTCGATCTTTCCAGCCGTCGGTTCCATCAAACCCGCCAGCAGCCGGATCAACGTGGTCTTCCCGGCCCCGTCCGGTCCCATCAGGCCGAGGATCTGACCTTCGGGCAGCACCGCGGTCACGTCGACAAGCGCGGTGGTGGGCCCGAAGTCCTTTCGCAGGCCGACGAGCCTGCCGGCTGCGCGTACGGTCGCGGAATCAGGGGGCATGCGGCGCCGAGCCGCCGGCTTGTACGGCCGGAATGGTCACAGTGACCGGCATGCCCTGCCGGAAGACGTTGTCCGGATCTGCGGCGATGACACGGATGCGGTACACGAGATCGTCCCGTACCTGCTCCGTTTCGACCTGCTTCGGAGTGAACTCGGCCTCCGGAGAGATGAACCCAACCGTGCCCTCGTAGTGCTTTCCCGGCATGGAATCGATGGCGATCCTCGCCAGCATGCCCGGCTTGATGCGCCCGAGTCGCGGTTGAGGCACATAGGCTCGGATCCACACCGGATCCGTGAGCGCCAGCGTATAGACGGTCTGGCCCGCCTGCACGATGGCGCCCACCTCCCGCGCCCTCACCGACACAATGCCCTTGCCCGGAGCCGAGAGTGTCGTATCTGCGAGGGCCGTCTGCGCCTTCGCAAGTCGTGCGCGAGCGGAATCCAGCGTCGCCTGCGCGGCCTCGATGTCCTCGACACGCGAGCCGCGAACGAGCATGTTCAGTTGTTCCCGCGCCGAGGCCGACTGGGCATCGCTTTCCCGAACCCGCGCCTCGGCATCATCGAGCTGTTGTCGCGTCACGAGACCCGGCCCGACGAGACTCTGCAAGCGCTCCTGCGTGACACGCGCGTTGGCCAGATCGGCTTCGCGTTGCCTCACGGCGGCACGAGCCTGCGCGACCTCCTCGACCCTGTAGCCCCGTTTGGTCTTGTCGAGCTGCGCCTGCGCCTGTCCGACGTCGGCCTTCGCCATCTCCAGGTCGTTCTCGAACGGAACCCGATCCAGCTGCGCAAGCAAGGTGCCGCCGTCCACCCGATCGCCTTCCTGCACGTGCATGTCGGAGATCCTGCCGCTGACTCGAAAGGCCAGCTCGACCTGATGCACGTCCACGTTGCCCGACAGGTTGAATGCCGCTGTCGGATCCTTGTCGGCGCGGGGGTGCCAGAAGTACCACCCGGCCGCTGCAAGCAACACAATCGCGACGAGCACCGTGAATGCTCTGCGCCGAGTCATGTAGATTTCCCCTTCACAGGTGTTGGCCGCTGCGCCACCCCATCGAGTGCCCAGGCGAAGCGTTTGTCGATCTGCTCCGGCGCGACGGCCAGTTGTTGCACCACCGAGCGCATGGGCGCCGGGATGAAGTCTTTCGGCAGCAGAATCCCGATCCAGATGCTCGGCAGCACGGTTGCGCCCGCGAGGAAGATGCCGGCCTGCAACGGGTCTCCCGCGGGCAGCTCGCCTGCTTCCTGTGCCTGGCGGATCAGCTCGAAGAGCAAAGCCGGATGCCGGGCCGCCAGCGAGCGAATGAACTTCAGCGCCGCGCGCTCCCCGCCAAAGGCATCCAGGATCAGATTGCGCACGAGCGGGCGGTTCTCTACCAGGAACGAGGCAAACTGGAGCAGAAACCGATGCAACCGCGCAAGCGGCGCGAGCTGCTCATCCGCCGTCAGCTTGAGCCGGGTGTAGAGCGGCGCGTACCAGCCCTCCATCAGCTCGGTGATGAAGGCATCGCGGGTTCCGAAGTGGTAGACGAAAGTGCCCAGGTTCACGTGTGCTCGCGCCGCCAGCTTCCTGACCGTGAGGCCGCGCAGCCCCGCTTGCGTCACGATTTGTCTTCCGTGGCGGAGGATCCGATCGCGGGTTCCGCGATCGCCGGACTGGCGCTGCGCGCGTGGCATGGCGACACTTTATACTTAAGTATAAATAGTTGCCAAACGCAGTGTGGCGCCGGGCGCCGATCCGTGCTAACGGCAGGAGAAGCTAGCTGCCTCGTCGATGCTTCCCTTCCCCCTGTAACGCGCTACCTGCGGATAGGGGCACAGGGGTCGCGTGCGATCGACGCGCCCGCCGGTGCGATGAGTCGCGAGAATCTGGGCCGGCGCTTTGCCCTCCTCCACCCAGTGCTCGAGGGCCCCGAGCGCATCGAACTCGTCGGGTCCTTCGCCGCCCGAGCAGTGGCCCATACCGGGGACCATGAACAACCGGATCCAGCTCCCGGAGTCGGCCGTCTTGGAGCTCTCACGCGCCGCCGCCTCGTAAAATTCAACGCTGGCGCCCGGTGCCACCTGCTGATCGGCCCAGCCGTGATAAATGAGGAGCTTGCCACCGCGCTGCTCGAATTTTGACAGACGGGGATCGAGCTCCAGTACACCCTTGTTGACCGCGTGCGCCTTTGCAGCGTCGCGCTCCAGATCGAACGTGCGCCAGTCCCAGGTCGGATCGGCGTAGATCGCGTACCGGAACTGATCCAGGAACAACTCGCCCGGATCCGGACCTCCGGCGAGCCGCGCCCAACGCAACTCCGTGCCCGGCTCGAGTCGCGGGAACAGCGTCTCACCGTTCTTCGACTTCAACGGACTCACGATCGTCTGCGCGCTCTGAACCTGGCGAGCGGTCAGGCACATCGGCGCATCGGCTCCTTTGCATTCCAACCTCTTGAAATCGACGTGGCATCGCTGAGGCTCGCTGATGAGTCCGTCCTTCACGCCGTCTTGCGCGTCGCACGCCTCCAGGACAGCCTGATGGATCATCGGGTACTTCGCCGGCGGAATGCGCGCGGCAGGATCCTTGAACGTCTGCAACGCAAGCCAAAGTGCCCAGGCATTACGACGGACGTCGGCAGGATCGCCGGCCACGACGCCATCGAACTCGTCGGGATACCTCGCGGCCTGCAACAGACCCTCGCGGCCTCCGCCGGAGCACCCGTTCCAGTAGCTGCGCGCAGGCTCACGACCGTAGAAGGCCTTGACGAGCGCCTTGGCCTCGACGGTCATCTCGTGCTCGGCGCGATACGCAAAATCGATGAGTTTCTGCGGATGCCCAACGATGAACGAAGCACCCTGGCTCTCATGCCCGTCGTCGCTGGCTACGGCCGCGTAACCACGCAAAAGTGCCTCACCGAGCGCGTCGTATCCGATGGCGCCACCCCAACCCCCGCTGCCGACCGCCAGCAGCTTCCCGTTCCAACCCGACTCCGGAAGCCAGATCTCGGCCCGAATGTCGGAGTCCCCGGTGGGCGTGAGAGTCGCCCCGACTCGACAGAAGGCCGGCAGCTTCTCGAACGGCACGGCGGCTCCTGGAGGCCGGAAGGTACCCTCAGGAAGCTTGAACGCACCGGCGCTTACCGACTGGGCGAGTGGGATGTGGACGGTCGGCGTGCTCAGCATCTCGAGGCTGTCGCATGCAGCCGCGTGAAGCGTGGCGGGGAGCATCCCTGCCGCCACGATGATCCAGGGAAGCCGCGAGGACATCCGCAAGACTCCTACCGTTTCCTGTAGGTTTTCTCGAACTGGGGCGTCAAACCGCCATCGCTCGTGATGACGCGGTGTTTGAAATACCAGTGTCCGTTGCGCTTGACGAGGTCATCGTGCTCACGACCCTGCTCGACGAACTTCGGCGCCGCCTGGACCGTCTCGTTGATCACTCCCGTCCAGATGACATCCGCGGTTGCTGTGTCACCGTTGACCACGATCTTCGGGTTCGTGAGCAGCATGCGAAAGGTTCCCCGCTGTGGCGGGTTGCCGGTCGCAATCTTCTTGTAGAGGTCCTCGATCCCTTTCTGGCCCTGCGCCACCAGACCGTTCACATCGATGACGCCATCCTCGACGTAGTAGGCGCCAAAGTCGCTCCGACCCGCTCCCAGTTGTCCGTAGTAGTCGACGAGCATGTCCTCGATCTGTGCGCGATCGAGCAAGGTCGCCAGCGTGGTGGCCGGGTGTTCCGCGAGCGCTGGCGCCCCCATTGCGGCCATCAACAGGGCGGCCGAGGCCAGGAGGCCGCGTCCGAGGAGCTTAGTGCCGTAACTGGTAGGGAATGACATCGAGGGGTCTCCTGTGTAGCTGAAACTATGATCCCGCCGTGAGCGGCCGCCAGGCAAGAACCTGGGCCCTCGACCACCTGGCGCACCTCCGTCAGTGCAGAATGTCGCGACAGCCGTCCGAGACCGGTACGCCGGACAAACGGTCCTTCGTCCAGGCCAGCAGGTCCCCCAACAACGGTGAATCGCCGGCAATCATCGAGATGTGGGTGCGCCCCGCATAGCGCCGGTATTCGAGCGACTGCCCTGCTGCGCAACGGCGACTCACGAACTGCGACTGAATCTCCGGGAGCACGAGGTCATCCGTCAGGCCCTGGGCGATGAGGAGCGGTTGGCGGATGGGCCGATCGGGCGTGTTCTCGGCAAGCCGTCTGCCCAGAGCGCCGCTGATCGGGCCGGCGACGTTGTATATCGTCCTTCCCGCGGCCACCGATTCGGCAACCGAGGTCAGCGCTTCGGGCACGAACAGACATCGCGCCGACATGTCCCGTGCCACAAGACGCTTCCAACCGCTGGAGTAAGCATTGAACTCAACGTCCGGATACACGTCGCTGTACGCCCGCAGGATCATAGACGACAGCATTCGGCCCACCACCGTATACTGGTCCACGTCGACAAGCGCAGGAAGGTTGGTCGCCGGAGCCAGTGCGGCCACACCCGCGATGGAGATTTCCGGCGCATACGTTGCTGAAAGGATTCCCGTCCACAGGGCCGCGTTGCCGCCCTGCGAGTGACCCCAGACAACTACCCGATCGCTCGCGTGCACCTCCTCCATCTGATGCAGCGCTCTTATGGAATCCAACACGGAACGCCCCTCGCCTTCTCCAATCAGGTACGGGTGCGGACCGGCTACGCCCTGTCCAACGTAGTCGGTCGCCACGTAGATCCAGCCTCGGCGGAGCAACTCCGGCAGCGCCGGAACGTTCTCGAACGGATTACGGGACAGCGATGGCGCGCAGCCGGGCATCACTCCCGTGGTTCCATGCGCGTAGGCAATGACAGGACGCGGCCCAGCGGGTGCCGTACGCGCCATCATGACAATTGCGCTGGCCACCGCCGGGTGCCCGTCCATGCCCAGGGTGCTGTAGAGAATGCGCCAGGCAACGCTGCCCGGCGGAACCTTCCGGTCGAATGGCTCCTGCCGTAACAGCGCCCCCGGCTGTTGAGGCACCGCGCTGGGCGGCAGGTAGAACGCATCAGGCTCGGCCGGCCGTGCAGCCACCCACGCGATGGAACCCGCGAGCATTACGCCCCCGAGAATCCACGCCGCTCGCTTGAAGATCCGTCGCATCGCCACGCCTTAAATTCGGACTTCTGTCCGAAGCCTTACCGCTCTCCACTGAGTACTATATACCACATGGGAGCGCCCGCTTTGAAACTGGAACCGGAGGAGAGCGTGGAAGAGCGTCTCGCAAGACTCGAGAGTGACGTCCAGCACATGCAGTCGGACATTACCGACATCAAGGGTCATT
>Ga0207707_10002247_pt1 | contig 17460 bp, 16 predicted proteins | sample KBSC83BmetaG_FD_184336 | JGI IMG/M metagenome (GOLD analysis project Ga0207707, IMG submission 184336) | Corn rhizosphere microbial communities from Kellogg Biological Station, Michigan, USA - KBS C8-3B metaG (SPAdes) (version 2) | ecosystem: Host-associated > Plants > Roots > Rhizosphere ...
GCCCAATGCCGCGGAAACACGACTTGCACGCAGCAGGCCCGATCGCACGACTCCACCCTCACGTCGCTGTCAGTCACGGTGATCGTCTGGCGGTAGAAACGGCGCTGCATGCTGGCGTACAGCGCCCACCCGAGCAGCACCATTTCCAGGCCGCAGAAGAGAAGAATGGGCCAGAAGCCCCGCGCGGCCATCAGGCCGCCGATGGCGAACGAGACCCCGCACAGGCCGGCGAAGAAGCCCACTGCACCGCGGACGCTCAGTGAGCAATTCGGCGAGATTTCGATGCGCTGCACGGCGGCGTCCACGACAGACGATGCTACGCCGGCAAACATTTTATTCAAGGTCAAAGACTTACAGGAATCGCGATGTCCACCGAGTGGAGCGAATTCGGCACAATGGCCAGCGGCGGCCCGAGCACGGCGCTCAGCCGCGCGACGTTCTCCGCGGCGCGCTCGAATTGCGGCTCGATCGTGTTCGCGACCCAGTGGGCAAGCTCGAGGCCGCTCGCCCGCACGGCGCGGGCCGTCAGCAGCGCATGGTTGAGGCACCCCAGACGCAACCCCACCACGAGCACGATCGGCAGATCGAGCGCCAGGGCCACCGCTTCCATGGTCCGCGCGCCGCCGATCGGGGCCAGCCAGCCGCCCGCACCCTCGACGACGACGCAGTCGGCCGATGCGGCCAATTGGTCGAATTCGCGGCGGATCACGGCAGGATCGATCTCGATCCCTGCCGCTTCGGCGGCGATGTGCGGCGAGACTGGCTCGGCCAGGCAGTAGGGGTTCACCCTCTCGTACGGTGCGGCGACGTTGGCGGCGGCGGCCAGCTGCAGCGCGTCGTCATTGCGCAGGCCTTCCGGTTCGCGTACCGCACCGGCCGCCACCGGCTTCATCGCAGCTACGCGCTTGCCGTCCCTCACCAGCCCGCGTATCAGCGCGACGGCCACATGCGTCTTGCCGACGCCCGTATCAGTGCCGGTCACGAACAAGCCAGAGCGCGGCCTCGTCACGGCGACGCTCGACGCCGAGCGATGTCCTTTGCCGAGATGCGCACTTCACCGTCGATTGCCTGCGCACCGCGGCGACCTGCCGCTCCCCAGGCGGCGCCGTAGACGACTTCGTACGTGGCCGGGAGGCGCCCGTTGTGGCGGAAGGCTTCATACGCGGCCTGCATTTGCTGCAGCCGCGATCTTCCGGTGAGGCCTCTGGGGCGGCCGGAGGCGAGGTTGTGGGCGCCGATCGCCTTCAAATCCCGCATCAGGCCCCGCACGTCGCTGTAAGTGAGCTGCACCCTCTCGACGTCGAGCACCGGCTTCATGAGTCCCGCACGCACGAGCGCGTCGCCGACGTCGTGCATGTCCATGAACGCGTGCACATGATGGTATTCGTCGACCTGTGCCCATGCGGCGCGCAACTCCATCAGCGTGTCCGGCCCAAACGTGCTGAATACGAAAAGACCTTCCGGCTTGAGCACGCGCCGCACTTCCGCGAATGCCCAGTCGAGCTGGCACCACTGCAGCATCAGGCTGCTGAAAACGATGTCCACGCTCGCGTCGGCGAACGGCAGGCGGTTGGCGTCCGCACATACACGCGCGAAGCGCTGGAACAGGCGTTGGTGACGCCGCGCCTCTTCCAACATGCCGGGAGCGAGATCCAGCGCGACCACCAGCGCATGCCGATATTTGCGCTTCAGCGCTGCCGTGGCGCGGCCAGTGCCCGCGCCCAGATCGAGCACCACGCCCGGACGGAGCCCGAACGGGTCCAGCCGACCCAACAGCTCGTCCGCGACACTCGCCTGCAGGACCGCGGTCGCCTCGTAGCCGGCGCTCGCCCTGTCGAAGGACCTGCGGACGGCGCCCGCATCCAGGTCGAAAGGTTGTGCGTCGCTCGGCATTACGCCAATGCCTCGGCGGGTGCGGCAGCGGCACGCGCGCAGACGCGCGCCAATGTCTCGACCAGCGAGTCGACCTGCGCTTCGGTGTGTGCCGCAGAAAGAGTGACTCGCAGACGCGCACTGCCGCGCGGTACCGTCGGCGGCCGGATCGCCACTACCCAGAAACCCGCGTCCATCAGCCGCTGCTGCGCCCGCAGCGCGGCGCCTGAGCTTCCCACTATCACCGGCTGTATGGGCGTCGTCGAAGCCCCAAGCGGCACGCCCAGTTGCGTGGCTGACTGTCGGAATCGCTCGGTGAGCGCCATTACCCGCTCACGGCGCCAGGTTTCACGCTGCGCGACACGCAGGGAGGCTCGTGTGGCTGCGGCAACCGGCTGCGGGAGGGCCGTGGTGTAGATGTAGGGACGCGCTTTTTGAATCAGGAATTCGATCAGGTCGGACGTGCCCGCCACGAAAGCGCCGAAGGACCCAAACGCCTTCCCGAGTGTCCCCACCAACACCGGCACCTCGTCTGCACTCAGGCCGAGCAGCTCCAGACAACCGCGCCCGCCGTTGCCGAGCACACCCAGGCCGTGCGCGTCATCCACTACCAGCCAGGCGCGATGAGCTGTGCTAGCGCGCGCCAACGCAGCCAGAGGAGCCACATCGCCGTCCATGCTGAACACGCCGTCGGTTGCCACGACTGCGACTCTGGCCGACTCCTTCGCGAGTGCGCGCTCTGCCGCTGCGGCATCCGCGTGCGGATAGCGACTGAATCGGGCGCCTGACAGCAGGCCCGCGTCGATCAACGAGGCGTGACTCAACCGGTCCAGCAGCACCCACTCGCCGCGACCCGCGAGGGAAGTCACGACGGCCAGGTTGGCCATGTATCCCGTGGAGAACAGCAGCGCACGCTCCCGACCCGTGAATTCCGCGAGCTCTTCTTCCAACCGTGCGTGCTCGGCACCGTGGCCGGTTACGAGATGCGAGGCGCCGCTGCCCGCCCCCCAGTGCTCGGCGCTGGCGGCCATGGCCGCGGCGACTCCGGGGTGGCGGCTGAGTGCGAGATAGTCGTTGCTGGAGAAATCGATGAGGGGGCGACCGATGGCCGCCTCCATCGTCACGACCCGGCCACTGGGCTCCGTGAACGACTGCACGGTCGATCGAGTGCGCTTGAGCTCCTGCCACTCGAGACGAACAAGCGCGGCCTCAAGCGCTCGCGGATCGCGTTTCATGGGTGTGCTCGGCCCCGCCGTCGCTCGACTTCGGGGCGCGCGGATGTGCGGCCCCGGTCGTCGCTACGGTGTGCGGGTGTTTGGCCCCGGTCGTCTCTACGGCGTGCGCGCGTTCGGCCCCAGTCGTCTCTGCGGCGTGCGCGCGTTCGGCCTTCAGCCCCAGGCGCTCGAACAGCTTGCGATCGCGCTCCACGTCGGGATTGCCCGTCGTGAGGAGCTTCTCACCGTAGAAGATCGAATTCGCGCCGGCGAGGAAACACAGCGCCTGGGTCTCATCGCTCATTTCCTGGCGCCCCGCCGACAGCCTGACGTGGGCGCGCGGCATGAGGATCCGCGCCACCGCGATCGAGCGGACGAAGTCGAAAGGATCGACGCGGTCGGTGCCCTGCAGCGGAGTGCCCGGCACCTGCACGAGCTGGTTGATGGGCACGCTCTCGGGATGCTCGGGCAGGTTCGCCAGCACCAGCAGGAGCTTGGCCCGATCCCGCACGCTCTCGCCCATGCCGACGATGCCGCCGCAGCACACTTTCAGGCCGGCAGTGCGTACCGCATCGAGCGTATCGAGCCGGTCCTGATAGGTGCGCGTCGAGATGATCTCCCCATAAAACTCCGGGGACGTATCCAGATTGTGGTTGTAGTAATCGAGCCCGGCACCCTTGAGCTGCTCAGCCTGCTCCGGGGAGAGCATCCCGAGGGTCGCGCAAGTCTCCAGCCCCACGGAGCGCACCTGGCGGATCATCTCGCTGATCACCGCGAGCTCCTTGGCTTTCGGCGAGCGATAGGCGGCGCCCATGCAGAAACGGGTTGCGCCTGCCTCTTTGGCGCGCACGGCGCAGTCGCGCACCGCCGCGACTTCCATCAGTGCATCACGCTCCAGCCCCGTGTCGTAGCGGACGCTCTGCGGGCAGTAGGCGCAGTCTTCCGGGCAGCCGCCGGTCTTGATCGACAGCAGCGTGCTCATCTGCACCGCGTTGGGTTCGTGGTGCCCGCGGTGCACCTTCTGCGCCTGGAACAGAAGATCCAGGAAGGGCAGTGCGAACAGCGCCTCGACCTCCTGAAGCCTCCAGTCGTGGCGAACCGCAGCTGACTCGACCATGCGCTGTGTACCTCGTATGTGGGATCCGACTGCCTGCGGATGTTCCGGGGGGCGGGGACCGATGTCAACGCCGAGGGCTCGCAAGCGTCGACAATTGCTCAAAAAATGAGCGGAGGGGAGGAAGAGCGTGGCGCGGGGAAAGTACCGGCTCCCTGGCGCTTTCAGAGTATAACCCGGCGCCGCGTAGCGCCCTGCACGGCGGCCCGGTGCGGCGGGCGGCCCTGGTGCCCTGCACGGCGGCGCGCAGTGCCTAGGGTCCTGCGGGTGTCGCGTAGATGTAATCGAGCAGAATGCCGATGAAAATGCACAGCCCGACATAGTGGTTGTTGAGGAATGCCCGCAGGCAGCCCGCGGGCTCGCGATTGCGGATGAGCCACTGCTGATACAGGAACAGCACACCGGCGGCGATCAGCCCGGCACGGTACGAGCGTCCGAAATGCAGGTTGCGGCCGACGAGCACGAGCGCGAACAGCATCATGACCTGCATGACGCCCAGCAGCAGCTTGTCCATGTCGGCAAACAGGATAGCGCTGGATTTGACCCCGATCTTCAGGTCATCGTCGCGGTCGACCATCGCATAGAGGGTGTCGTAGATCGCCGCCCAGATGACGGCCGCGATGTACAGCACCCAGGCGACGCGCGGCAGCATGCCGGTCTGTGCCGCGAAGGCCATCGGGACGCTCCAGCCCCCGAAGGAGATTCCCAGGTAGAGCTGCGGCATCGGAAAGAAGCGCTTCACGAACGGATACGAGACGGTCAGCGCCGCGCCGATGAAGGCCAGCTTGATGGTCAGAAGATCCAGCCGCGTGACCAGCAGCAAAGCGATCAGCAGCAGAGCGACGAACAGGACCAACGCTTCCGCGGGCGACACGCGTCGGGCCGCGAGCGGACGATCGCGCGTGCGGCGTACGTGAGGGTCGATGTCACGGTCGGCGAAGTCATTGATGATGCAGCCCGCCGAGCGCATCACCACCACGCCGAGCACGAACACGATCAGGACCTTCGGTATGGGACGGCCGCCCCCGGAGATCCACAACGCCCACAGCGCCGGCCACAACAGCAGCCAGATGCCGATCGGCGCATTCAGCCGGGCGAGCTTGGAGTATTCCTCGAGGCGGCGCTGCAGCCGATGGAGGAAGGGCGCCTCCTTCGGCTTGGAATCGAGCGACAGTTCCGGCGAGACGGCAGCCATGGACTCTGACTCTAACCTACACGTCCGTATTGCTCGTCGGAGCCGATCCAGCGCGCCGTGAGCGCCGCAATATTATCCGGGTACGAGCTCAAGAGCAGCTCCGCCGCCTCCTGCACGCGGGGCAGCAGGTCCGAGTCGCGTATCAGATCGGCGACACGCAGTTGAGCGAGTCCCGTCTGGCGCGTTCCCAGCAACTCTCCGGGGCCCCGCAGCTCCAGGTCCCGGCGCGCGACCTCGAAACCGTCATTGGTCTCGCGGATGGCGTTCAAGCGCTCCCGTGCAAGCTGCGAGAGCGGCGCTTTGTACAGCAGCACGCACGTGCTCGCCTCTGCTCCGCGCCCCACTCGTCCCCGCAACTGATGCAGCTGTGCAAGCCCCATCCGTTCCGCATTCTCCACGACCATCAGCGTCGCATTCGGCACGTCGACGCCGACTTCGATCACCGTGGTGGCGACCAGCAGCTGCGTCTTGCCACCCTTGAACGCGACCATGGCCTCGTCCTTCCTGGCCGGGGTCATCCGCCCATGGACGAGCCCGACTTTCACTTCCGGCAAAGCGGCAGTCAGCGCGGCGTGAGTTTCCTCCGCAGCCTGCGAGCGCAACTCCTCGGACTCCTCGATGAGTGGGCATACCCAGTACACCTGGCGGCCGGCCCGGCAGCTTTGCACGATGCGTGCGACCACTTCGTCGCGGCGCTGCTCCGGAACGACCACCGTCTTCACGGGCGTGCGTCCTGGAGGCAGCTCGTCGATCACGGAGATATCCAGGTCCGCGTAGGCAGTCATGGCGAGAGTGCGGGGAATCGGAGTCGCCGTCATGATCAGCTGATGCGGGTAGCGTCCTTCCCGCCGTCCCTTCTCCTGCAGCAGCATCCGCTGCTGCACGCCGAAGCGATGCTGCTCGTCGACGATGACGAGGGCGAGCTTGGCGAAATCCATCTCGGCCTGAAACAGGGCGTGCGTGCCGACGACGACCTGCAACTCTCCCGAGGCAAGCGTCTCGAGCACGCTGCGCCGTGTGCGAGCGGGCTGCGAGCCCGAAGCGAGACCGACCGTCAACCGCAGAGGCTCCAGCCACTTGCGGAAATTGTTGTAGTGCTGCTCGGCCAGCAGCTCGGTGGGCGCCATGAGCGCCACCTGCAAGCCGCCTCCGGAGCCGGCGGTGCGTGCTGCGGCCGCCGCTGCGACGATGGTCTTGCCGCAACCGACATCGCCCTGCAGCAACCGGACCATGGGACGAGCGCCGCTCAGGTCGGCGTCGATTTCCCTCAACACGCGCGCCTGTGCTGCGGTCAACGCAAAGGGGAGCGAGGCCAGAAAGCGGGACTGGAGCTGCTCGCGGTCCTCCAGCGGCCAGGCGGGGTCGGTCTTCACGGCTTGCTTGAGCAGCTTCAGGCTCACGTGGTGCGCCAACAGCTCCTCGAATGCGAGCCTGCGTTGCGCCGGGTGACGGCCGCAGTCCAGATCCGCGAGCTGCGCTTCCCGAGGAGGCCGGTGCACGTACGTGAGCGCTTCCTTCAGGCTCGGAAGGCCCAGGGGTTGAATCAGCCGCGCAGGAATCCAGTCGCGTACGGCCGCCGTATCCAACTCGTTGAGGGCTTGCGTGATCAATGCACGCAGGCGGCCCTGCGGTACGCCTTCGGTCAGGGGATAGATGGGGGTGAGCGTCTCCTCCAGCGGCGCAGCTTCCTGCTCGAGCACGCGCCGGTACTCCGGATGGACGATCTCCAGGCCCAGCGGTCCGCGCCGGACTTCCCCGAAGCAGCGAATGCGCGTGCCGCGGGCGAGACCGTTCTGCTGGGCGCTGGAGAAATAGAAGAAGCGCAGGGTGAGAAAACCCGAGCCGTCCGAGATCCTGCACAACATCTGCCGCCGCCGCCGGTACACGACCTCCGTCAGCAGCACCTCCCCCTCGACCGTCGTGCGCTCTCCCGGTGAAAGCGCCCCGATGGAGGCAATGCGGGTCCGATCCTCATAGCGGGAAGGCAGGACGAACAGCAGGTCCTGAACCTGGGAGACGCCGAGCCGCCGCAGCTTCTCCGCCAGCACCGAGCCCACGCCGCGCATGGCCGTGACCGGCCGCTGCTCGGCATTCACCCGGACGGCCTCAGCCAAGGTGGAGAATGCACTCGATTTCGACACGCGCGCCCCGCGGCAACTGCGCCACCCCGATCGCCGCTCGGGCCGGGTAGGGTTGGGTGCAATACGTCGCCATGATCTCGTTCACTCGGGCGAAATGCGCCAGGTCGGTCAGAAACACGTTGACCTTGACGGCGTTCGCCAGGCTGCCGCCCGCGGCTTGCGCGACGGCTTTGAGGTTCTCGAACACACGGCGGATCTCTGCGTCGATGTCTCCCGTGACCAGCTGCATCGTCTTCGGATCCAGCGGAATCTGCCCCGAGAGATACACCGTGTCGCCGGCGCGGACGGCCTGGGAATAGGGTCCGATGGCCTGCGGGGCCTCATCGGTGTGAATGACTCGTTGGCTCATATACGGGGCCCCTTTGTCCCCGAACTTCTCACGGGGATCGCGCTTCGCGCGACCCCGTCCATGTAGTTAAGAACGCTTCTACTTGTCGGATTCATCATCAGTCTCATCGGCGTCTTCGCTGCGCTCTTCGCGCCTGTGCGCGGCGATGGAGCGCGACACGCGCACGATGTCGGGCATGCGGTGAATGACGCGTACGATGCGTGCCAGGTGCTTGCGATCCCGCACCTTCAGCTCGAAGGTCAGCACCGAGGTGTCGCTGTCGTGCTCGTCGATCGAGACGTGGTCGATGCTGGAGTCGCTGCTGGCGATCGCTGCGGCGACTGCCGCGAGCACGCCGGTTCGATTGACGACGTAGATGCGGATCTCGGAGCTGAACATGCGATCCGGCGCAGTCTGCCAGCTCACCGGCAACCACTTTTCCGGGTGCTTGCGGTAGTCCTCCACGTTCACACAATTCTCGCGGTGAATGACGACGCCGCGGCCTGCCGACAGGAACGCAAAGATCGGATCGTAAGGAATCGGAAAGCAGCAGCGGGCGTAGGTCACGAGCAGGCCCTCGGTGCCGGCGATTGCCAGCGGCGCCGGCGTGCCCGAGCCGTTGTCGGACTTGCTCACCGGCACCAGGCGGCTCGCGACCAGCGGTGCCAGACGCTCGCCGAGCCCGATTTTCTCGTACAGCTCGTCGAGGTCCTTCATCCCGAGCTCCCCGAGGGCCGAGTGCTGCGACTCCGGGCTCACATCCTCCAGCGACAGCCTGAACTCGCCCAGTGCCTGGCTCAGCAGGCGCTGCCCCAGCGCGATCGCTTCGGTGCGGCGCAGGCTCTTCAAATAGTGCCGGATGGCACTGCGCGCCTTGGCCGTCACGACGAAATTCACCCAGGACGGATTGGGCATCGCACCCTTGGCCGTGATGATCTCGATCGTCTGGCCGTTACGCACCACGGTGCGCAGCGGGGTCAGGCGCCGGTCTACCTTCGCGGCCACGCAACGATTGCCGATGTCCGTGTGCACCGCGTAAGCGAAGTCGACGACGGTGGCGCCGCTGGGTAAGCGCAGGATCGTGCCCTTGGGGGTGAAGACATAGACCTTGTCGGGGAACAGGTCGACCTTGACGCTCTCGAGGAATTCCTCCGAGGAGCCGCCTTCCTGCAGCTCGACGAGGTTGGAGAGCCACTCACGCGCGCGCTGCTGCTGGGGTAAGGAATCCGTGTCCCCCCCCGTTTTGTACTTCCAGTGGGCGGCGATACCGGATTCGGCGACGCTGTCCATGTCCTCGGTCCGGATCTGCGCCTCGATCGGCACGCCATTGGGACCGAAGAGAGTGGTGTGCAGCGACTGGTAACCGTTCACGCGTGGGATGGCGATGTAGTCCTTGAAGCGGCCGGGCATCGGCTTGTACACCGAGTGCACGATCCCCAGCGCGCGATAGCAGGTGTCGGGTTTGTCCACGATGATGCGCAGGCCGTAGACGTCGACGATCTCGCTCAGCATGGCGCGCTTGCGCCGCATCTTCTTATAGATGCTGTAGAGGTGCTTCTCGCGCGTCTCGACCCTCGCGGCGATGTCGTTCTTGAGCAGTGCGGCCTTCAACTGCTGCTCGATTTTTTTCAGGAACTCCTTTTGGTTGCCACGCGCTTTTTTCAGCGCCCGCTCCAGGATGTGATAGCGCCGCGGATACAGCGCCTTGAACCCCAGGTCCTCGAGCTCCAGCTTCATGTTGTACAGGCCGAGGCGCTCGGCGATCGGCGCGTAGATCTCCAGGGTCTCGCGGGCAATGGCGCGGCGCCGCGGCGCGGCCATTGCCTCGATGGTGCGCATGTTGTGCGTGCGGTCGGCCAGCTTCACGAGGATGACCCGCAGGTCGCGCGTCATCGCCAGCAGCATCTTGCGGAACGATTCCGCCTGGGCCTCCTCGCGGCTCTTGAATTTGATCTGGTCCAGCTTGGTGACGCTGTCCACCAGCTCCGCCACGTCCGCCCCGAAGCGCTCGCTGAGCTGATTCTTGGGCGTCGGAGTGTCTTCGATGACATCGTGCAGGATCGCCGCGACGATGGTATCGGGGTCCAGGTGCAGCTCAGCGAGAATGGCGGCAGCGGCGACCGGGTGAGCGATGTACGGCTCACCGGAGAGGCGTTTCTGTCCTTTGTGCGCGGAGGCGCCGAATTCCGCGGCCTCGCGGATACGGGTAACCTGCTCGGGCGGGAGATAGCCCTCGACGGCGGCCAGCAGCTCCTTCAGGCCCGGTGTGCGCCTTCCACCGGGGAGCAGTCCCAGGATCGAAGACGCATAGTCCATGGAAGTGAGCGCTTAGGTCAGTCTCCGAGGCCGAATTGCGGAGCGCGGAAGGTCGATTGCGCATCGATCTCGGGCATCGCGGCCTCGGGTGCCGGCTCCGGCTCGCGCAGCATCTCAGCGGTGACGTTTCCCGCGGCGATCTCGCGCAGTGCTACCACGGTTGGCTTGTCGTTTTCCCACGGCACTGTCGGCTCGGCGCCGTTGGCCAGGCGACGCGCGCGCTGCGCTGCCAACAGTACGAGCTGGAACAGGTTATCGACGTTGCCGAGACAGTCTTCGACGGTGATTCTGGCCATGGTGGAGCTTCTGACGCGACCGGTCAGCCACTATAAGCGAAACCGCAGGGGGCTTTCCAGCAGCGCTGGGCGTGAGCCACCGGCGGGTCCCGGCAAGCGGTGGGCACGGGCTGGCGGCGGGCTTCCCAGCTCGCACCCCTACTGCCAGCGAGCCCCGGCAAGCGGTGGGCACGAGCCACCGGCTGGGCGGCTATGCGTGAACCCCCAGCAGGCTCTCCAGCAGCGGCGTGAGTTGGGGGCGGCGAGCCGCGAGGTCCTCTCCCCGGCCCTCCACAATCCGCACGAGATCCTCGACGGCCCGTGCGAAGTCATCGTTGACGACCACGTAGTCGAACTCGTTCCAGTGCGACATGTCTCCCACCGCATCCCGGAGGCGGCGCTCGATGACAGCGTCCGAATCCGTCTGGCGCCGGCGCAGTCTTTCTTCGAGCGCGGCGCGCGAGGGGGGCAGGATGAAAATGGTGCGACAGGCCGGCAGGGCCGAGCGCACCTGGCGGGCGCCCTGCCAGTCGATCTCCAGAACGACGTTGTGACCCTGGGCCAACTGGGCTTCTACCGGCGCGCGCGCCGTGCCATACAGATTGTCGAAGACGCGCGCGTGCTCGAGAAACTGACCGTCCCGCACCGATTGCTCGAACTGCGCGACCGGGACGAAGTAGTACTCCCGACCCGGCTGCTCCGTGGGGCGCTGCGCCCGCGTCGTGTGGGAAATCGACACGTGCAGCTCGGGCTTGCGCTCGAGCAACGCTTTCACGAGCGAGGTCTTGCCGGCGCCGGAGGGCGCGGCAATCACGAATAGCTGGCCCCGTGCGGGGATGTCCCGGTTGGGGGTGGCCCATTGCGGGCTGCCTGGGTTCATGTCGGCGGGGATTCTAAAGCAGACGGCGCCGGCGGAGGCGCTACCGCTTCACAGTGACCCGAGCTTGAAACGGTCCAGGTACTCGCGGACGGCCTCGCGATGGCCTTCGCTGCTGGTGACCGTGGTCCCACCGGCCAGCACCAGGATGAAGTCCCCTCGCGGCGTGCGACTCACTTCCCGCACGTGGTTCATGTTCGCGACACAGGAACGGCTGATTCGCAGCAGCGGCTCGGATTGCAGCGATTTCTCGGCCTGCTGCAGAGTGCTGCGTGCCAGATAGGTCTCCCGGCCAACGGTGAGGCGGACGTAGTTACGGTCCGCTTCCAGCAACTCCACCTGGGCTGCGTCCAGCATGTGCATCCGGCCGCCCGCCTCGGCGAGTAGCCGCGGGCGCCCCTCCGGGACGGGCCGCACACGTTGCTCGATCTGGGAGAGCACGGCGGCCAGCGCAGAGTTGCGGTCAGTCAAAGTCTCGGCTTCGCGCCGACGTCGCACGCGCGCGAGCGTCTTGCGAAACCGATCGTCGTCGAACGGCTTGAGGAGGTAATCGACGGCGCTGACCTCAAAGGCCTCCAGGGCGTACTGATCGTAGGCGGTGACGAACACGATCAGCGGCAACGTCCGCGGGTCCAGGGCGCGCGCCAGCGCAAGCCCTGTCATGGAGTCGATCTGGATGTCGAGGAAGAGCAGATGGGGCGGCCGCGCGCGCAGGGCTTCCAGGGCACTGCGGCTGTCGCCGAATTCTCCCAGGACCTGCAAGTCCGGCTCACGCGCGCAGCACTCGCGCAGCGTGCGCCGCGCTGTCGGCTCGTCATCGACGATCACTACATCCATCGGTGCACATGGGTCAGGAGGCGGCGGGCACGCTGCGGGTTGCTTCGACGCGTGGCTCGTGCCCGTCATGCAGCTTAGGCAAACGGATCTCGGCAATCCAGATACCGGGCTCCAACTCCCCGGATTGAAAAACCGCGCGCTCACCAAACTGTACGGCAAGCCGTTCACGCACGTTGCGCAATCCAATCCCTTCACGCCCCACGACAGCATCGGGGGCGACGGTGTTGACCACGCGCAGAGTCAGGGTCTCGTCTTCGCTCGACACCTCTACGCGGATCACGACCGGCCCGGTGTGGTCGGCCAGTCCATGGACGACGGCGTTCTCCACCAGCGGCTGCAGAATCAGGCTCGGGACCCACAGCGGCGGCAGGTGCTCGGTGGGGGCAATCCACACCGCCAACCGGTCTGCGAAGCGCTTCTGCTGCAACTCGAGGTAGAGCCGCACGAACTGCAGCTCATCGCTCAGCCGGGAATACTCCCGCTCGCCCGCGTTCAGCAGCCGGCGCAGCAGATCCCCGAGCTGCACCACCATCGACTGCGCCGCGGCCGGATCCCAGGTGATCTGGCTGCGGATGGTGTGCAGAAGATTGAACAGCGTGTGCGGAGACAACTGCATCCGCAGTGCCGCCAGGTGCGCCGCATTGAGCGCCCGCTCGAGCGCCGCCGAGCGCACCTGAGCGTCGCGAAAGCGCTGGTAGAGCGCGAAGCCGTTGACGAGCGCCAACCCGAAACCGTAAGTCAGCAAGAAGCTGAGCACACTCGCCAGGCACATGGCCCGGTCGCCCGGGTCGGACAAATCGGGCCAATAGCTGCCGGAAGCCTTGGACGCGGGAGCTCGATCGTGGCCCGCGGCCAGGGCTCCGGGGGGGACAGCCGACTCGGCTTTCCAATGAGCACGATGCTCGGCTTTGACCATCATCTTCATGGGCGCCCCTGTCAGGCGTTCTCCCAGCTGCAGTGCGGGGGAGGCGAGGAAGGAGAACATCAGAGCGATCAACACCTGCAGCGGCACCCGTCGGATTGCGGGCCGCCAACCCAGGCTCATCGACAGCCACACGCACAGGACGAGCAGCGGGTATAGAAACAGGTGCTGCAGCAGGCGCGCGTCCCAGTGCGCATACATGCGAACGTTCGGAGCCACGTCGGAGATGCTCAGCTGCATGCTGTTGGCATACAGGACATTGGACACGGCGACGTAACACCAGAACGCAGTGAGGATTGCCAACAGCGGCCAGACGCTGTGCGTCACCACCGTCGTTTCTCGCAGGCGATCGGAGATCTCGGCCAGGCCGGAATCGAAGGGGGCGGCCCGCGCTCGCTCGGAGGGAATGGCGCTCATGGCAGGATTGTCCCGCGGGGCGGGACCTCAAAGGGTGTTGTTCCCAGAATACGCCAGAGCGGGCTGCCAGGCCCGGAAAATCGCGAATCTTCAGGGACGGATCCGTCGATAACAGGGACGAACCGGTGAGACGGCGTGCCATCCAGTGCTACAGCATCGTCGTGGCTGTACGAGCGTCCGCCGGAGGCGGCCCCTCGCTGTTGGTACCAACACGTCGAAGCCAGGGACCAACTCGGGATCCGGCCGCAGACACAAGTGCCGGCGCTGGAGTCTGATACGCATCACGGTCTCAGCGCTGCGTTTCACCCAACAGGAGAGGGTCCATGAGCCTCACGACTTCCGCCAGCTCCCAAGCTCGCCGACTCACAGTCACGCTGCTGTCCACCTTTGCCGTCACGGCACTGTCGGCTGCGGCCAATCTCGCGACGGCGGCCGATGCGCCTGCTACTGCCTCGGTCGTCGTGAAATACGCCGACCTGGATGTGGCGACGCCCAAGGGAGCGGCCAGACTGTATCGGCGCATCTCCATCGCCGCGCACGAGGTCTGCCCCGACTCCGACAGCCGCAGGCTCGAGGACAAGATGGCCGCCTGGTCCTGCCGCCGGCAGGCGGTGAATCGCGCGGTCGAGTCGGTCAACAGCCCCGCGGTCGCCGCCCTGGTGAAGCACGCCCGACTGGCTGCGGCCCGCTGAGCTCATCCGCAGGTCCTTCGGCGCCGGGCGCTGGAGTCCCGCCAGTCGGTGGCTTGCGCGGTGCGCAAGGCGCGGCGGCGGCCGAACGTTTCCCCGGCGGGCGGTCACATACCCGCCTTCTCGCGGCCCGGGTCGGAGGCGGCTCCGGGCCGCGATTTTTGACCTGGCGCTTCCACGCCGCGCCCTGCGGGCGCCCTAACGGGGCTCGCGAGGATTTGCGCTATCGAGTCCCTGCTCGCTCGTGGTAGGGTGTAACGGCCTCCCCACTGCTTCAAAGGCTCATCATGTCCGGCGGCATTCGCGGCCGCGGTCGCTGGCTTGCGCTGCTCGTCCTGTGTCTGGGCGTGCTGATGATCGTCCTCGACTCGACGATCGTGAACGTCGCATTGCCGTCGATCCGGGCGGACCTGGGCTACTCCGAGACCTCGCTGGTGTGGGTCGTCAATGCCTACCTGCTGACTTTCGGAGGCTTCCTGCTGCTTGGCGGCCGGCTGGGGGATCTCTACGGACACCGCAAGCTGTTCCTCATCGGCATCACGTTGTTCACGCTCGCCTCTCTGGCGTGCGGGCTCGCGAATTCGCAGCAGCACTTGATCGTTGCCAGAGCGGTGCAGGGTGTCGGCGGCGCCGTGGTGAACGCCGTCGCGCTCTCGCTGATCATGATGCTATTTACACAGGAGGCGGAGCGCGCCAAGGCGATGGGCGTATTCGGCTTCGTGTGTGCCGGCGGCGGCAGCATAGGGGTTCTGCTGGGCGGATTTCTGACCAGCGTGCTGAGCTGGCACTGGATCTTCCTGGTCAACATTCCAATCGGCATCGCCGTGTTCGCCTTGTGCCTGATCCTGCTCCCCGGCGCGGCTGCGCAGGAGGGTACGAAGCATCTGGATGTCGGTGGCGCGGTGACAGTGACGGCTGCGCTGATGCTGGCCGTGTACGCCATCGTCAATGGCAATGACGCCGGCTGGTTGTCCGGAACGACACTGGGGTTCCTCGGAGCCGCGGTGGTCCTGTTCGCGGTCTTTCTGGTCATCCAGACGCGGGTGCGTGCGCCGCTCGTTCCCTTGCGCCTGTTCAAGCTGCGCAATCTGGCGACATCCAACGCCGTGTGCGTGCTGTGGGCCGCCGCTTGCTTCGCGTGGTTCTTCATCTCGGCGCTGTCTCTGCAGCGCGTGCTCTCCTATTCCGCGCTGCAGGTGGGCATGGCATTCCTGCCCGCCAATCTGATCATGGCCGCCTTCTCGGTGGGTCTGTCCGCCAAGCTCGTGATGCGCTTCGGACTGAAGCCGCCCCTCGTGGCCGGACTGGTCGCCGCCGCTCTCGGGCTTGCGCTGTTCGCACGCATGCCTGTGGACGGTCACTTTGTGGCGGATGTGCTGCCCGGGATGCTGCTGATCGGATTCGGCGCTGGCGTGGCGTTCAATCCGCTGTTGCTGGCGGCGATGGGTGACGTCGAGCCCGATGAGTCCGGACTCGCTTCCGGTGTAGTCAACACGGCTTTCATGATGGGCGGTGCGCTCGGACTTGCCATCCTCGCCAGTGCCGCCGCAGGCCGAACCCAGGAGTTGGTTGCGACGGGGGCAGCGGCGCTGCCGGCGCTCAACTCCGGATACCGCCTCGCATTTGGTATCGGTGCGGCCTGTGCGGCAATTGCCGCGCTGGCGTGTATCTCATTGCTGCGTCGTCAGTCCTCGGCGCAGGCAGGCGTAGCGACCCATCGAGCGCAAAGTGTGGCCGGCTCACTTTGAGCCGGCCGTACCCTGTTGCCTCAGGAGTGCCGCTTTCGCCAGGGGGCGGCCGGCCCCACACAGAATCATCCGCCGGTTGGGGGGCGGTATTCACACCGCCCGCGAACCCGTGGGTTGGCGCATCCGTCAGGCGCTGTGCTTCTTGCGATAGATATGACGGCTCTGGCGATTCTGTGCGCGCTGGATTCCGCGCTGCTCGGTCGCTCCGACGTGGCCGTTGGCCGCCGCCCGGCCCTCGCGACGATCGGTGTGCGCCTGACCGCGCTCCAGGTGGCTGGCCTCGCGGTTGGTGAGCGAGCCTGAGGCCTCACCCTGTTTGATGCGCGATTCCTGATTCGCATCCCGCTGTACGTCTCTCTGCATGCGCTGCGAGGAGGCGGAGTTGGGACTGCCGACCGTCCCGTTGTGCTTGTCGGCGTAGATCTGGTTGCTCACGCGATTCTGCGCGGCATTGATGCGCGCCGTCTCCTGCGGGGATAGCTTGCCGTTCTTCAGATCGCGCGCCTCCATCTTGTCGATGTGCGACTCGTCCTTTTCCAACTGTCCCGCCTCGCGCGTCGACAGCTGACCGGACTGCAACCCCTGCTCGACACGATTCTGCTGATTGAGGTCGCGCTGCGTGACCTCCTGTGTCTGGGGAGGCGCGGCCCAGGCGGCGGTGCCCATGAGGGCGGCGACGACGAGCGCGATGCTCAAGGACGACTTCTTCATGACTTCTCCCGTGAGGCCGCGAGATGGTTGGCCTGTTGGAGTGAAGAACGCCCGTCCGGAAGATTGGTTTACAAGTGACCCGACTGGACGTGTACGCTCGCCGGGCGGCAACATGGGACTCGCAAGTGGGGTGCTGCGCGGCAAGGTGGCCGCGAGGGAATATTGCAGGTGGGCTGCTATCTATTGGCCCGTGGCGGGATTGCGCGGTTTGGTGCCGACGTAGGGCCGTCCATCGGAGTGCGCATAGTCCGCGCGACCTTTCAACACACGCAGATCGATGTCCGGATAAAACACCTCGTCGTCTTCGGGCCGGCGTGATCCGACCTCGAGGACGAGGGCATCGCTGTTCGAGCGGTTCTGCAGCTGATGGCCGTCGGCCACACCAGCCTTGAATCCGGCGCAATCGCCGGCTCGCAGTGTCTCCTCGCCCGCGTCGCTCACGAGCACGACCTCCCCCTGCACGACGAAGATGAACTCGTCCTCTGCGGTATGCCAGTGCCGTTGGCTCGACCATGACCCGGGTGGCAGGCGGTTCAGGTTCACGCCGAATTGCGTCAGGCCGGCGGCATCGCCGAGGCAGTGCCGGAATCGTTCCAGGCACGGCTGGTCGTAGGGTGCCGGATAGCGCGAGCCTTTGACTGTCGGGGCTGTGTGTAGTGAGAGCTTTTTCCGCATCGCCATTCGAGCGCTCCTCAGCGCATCAGGTTCAGCGTCTTCGGGAGCTTGTCACGCAGCTCCTCGCTGAACTCCGCGTCGATGTGAAAGAACGCCATACGCGTGCGCTTGCTGGAGCGATTCTCCCAC
>Ga0207707_10002248_pt1 | contig 17457 bp, 29 predicted proteins | sample KBSC83BmetaG_FD_184336 | JGI IMG/M metagenome (GOLD analysis project Ga0207707, IMG submission 184336) | Corn rhizosphere microbial communities from Kellogg Biological Station, Michigan, USA - KBS C8-3B metaG (SPAdes) (version 2) | ecosystem: Host-associated > Plants > Roots > Rhizosphere ...
CTCGAACCCGGCCTGCTCTAGCTGATTCCTGCATAGTGCGCGCGCGTCTGCTTCCTCGGTGCTCCCAGCCAGCCTCGGCGTACGTGAGAGCCGTTGCACGAGATCCTTCGCGCGCTCAACGAGCTCAGCGTCGGCCATCGCCCGGCTAATAGAGTCCCATTTTCTTTTTCACCGTGCCCATCGTCTTGCTCGCGATCGACCGCGCGTGCTCGGCGCCTGCGTTCAAGGCTTCCGTGACTTTTTTCGGGTGCGCCGCAATCTCCTTTGCGCGCGCTCGAATGGGATCGAGCTCCGTCTGCATCGATTGTAGAAGGACTTTCTTGCAGTCGAGACATCCCCACCCGGCGCTTCGACACTGAACCGCGACGTGCTCGACAGTTGCGGGCGGACTGAACGCCTTGTGCAGGTGATAGATGTTGCAGACCTCCGGCGTTCCAGGATCGTTTCGGCGAACTCGCGCCGGATCCGTGGCTGCCGGACGAAGCTTCTCCCAGATCGATGACGGCTCCTCGAGCAGCTCGATCGTATTGCCGAGCGATTTGGACATCTTCGCCTTGCCGTCGAGACCCATGATACGGCGCGTGGGAGTCAGGAGCGCCTGCGGCTCGGGGAAAAATCCGGCGGCCGTGGCCGACACGGCCGGTGACTTCGCCACGGAGGCCGGAGCGTCGAAGCGCGCGTTCCACTTCCGCGCTATTTCGCGCGACAGCTCGAGATGTTGTACCTGATCTTCTCCGACCGGAACGAGGTCCGCGAGATAGATAAGAATGTCGGCGGCCTGAAGCACCGGGTAATTCAACAGGCCGGCGGGCACGCTCTCCTCTCGGCTCGCCTTGTCCTTGAACTGCGTCATCCGCTCCAGCTCACCCAGCGGCGTGAGAGTGTTGAATATCCACGCCAGCTCGGTATGTTCCGGGACCATCGATTGCACGAACAGCGTGCACTTCGCCGGATCCAGTCCGGCGGCAAGCAGACTCAGCGCCATCTCGGCCGTCCGGGCGCGGAGATCCGCCGGCTCGTACGGAAGGGTGATGGCGTGGTAGTCGACGATGCAGAAGAACGACTCGTATTTGTGCTGCAGCTCAACCCAGTTCTTTACGGCTCCGAGATAGTTTCCGATGTGCAGGGAGCCTGAGGGCTGAATGCCGCTGAAGATGCGGGACATTGCGCGAAATTAAAGAGCGTGAGAGAGGAGTTGCAAGCAATTTCCGGAACTGATCGGGACAATAGAGAGCTCCTCGGCGTCGCGCTCGAAGCCGCTCGCGCGGCCGCATCAGTCATTCGCGACGCCACATCCGAGCGTGAAGAGCTCGTTTGGGAGACCAAAGGCAGGTCCGATTTCGTGAGCGCCGTCGACAAGGCATCGGAGCGGCAGATCGCCGAGATCGTGGGGCGTCGCCTGCCGGATGCGGTCATGCTCGGCGAGGAGCTGAGCCCCAACGCGCTCTCCGGCACCGGAATCGTCGTGATCGCGGACCCGCTCGATGGAACCACGAATTTTCTTCACGGCTACCCCGAGTACGCGGTGTCGATCGGCATCGCGCGGGAAGGAGAGATTTGCGCCGCCGTGGTGCTCAATGTTCCGCGCGACGAGGAATTCACCGCGATCTCGGGCGGAGGCGCCTTCCTGAATGGAGCGCGAATCAAGGTCTCGTCCCTGCGCGAACCCAGTCGTGCGCTGATCGGAACTGGTTTTCCTTTCAGGACGGTCGAGCAGTTGCCCCAGTACGTCGCGCAGTTCAGTTTGGTGGCCGCGGGTACCGCTGGGATGCGTCGCGCTGGTGCCGCAGCGCTCGATCTGGCTAGCGTCGCGTGCGGAAGATTCGATGCGTTCTGGGAGCTGACCCTCGCCCCGTGGGACGTTGCCGCTGGTATTTTGCTGGTACGGGAAGCCGGTGGAATCGTCACTGATCTTGAAGGCCAATCCGCGCGCCCCGTCGCCGGTGGCCTTGTTGCGGGCAATCCCGCGATGCACGCGTGGCTGTTGCAGACGGTGCGGCGCGCAAACGTGAGCAAAGGAAACGACTGAATGAAGCTGGTGGAATGCGTTCCCAACTTTTCCGAGGGCCGGAGACCGGAAGTGATCGAGGCGATCCGCGGCGCGATCGCGGCAGTCGAGGGCGTGTCGGTGCTCGACGTCTCATCCGATGCCTCCCACAACCGATCGGTCATCACCTTCGTGGCGCCCGTCGAGACTGCGGTCGACGCCGCATTCGCCGGGATCCGCGCCGCGTGCGAGCGCATCGATCTTTGCCAGCACACCGGCGAGCATCCCCGCATTGGCGCGACAGACGTCGTCCCCTTCATTCCACTCGAAGGATCGACGATGGAAGACTGCATCGCGCTGGCGCGGCAGCTCGGTGAGCGCGTCGGCCGCGAGCTCAAGATCCCCGTTTATCTCTATGAACGCGCCGCCACGACGCCGGCGCGCGAGAATCTCGCCGACGTGCGTCGTGGAGAATTCGAGGGTCTGCGCGAGGAGCTGGGGAAGAATCCGGCGCGCAATCCGGATTTTGGGCCATCGCAGATTCATCCGACCTGTGGAGCGACGGCCATCGGGGCCCGCCCCTTTCTCGTGGCCTACAACGTCTATCTCGGCCCTGCGTCGAATCTCCCGATCGCCAAGAACATCGCTAAGGCAGTGCGCGGGTCGTCCGGCGGATTCAAGTACGTGAAAGGACTGGGGCTCGAAGTAGATGGGCAGGCGCAGGTATCGATGAATCTCGTCGATACGGAGAAGACACCGCTCCACAACGCGTTCGATTTCGTGAAGCTGCGCGCCGAGTCGGAAGGTGCGCAGGTGACGTGGAGCGAGATCGTCGGCCTGGTTCCGGAGCGTGTGTTGTTCGACACCGCCGTCAGCCACCTGCAGCTCCGCCAGTTCACGCCGAAGCAGGTGCTCGAGCGCCAGGTGCGCGAGGCCGTGAGCGGCGGTGAGAGCGTGAGCGGATTTCTCGCCGCGGTCGCGTCGTCGAATCCTGTCCCGGGCGGAGGAAGCGTCGCCGCGCACGCCGGCGCGCTTGCGGCAGCGCTGGCGCAGATGGTGGCCGGCCTCACAATCGGCAAGAAGAAATACGCCGGCGTCGAGGCCGAGATGAAAGAGGCCGCGCTAAAAGCCGTCTCGCTCGGCAGTACCCTCAGCGGTCTCGTGAAGAGGGATGCCGACGCATACGCTCTCGTTTCCGAGGCGTATAAGCTGCCAAAGGAGCCGGCTGATGCAGCCGCGCGCCGGGCCGAGGCGGTGACGAATGCGTTGTTGATGGCGGCGGAGGTGCCGCTGGAGACGGCGCGTGCTTCGGTGGAAGTTGCGCGGCTCGCGGCGCTCGTCGCCCAGAAGGGGAATACGAATGCCGTCACGGACGCTGGCGTTGCCGCGCTTCTGGCTCACGCCGCGTGCAAAGGCGCGGCGTACAACGTCAGGGTCAACGTCCAGGCGCTGGACGACAGATCGAAGGGCGAGGATCTCGCAAAGGACGCACAGAAGCTCGTGAAAGAAGCTAGCGAGCTCGTCGCCAAAGTCAGTGAGACGGTGGAGCGAGCGCTCTCGGCATGACGGCCTCTAGAACTCGCCCGATTCTCTCCAGCGCCCGCGTCATCTTCATGGCGTCGCCGCTATGGTTCGCCGCCAGCTCAAGAGCTCAAGGCGTAGTCGCCGTTCCCGGTGCGCTTCTCGGGAGCTGGGAGGCAATCAACCGCTCGGAGGGCGGGCTCGGATCCACGATCGCCTTCGCGCCCGACAATACGCTGACGTTCACGATGGGTGCGATGGTCGACATGAGCTATCGGCGCAGCGGCGACTCACTCTTCGTGACGAGCCCCAACGGCGATCTGGCTCCAGCGAAGATCGCGATCGTCCATGACACGCTCGTCGTCACGAGAAACGGCCGCGAGCAGCGCGAGAGCCGCATTGGCGCCGCCGTCGGCGACAATCCGTTGCTAGGCAACTGGACCTACCTGCATTACACAGGAGTTCCGGCCTACGAAGAGTACACGGCGACAGGCGCGTACCATCTGCGAGTTCCCATTCGGACGCTTCAGGGGAACTACACAGCTTTTGGCGACGCGGCGATGCTGCACCTCATGGGAGATGGAGGCGGAGATCGCAACGTGAAGTTCTCTGTCGTGGGCGACACGCTCCAGCTTAGCTGGGACGGTCAGACGAGCCGTTACCTGAGGGCTAAGCCGCTACCCAGGTAATGCGGTGAGCACGCGCGGGCCGTTCTCGGTGATGGCGATCGTGTGCTCGAAGTGCGCCGAGCGCGTGCCATCTACGCTCACTACGGTCCAGCGATCCGGCATCGTCCGCGTTCCCGGACTGCCGACATTCACCATCGGCTCGATTGCGATCGTGAGCCCCGGCACGAGCCGGACTCCACGCTTCGGCTTCCCGTAATTCGGCACCTGCGGATCCTCGTGGAATCCGACGCCGATTCCATGGCCCACCAGATCGCGCACCACGCTGAAGCCGGCGGCCTCGACGACGCTCTGCACCGCTGCCCCAATGTCTCCGAGGTGATTCTCGGCGGTCGCGGCCTCGATGCCGGCGGCAAGCGCTTTCCGGGTGACGTCGAGAAGCTTCTTCGATTCATCGTCGACCTTCCCAACCGCAACCGTCGTCGCCGAGTCGGTATAGTAGCCCTCGAGCTTCACGCCGATGTCGATGGAGATGATGTCGCCCTCCTCGATGACGCGCTTCTTGGAGGGAATCCCGTGCACGATCTCCTGATTGATGGACGTGCAGATGCTCGCGGGGAAGTTGTAGAGTCCCTTGAAGGCGGGAGTGGCACCGGGATGACTGCGGATGAAATCGTCCGCGATCTTGTCCAGATCCATGGTCGTCATGCCGGGCCGCACGCTATCCTCGAGCAGGCGCACGGTGGCAGCGAGTATTTCGCCGCCACGCGCCATTATCTCGATTTCGCGCGGCGATTTGATCTGGATCATCCGTTGAGCGCCTCGATCGCGCGGGCGGTCACTTCGTCCACCGGTCCGTCCGCGTCGATTTTGAGAACTTTCATCTTGTTGTCCCCATACCAATCTATCACCGGGGCAGTCTGCGTCCGATACACTTCCAGGCGGTTCCGAATGGCTTCGGGCTCATCGTCCTTTCTCCGCACGAGTTTCCCACCGCACTTCTCGCATTTGGAGCCGGGATCGCGGCCCATGTACGGGGTCTGGCAGCCCTCGCAGACGGTGCGGGTGCTGAGACGCTTCACGAGCTCGTCGTCATCCACATCGAACAGCAGAATCCGGTCGACCTTCTTCCCGATCTCGGCCAGCATGATGCCCAGGCCTTCGGCCTGCGGCACGGTGCGGACGGCCCCGTCGAGGATCGCTCCCTTGGCGGTGGCGGGCGAGGTCATCACGTCCTGGAGGATGCCGAGGATGACCGAATCGGGGACGAGATCGCCGCGATCCATGTAGGCCTTGGCCTCGCGTCCCCGCTTGGTGCCGTCGCGGAGGGCGGCGCGAAGCACGTCTCCGGTGGCGATCTTCGGAATTCCGAGGCGGGCCGCCAGGCGATCTGCCTGAGTTCCCTTCCCCGCGCCTGGTGGTCCCAGCAGAACGATGATCATGATCGGAGCCCGGCTAAAAAAGCTCGGAGGAGCCTTTTGGAAAGCTCCTCCGATGTCAGGTCAAGAATTTCTGGCCGATCTTCCCAGGGAAGAACCGGCCCACCGCACTTAGTAGCCGCTACCGCTCTGACGACCCCGGAAGCGAACGCGGCCCTTCTTCATGAAGCCGTCGTACTTACGGAGAAGCAGATGCTGGTTCACCTGGGTCAGCGTGTCGAGCGCGACACCAACGACGATCAGCAGCGACGTTCCGCCGAAGCGGAAGGGAACGTTGACCATGTCGGCGATGAAAACCGGCAGCAGCGCGATGAACGTGAGGAAAATCGCGCCCGGGAACGTGATCCGCGACACGACGTGATCGATGTACTCGGCCGTCCTCGCCCCCGGCTTCACGCCGGGAATGAACCCGCCCTGCTTCTTCAGATTCTCCGAGATGTCGACCGGATTGAAGATGATCGACGTGTAGAAGTAGGTGAAGAAAACGGTGAGGATAGCGAAGAGAACGTAGTAGAGCCACGTTCCGGGCTGAACGTACTCGGACATGATGCGCGCATTCTCATTGCCGCTGAACTGCGCGATGGCGCCCGGAACGACGATCACCGACGAGGCGAAAATGATCGGCATCACGCCGGCCGCATTGACGCGGAGCGGGATGAAATTCTTCGCCGCCTCGCGCTGTCTGCCGCGGGCCATCGTGCGCTGCGGAATCTGAATCATGACGCGGCGCGCCGCGATCGTGATTGCGATGGTGCCCGCCACGACGGCGACCATCACGATCCCAAGCACCACGAGTGAGAACGGTCCGACCGCCTGCGTCTTCACGAAGCCGAACGTCCCGAAGATGCCGGGCCAGAACCGCTCGATGATCGAGAAGAAAATGATAAGCGAGGCGCCGTTGCCGAGGCCCCGCTCGGTGATCTGCTCACCCAGCCACATGACGAAGATCGCGCCGGTGGTGAGGACGAGAACCATCTGCAGCTTGAACCCGAACCCGGGATTCAGGACCGCGTTCTCGAGCGACGACGTGAATAGCGCGAATCCCCAACCCTGCACAATGGCCAGCGCGACGGTGATGTAGCGCGTCCACTGCGTGACCTTTTTTCTGCCTTCCTCATCCTTCTGCATCTTCTCGACGGTCGGGATCACCGCTCCGGCGATCTGGATGAAGATGCTGGCAGAGATGTAGGGCATGATGCCGAGGGCGAACACTGTCGCGCGCGAAAGACCTCCGCCGACGAACAGGTCGTACATGCCTAGCAGCCCGCCCTGTCCCTTGTTGGCGAAGAAATCCGTCAGCGCCACGACGTCGACGCCGGGGGCCGTGATGTGCGCTCCGATCCTGTAGATCACCAGACACAGGAGCGTGAAGGTGATCTTGTCCCGCAACTCCGGCGTGTTGTAGATGTTGCTTACTGCCGCCGCTGGGGCTGATTGAGCCATTAGTTCTCTACCCGGCCTCCGGCCGCTTCGATTTTCTGACGAGCGCCAGCGCTCATCTTGATCCCGCGCACGCTGACACCCTTTCCGGCATCGCCGTTGGCGAGGAGCTTGGCCGGACCCTTACCCTTTCGAATCAATCCGGCTTCGGCCAGGGTCTCTTCAGTCACTTCCGCTCCCTTGGGCAAACGACCGAGATCGTCGAAGCTGACGACCTGGTTCGTTACACGGAAGATATTGGTGAACCCACGCTTGGGGATGCGGCGCGTGAGCGGCATCTGGCCGCCCTCGAACTGCGGCTTTCCACCACCCGGACCGTGATGGCCCGATCTCGCCTTGATGCCCTTGTGTCCCTTGCCGGAAGTCTTTCCGGTGCCGGACCCTGGACCGCGTCCGAGTCTCTTGCGATTCCGGTGCGAGCCAGGCGAGGCAGCCAGGTTGTGAAGCCCGATGTGCTCGACCGCGCCCTTCTCGCCCTTCTCTTTGGTTTTGTTGGCCACTCTTTAATCCTCTACCGGCGTCACTTCGACGAGATGACGCACGTGCTTGATCTGTCCGCGCAGCGCGGGTGAATCCTGCTTGATCACTTCAGCCTGGTGATTCCGGAGGCCGATCGCCTCGAGAGTCCGGCGCATCCGCCACGAGTGGCCGATCGCGCTTCTAACCTGCTTGATTTTGACCTTTCCTTCAGTGATGGTCTCCTTCGGGGTCGTCTTGGGACCGCGAGTGTTCCACCACACGTGTGTTCTAGGCATGTGCGGCCTCCTTCGACTTGGCGCGCGAGCGGTAGCCGATGCTCGACACCTCGAGTCCCCGCTCACGAGCGATCTGTTCCACCGTTGTCAGCTGCTGCAGGCCATCCAGCGCCGCCAGCACCATGTTGTGCGGGTTGGTCGAGCCGAGGCTCTTGGTGAGAATGTCGGCGATGCCGGCGCATTCCATGATTGCGCGCACCGCTCCACCGGCGATCACACCGGCTCCAGGCGCTGCGGGCTTCATCAGAACTTTCCCCGCGCCGTGCGAGCCGACGACTTCGTGCGGAATCGTTCCGCCCGTCATCGGGATGCTCACCATGTTGCGACGCGCTCCGTCGACAGCCTTGCGGACCGCTTCCGAGACTTCGTTCGCCTTGCCGGTCGCGAAACCGACGCGACCCTGCCCATCTCCAACCGCGACGAGCGCGTTGAAGGAAAAGCGACGTCCGCCCTTCACGACTTTGGCAACACGGTTGATGGCGATCACGTTCTCGACGAGCTCGCTGCCACCATCTCCACGTCCACCATCGCGGTCACGGCCCTTGCCGCCGCCTTCGCGGCGTCCGCCACCACCGCCACCGCCGCCACCTTGTCCGCGCGCGCCGCCCTGGCCACCACCACCCTGGCCACCGCCGCCGCCCTGTCCGCCACCGGGACCGCCGCGACCACGACCACCGCCGGGGCCACCACGACCACCGCCGCCACGACCGCCGCGTCCACCTGCGCCACCGCCACTGCGGGCGCTGCCACCGGTGCGCGGACGCTCCTGCGCTGGCTGTTCGGAAGGTGCTGCTGCTTCGGGATTCTCGTTATCTGCCATTTATTAGAACTCCAACCCGCCTTCGCGGGCTCCGTCGGCCACACCCTTCACGCGGCCGTGATATTTGTATCCAGCTCTGTCGAAGACGACGCGCGTTACGCCGGCATCTTTTGCCTTCGCAGCGAGACGCTTCCCTACCTCGACCGATCTCTCGGTCGGTTTGCCCTCGAGACCGGAATCGGTCACCGTCATGATCGTGCGCTGCGCGGTGTCATCCACCAGCTGCGCATAGATGTGCTTGATCGAGCGATAGATAACGAGCCGTGGCCGCTCCGCGCTCCCAATCACCTTTTTCCGCAAGCGGAAGTGACGGCGCGTGCGAAGCTGATCGCGCGACTTCGGTCTGGCCATTTTCGGCATTACTTGGCTCCCGCCTTACCGGCTTTGCCTGCTTTGCGGCGGACCTGCTCGCCAGCGTATTTGACGCCCTTGCCCTTGTACGGCTCGGGTGGCCTGATGCTGCGGATCTCCGCGGCGACCTGGCCGACGATTTCCTTGTTCGCGCCCTCGACGACAATCTGGGTCGGCTGCGGCGCGGTCAGCTTGATGCCCTTCGGCGCTTCGTACTTCACCGGGTGCGAGAAGCCCAGCGCGAGCTGCAGTCCGTACGGCCGCTGCTCCGCCTTGTACCCGACGCCGACGAGCTCGAGCTCCTTCTTGAATCCCTTCGTCACGCCCTCGACCATATTGGCGACGAGCGTGCGGCTCAGGCCGTGAAGCGACTTGTGCAGATCCTCATCCGACGGGCGCTCGACGAGGATCTGATCATCCTTCATCGTCACCTTCATCGTCGAATGCAGCTCGCGTTCGAGCTCGCCCTTCGGACCCTTCACGTGAACCTTGTTGCCATCAATTTTCGCGGTGACTCCCTTGGGGATTACCACCGGGTGCTTCCCAATTCGTGACATCTCTTTATCTCCTTACCAGACCAGCGCGAGCAGCTCGCCGCCGGTGCGGGCCTGACGCGCCTGGCGATCCGACATCACACCCTGCGATGTGCTGAGAATCGCCATGCCGAGCCCGTTGCGAACCCGCGGAATCTCCGCGACCGCGACGTACTTGCGGAGTCCCGGCGTCGAGACGCGACGCATCTCGCGAATCACCGGCTGCCCGCCCTGCGCGTACTTGAGAACGACGCGCAGCATCTGCCGCCCGTTCTCGGTATCGAGCGTCTTGTAGTCCTGAATGAAGTTGTTCTCCTTCAGGATCTTTGCGATCTCCACCTTCAGCTTCGAAAGCGGCATGTCCACGCGACGGTGCTTCGCCCCGCAGGCGTTGCGGATGCGCGTCAACATGTCGGCTATCGGATCGGTCATGCTCATTAAATGATTTTCCTCGTTCTACCGTATCCCCGAAGGGACGCGTAGAAATGAATGGTTACCAGCTCGCCTTGCGGACGCCCGGGATATAGCCCGACAGCGCCATCTCTCTGAAACAGATTCTGCAGAGCCCGAACTTTCGCAGGAAAGCGCGCGATCTTCCGCAGCGCCCGCAGCGATTGTGCTGCCGGACCTGGAACTTCGGCTTCCGCTTGCTCTTCTCCACCATGGCCTTACGCGCCATTACAATCTCTCTTGGCTGTTGGTTGACACTTACTGCTGCGTTTGCGTGATGATCGGCTTGTCATCGCCACGGAAGGGCACGCCGAGCTCGCGCAGAAGCGCGAACGCCTGGTCGTCCTTGTTCGTGGTCGTGACGAACGTGATGTCCATCCCGTGGATCTGCTCGACCATGTCGTAGTTGATCTCCGGGAAGATCATCTGCTCCTTGACGCCGAGCGAGTAGTTGCCGCGCCCGTCGAACGAGCGCGTGTTAACTCCGCGGAAATCGCGAATCCGCGGAATCGCGATCGTGACGAAGCGGTCGAGGAACTCCCACATCCGCGCGCCACGAAGCGTGACCGCGCAGCCGATCTCCTGTCCCTGTCTCAGTCCGTAGTTGGCGATCGACTTCTTCGCCTTCTTCTTGACCGGGCGCTGGCCGGTGATGATCGCCAGCTCCGTGACCACGGTGTCCAGAACCTTCGCGTTCTTGATCGCCTCGCCCACCCCGCAGTTGATCACGATCTTCTCGAGCGTCGGGATCTGGTGCTTGTTCGTGAAGCCGAACTGCGACATGAGCCGGTCTCTTACCGTCTTCTCGTAGTAGACGTGCAGCCGCGGCGGTGGAACCGGAAGGTCCTTGCCGGTGTGCTCCACCTGGACCTGCGGTTGAACCTCGCGCTTCTTCGCCTGCTTCTTCTCTTTGGTTGCCATTATCTGATTCTCGCTTAGTGCACGCGGGGAATCGGTTCCCCTGTCTCGCTGCTTACGCGCTCCTTCGTTCTGCTGCGCTTCACATCCTTGTCATCGTCGTAGCGGGCCTTGGTCCGTGTCGGCGCTCCCGACTTCGGATCCAGGAGCATCACGTTCGATGAGTGCACCGGTGCCGGCGCCTCTCTGATCCCCGACTGCTCGTCGGCCGTCCGCGCCTTGCGGTGCATCTTCACGAGGTTGATCCCCTCGATCAGCACGCGGCCCGTCTTCAGGAAGACGCGAATAACCTTGCCTTCCTTCCCCTTCTCCTCGCCGCGCATCACGCGCACCGTGTCACCCTTCGACACGTGCACCTTCATCCGCTTCGAGTTCTCGGCGTGCCTCGCGTGCAGCCGCGTCTTTGCGTTCTTGCGCTGCTTCAGTACTCTCACTTTACAGAACCTCTGGAGCGAGGGAGACGATCTTCATGTACTTCTTCTCGCGGAGCTCGCGCGCCACGGGACCGAAGATGCGGGTCGCCCGCGGCTCTCCCTGGTCATTGATGATTACAACTGCGTTCTCGTCGAAGCGGATGTAGGAGCCATCCTTGCGGCGGGTCTCCTTCGCGGTGCGCACCACCACGGCGCGCGCCACGTCCGACTTCTTCACTGTGCCATTTGGGAGCGCGTTCTTCACGGCGACGATAACTACATCCCCGAGCGTGGCGTAGCGCCGGCGTGTGCCGCCCAGGACGCGGATCACGAGCGCCGTCTTGGCGCCCGAGTTGTCCGCTACCTTGACCACCGATTCCTGCTGGATCACTGGTCGTCTCCGTTAACGTGCACGTTCGATGATTTCGACCACGCGCCACCGCTTGTCCTTCGACAAGGGCCGGGTCTCCATGATGCGGACAGTGTCGCCCGTCTTGGCCTCGTTCTGTTCGTCGTGCGCTTTGAGCTTCTTCGTCCGGCGGACCATCTTGCCGTACACCGGATGCTCCACTCTGCGCTCGATCGAGACCACTACGGTCTTCTCCATCTTGTCGCTCACGACCTGGCCCACTCGCGTCTTTCGCGAGGTACGCTCGATCGCGCTTCCCCTCTTCTCCAATTCAGCCATTAAGCCCTCTTACTCGTCTTCCGACGGTTGGTGGCGGTGGCAGTTTTGCGCCCGCCCCTTCCCGTCACACGTCTCGCCTTCACACGCGTCGGCTCCTTGGCCTCGGCGATTCCAATGATCTTTTCACGAAGCACGGTGTTGAGCCGCGCTACATCTCTCCGAATCACACGCAGGCGAAGCGGATCGTCGAGGGTGCGCGTGCCGGACGCGAGACGCAGGTTGAACCGCTCTCTCTCCAGCTCGGCGATGCGGGCATTGATGTCCGCCTCGCTCATCTCCCGAATGTCTTTAGCTAGCATCCGTGTGCGCCTCCTCTCGTTGCACGAACTTCGACTTCACTCCGATCTTTGCCGCGGCCAACGCCATCGCCTTCTTCGCGATATCCAGCGTCACGCCCTCGAGCTCGAACATCACTCTGCCCGGCTTCACCACCGCCACCCAACCCTCGGGCGACCCCTTGCCCTTACCCATGCGGGTCTCGGCCGGCTTCTTGGTGATCGGCTTGTCGGGGAAGATTCTGATCCAGACCTTGCCGCCGCGCTTGATGTGCCGCGTCAGTGCGACCCGGGCCGCTTCGATCTGCCGGTTGGAAACCCAGCCGGGCTCCAACGCCTTCAGACCATAGTGCCCGAACGACACTTCGCTGCCACGAGTGGCGAGCCCTTTCGTCCGGCCCTTGAATCTCTTTCTGAACTTTACGCGCTTGGGACTGAGCATTTTTTATGATTCCTCAGACGCCAGTCGAGTAGGTCTTGCCGCGGCGATCTTCCACGATCTCGCCCTTGAAGATCCAGACCTTCACACCGATGGTGCCGAAGGTGGTCTTCGCGGTCGACGTCGCGTAATCGATGTCGGCGCGCAGCGTATGAAGGGGTACACGACCCTCGTGGTATCCTTCGACGCGCGCGATCTCGGCGCCGCCCAGGCGGCCGCCGCACTTGATCTTGATTCCACCCGCGCCCATCCGCATCGCGCTCTGCACCGCGCGCTTCATGGCGCGACGGAACGAGATGCGCTGCGCCAGCTGGTTCGCGATGTTGTCGGCGACGAGCTGAGCGTCGAGCTCGGGACGTTTGATCTCTTCGACGTTGATTCCGACTTCCTTGCCGGAAAGACGCGAGAGCTCGTCACGGAGCTGATCGACTTCCGCTCCCTTCTTGCCGATGACGACGCCGGGGCGACCGGTGTGAATCGTCACGACCACCTTGCCCGGCTTCCGCTCGATGCGGATGTCGGCAATCGCGGCGTGACCGAGGCGCGCCTTCAGGTACTTGCGAAGGAGCTCGTCCTCGCGGAGAAGCGCCGGAAAATCGCGGTTGGCGTACCACTGCGATCTCCAGGTCTTGGAGATGCCGAGGCGAAATCCAATTGGATGTGTTTTCTGACCCATTTACTTTTTACTCCGTGTAGATCCTGAAGCCTTGGCAGCCGAGCCCGTGCTCTTGCGAGCCGAGGGCGCAGGCCGAGGCTTCTTCTCTTCGCGCGCGTCGAGGACGATCTCGACGTGACTGGTTCTCTTTCTGATCGGCGTGGCGCGACCCTGCGCGGCCGGCATGAAACGGCGCAGCGCTGGTCCCTCATTCACGATCGCGGTCTTGATGTAGAGCATGTCCACATCGACCGAATCGTTCCCCTTCCCTTCTCTCGACTTGAACTCCGCGTTCGCGACGGCGGAGTTGAGAACTTTGGCGATCTGCACCGCTGCGTGCTTCTTCGAGAACTTGAGCAGGCCCAGCGCTTCGTTCACGTCCTTGCCGCGGATCTGATCGATCACCAGGCGCATCTTGTAAGGAGACTGGCGCGTCGTGCGCTGAATCGCGCTCGACACTCCCTTCCTCTCGTTCGCATGGCGCTCCTTGCGGAGCTGGCTTCTCTGGCTCACTTGCTTGGCCCTCTCGCTGCGGGAGCCGATCCAGGTCCGCCGCCCGGTCCAGCGCCCGTCGCCGGAACGCCGCCCGCCTTCTTGTCGGTCGGCTTCGCCGCACCGGTGTGGCCGCGGAAGAGACGCGTTGGCGCAAACTCGCCGAGCTTGTGGCCGACCATGTTCTCCGTGATGTAGACCGGGATGAACTTGTTGCCGTTGTGCACGGCGAAGGTGTGACCGACGAAGTCGGGGACGATCGTGCTCGACCTCCCCCACGTCTTGATCACCCGCTTCTCGTTCTTCCCGTTCATCGCGTTGACTTTCGTCATCAGCGCGTCTTGGACGTAAGGACCCTTTTTAATGCTTCTTGCCATATCCGATTCCCAGAATTGGTTGCGAGCTTACTGCGTAGCTTTGCCGCGCTTCCGTCCGCGGACGATAAGGCGCTGCGATGGCTTCTTCTTGTTGCGCGTCTTCACGCCTTCCTTGTTGCCCCACTTGTCCACGACGTTCCGCCCACCGCGGGTACGACCACCGTGCGGGTGATCAACCGGGTTCATGACTTCACCGCGAACCTTGGGACGCTTGCCCTGCCAGCGGCTCTTTCCAGCCTTGCCGGCGGACAGCAGCTCGTGCTCGGCGTTTCCAACCGTGCCGACCGTGCCCAGGCACTTGCCATGGACGAGGCGCATCTCGGTGGACGCCATGCGGAGCGTCACGTACTCACCTTCCTTTGCCACGACTTCCAGCGAAGTCCCGGCCGAGCGCGCCATCTGCCCACCAGCGCCCGGCTTGAGCTCGACGCAGTGCACGTCGGTGCCGAGCGGAATCTCCATCAGCGGAAGCGCGTTGCCGACGCGGCTGTCCGAGCCCGGTCCGGAAACGATCTTGTCGCCGACTGAAAGCCCCTTCGGGTGCAGGATGTAGCGCTTCTCTCCATCCTCGTACTCGACCAGCGCTATCCGCGCCGTGCGATTGGGATCGTACTCGATCTCGCGAACAGTCGCGGTCATCCCGTGCTTGTTGCGCTTGAAGTCGATGATCCGGTACATGCGCTTGTGGCCACCGCCGATGCGGCGCATCGCGATGTGCCCGTGATTGTCGCGCCCGCCCGACTTCTTGAGTGGGGCCATCAGCGACTTCTCACCCGTCGTCCGCGTGATCTCCGAAAAGTCGGAGACGCTGCGAAAGCGCGAGCTCTTTGTTACAGGCTTGAATTGACGAACGCCCATTTACCTATGCCTCGAAGATGTCGATCGAGTCGCCGTCTTTCAGCGTCACGATTGCTTTTTTCCAGTGTGGACGACGTCCCACGACCTGGCCGACGCGACGATCCTTGCCGCGATGGTTCGAGGTCCAGACGCCCGTCACCGTCACGTTGAAGAGCTCCTCGATCGCCTTTCTGATGTGGGTCTTCGTCGCTTCCGGATGAACGCGGAACGTGTACTCACCACGGTCCTGATACGCCGCCGAGGTCTGCTCGGTGACGATCGGCGTGATGATGGTGCGAGTCAGTGTTGGCATTGCTTACTTCCCCTTCTTTTTGCCGGCGCCTTTCTTCGCCGACGATTTCTTTGCGCTCTTGGCGGCTTTGGGCTTCGCCGACTTTCCGGCAGCCTTCGCCGCTTTGCGCGCCGTCTTGTGCGCGTTCGAGCTCTTCGTCGCAGCCTTCGCCGTCTTGCGCTCGGCCTTCGCGGCGCCGTGCGACTTGCTCTCCGACTTCGGACGAGCGGCGCGCTCCTTCTCCTCGACAGCCTCGAGCTTGTAGCCGAGCGCGTTGGACTCGACCAGAACCACGTCCGACCAGATGATGTGGTACGTCGAGACGTCAGCGTACGGCATCACCTGCACGCGCTGAACGTTGCGCGCGCTCAGGAAGACATTCGGTTTCGCGCCGTCTGTAAGGATGAGGACCTTGCGGCCGGTGACGCCGAGTGCTCCGAGCAGCGAGACAACGGATTTCGTGCTGGGCGCGTCGTAATTGAAGTTGTCGATTACGATCAGCGCGTTCTCCTGCGCGCGGGCGTTGAAGGCGCTCTTGCGGGCAAGGGCGCGAATCTGCCGCGGGACTTCCTGCTTGTACTTGCGGCCGGTCGGGCCGAACACGGTACCACCGCCCACGAAGTGCGGAGCGCGGCGCGAGCCCTGACGGGCGCGTCCGGTTCCCTTCTGCTTCCAGGGCTTCTGGTTTCCACCGGTGACGAGACCGCGCGTCTTCGTGTACGCGAGCCCAAGCCGCTGATTCGCCAGATACGCCTTAACGGCCTGGTGCATCACCGGCATGTTCACCGTGCCGTCGAACAGATCACCGGGCAGATCGAGGCGCTCGCGCTCCGTTCCACCGGCCGTGTACGCGGCAGCGTTAAAGGATTGAGTCGTTGATTCAGCCATGATTAACCCTGCTTCTTCACGAGGACGATCCCGTTCTTCGGGCCGGCCACGGAGCCGCGGATGTAGATGAGATTGCGAGCGGCATCGATCCGCTCGACGTGCAAGTGCGTCTGCGTGTGACGCTCGGCGCCGTAGTGACCAGGCATCTTTTTGCCCTTGATGACACGCGACGGATCGGTGCCGGGGCCGATGGAGCCGGGACGACGGTGCTTCGTGTTGCCGTGCGTGTTGGGACCGCCGCCGAAGCCATAGCGCTTGACCACACCCTGAAAGCCGCGACCCTTTGACGTCCCGGTCACCTTGACCTGCTCGCCCGGTGCAAAGATCTCAACCGTGACCTTGTCTCCAAGGGCGAACGTGGGGATCGCTTTCTTGTTCTCTTTCAGCTGCGCGTCGTCGAGACGGAAGCTGCGGAGAACTTCGGGCGCGACGGTGACGCCGGCCTTCGCCGCGTGACCGACGACGGCCTTGTGGGCACGCCGGCCGCGCGGTGTGCGCTCGCCCTTCTTGGACTCGCGGGCGTGACGCTGCTCGCCAAAGCCGAGCTCGACGGAGTCGAACCCGACCTTGTCCTTGGTCAGAACCTTGGTCACCGAGTTGGGAGTAGCCTCCACCACGGTGCAAGGGATCTGCTGTCCCTCTTCATTGAATATCTGGGTCATCCCCAGCTTTCTTCCTATGATGCCGATCATTGATTCCTCTAATTGATTCCGACTACGGTGCCGCCTTCCCGCCTTCCCGCCTCCCGCCTCCCGCTATTCGACCTTGATCTCGACGTCGACGCCGGCCGGGAGATCGAGCTTGGTCAGCGCGTCCACCGTGGCGGCGCGTGAGTCAAGGATGTCGATCAGCCGCTTGTGCGTCTTGAGCTCGAACTGCTCGCGCGACTTTTTGTCGACGTGCGGCGAGCGGAGAACGGTCCAGCGCTTCGTCTTTGTCGGCAACGGAATCGGACCACTCACCTGCGCGCCGGTCTTCTCGGCCGTGCGGACGATGTCCGCCGAGGCCTGGTCGATGACGGCGTGGTCGAACGCCTTGAGCCGAATTCTGATTCTTCCTGCCATAATTATTCTCGCTGTTTACTGGTATCTGGCACCTGATCGGGTACCGGGTACCGGGTAGCTGGTACCGGTTCTACTTGATGATCTTCGTAACGACGCCGGCACCGACGGTGCGGCCGCCTTCTCTGATCGCGAAGCGGAGACCCTCGTCCATCGCGATCGGCGTAATCAGCTCGATCGTCATCTGAACGTTGTCGCCC
>Ga0207707_10002249_pt1 | contig 17455 bp, 21 predicted proteins | sample KBSC83BmetaG_FD_184336 | JGI IMG/M metagenome (GOLD analysis project Ga0207707, IMG submission 184336) | Corn rhizosphere microbial communities from Kellogg Biological Station, Michigan, USA - KBS C8-3B metaG (SPAdes) (version 2) | ecosystem: Host-associated > Plants > Roots > Rhizosphere ...
GTGGCTAAAAAGCCCGGACACCGGGGAGGGCGCGTATAAACCGTAACCCATCGCGCAGGGAATGCCGGTTGATCCGGCCAAACCTGTGGTGACTGCCGCCTGCGTTTTTTGTTGCAGGCGGGCCATGGGTGAGGCCATCACCCGGCATTCCCTGCGCCCTCTTCAATTGTCGAGGGCCGAATTATCCGCAAGCAGCCGGGCGCGAGCGCGCCGCGGGAACGAACAGGCGTGTCCGCAATGATGCAGGCAGGGACGTCGGATCGGCTCCATCATTGGCACCGCTTCGAGACCGATCATCCGGAGACCTTTTTGGGCATGTACATCTTCACGGTCGGCAAGAACGCGCCCTGAAGCTCCGGAGGGGAATGCCCCGATCCTGACAGGATTCTGGACCCTAAGTGTGAGCCGTTTCAGAGGTTGCGCGAGGGCACTCGAGCGTGCTTCACATCCGGCCCATTTTGCCGCAGAACTAAGGCCGCCCGTGTGGAACGATTGGGGCCGGGGGAAGCAAATGTCCTATTCTGAAGACCTGCACAATGCGGCGCTGGCCTATCACCGGTTACCGCGTCCCGGAAAGCTCGAGATCCAGGCGATCAAGCCGCTCGCCAACCAGCGCGACCTCGCGCTCGCCTATTCGCCCGGCGTCGCCGCCGCCTGCACCGAGATCGCCGGCAATCCTGCCGAAGCCGCTTCGCTCACCGCGCGCGCCAACCTGGTCGCGGTCGTCTCCAACGGCACCGCCGTGCTCGGCCTCGGCAATATCGGTCCGCTCGCGTCCAAGCCCGTGATGGAAGGCAAGGCGGTCCTGTTCAAGAAGTTCGCCGGCATCGACGTGTTCGACATCGAGATCGCCGCCGACACCATCGATCGCGTGGTGGAGACAGTGGCGGCGCTGGAGCCGACTTTCGGCGGCATCAACCTCGAGGACATCAAGGGCCCGGAATGCTTCGAGATCGAGGCGCGCCTGAAGGAGCGCATGAAGATCCCGGTGTTCCACGACGACCAGCATGGCACCGCCATCATCGTCGGCGCCGCCATCACCAATGCGCTGCTATTGAATGGAAAGAAGCTGCCGGACGTGAAGATCGTCTGCTCCGGTGCCGGCGCGGCTGCGATCGCCTGTCTCAATCTCCTGGTTTCGCTCGGCGCCAAACCCGAGAACATCTGGGTCTGCGACATCGAGGGCGTGGTTTATGAAGGCCGCACCAAGCTGATGGACCGCTGGAAGGGCGCCTACGCGCAGAAAACCGACAAGCGCAAGCTAGCCGACGTGATCGGCGGCGCCGATATCTTCCTGGGGCTGTCCGCGCCCCGCGTGCTGACGCCGGAGATGGTCAAGCAGATGGCTGACCAGCCGCTGGTCATGGCGTTGGCCAACCCGGATCCGGAAATCATGCCGGACGAGGCCCGCGCGGCCCGGCCCGACGCCATGATCTGCACCGGCCGCTCCGACTTCCCGAACCAGGTCAACAACGTCCTGTGCTTCCCCTTCATCTTCCGCGGCGCGCTCGATGTCGGCGCCACCGCCATCAACGAGGAGATGAAGCACGCCGCCGTCGGCGCCATCGCGCAATTGGCGCGCGACCCGCCGTCGGACGTGGTGGCGCGCGGCTTCGACAGCGGCGAGGCGCAGGGCTTTGGTCGGGGCTCGCTGATCCCGAGCCCCTTTGATCCCAGGCTTATTCAACGCATCGCGCCTGCGGTCGCGAAAGCGGCAATGGATTCCGGCGTCGCGACCCGGCCGATCAGGAATTTTGACGAATACACCGCGCTGCTCGAGCGCTTCGCCTTCCGCTCCGGCCTCGTGATGAAGCCGGTGTTTGCAAAGGCAAAGACCCAGCCCGTGCGGGTCATCTATGCCGAGGGCGAGGACGAGCGGGTGTTGCGCGCGATCCAGGTCGTGCTGGAGGAGGAACTGGCCAAGCCGATCCTGGTCGGCCGCCCGTCGGTGGTGGAGGCCCGGATCAAGCGGTTCGGCCTCGGCGTCAAACCCGGGCGCGATTTCGACCTCATCAACCCCGAGGACGATCCGCGCTACCGCTCCTATGTGCAGTCCTATATCGACGTCGCCGGCCGCCGCGGCATCACGCCGGATGCGGCGCGCACGGTCGTCCGTACCAACAACACCGTGATCGCAGCGCTTGCCGTGATACGCGGCGAGGCGGACGCGATGATCTGCGGCGTCGAGGGGCGCTATATGAGTCATTTGCGCCACGTGCGCGACATCATCGGCCATCTGCCTGAAGTCAGCGACTTCGCGGCGCTGGCGCTGATGATCACCAGCAAAGGCGCCTATTTCATCGCCGATACCGAGGTGCGCTCGAATCCCAGCGCGGCCGAGCTGTGCGAGGTCGCTGCACTGGCCGCAAAGCACGTGCAGCGTTTCAATCTCAAGCCCAGGATCGCCTTCCTGTCGCATTCCGATTTCGGCAGCTATGACACCGACTCCTCGCGCAAGATGCGCGAGGCCCGGCTGCTTCTGAAGAGCCATCACCCGGAACTGGAAGCCGACGGCGAGATGCAGGCCGACACCGCGTTGTCCGAGGCGACGCGGCAACTGGTCCTGCCGAGTTCGAATCTCGCGGGCGAGGCGAACATCCTGATGATGCCGAATCTGGATGCCGCGAATATCGCCTATCAGATGGCGAAGGTCCTGGCGGATGCCGTCCCGGTCGGGCCGATCCTGATCGGCCCGGCGCGGCCCGCGCACATCCTCACCCCGTCGGTGACGGCGCGCGGCATTCTGAACATGACCGCAGTGGCGGCCGTGGAAGCCCAGGAGCGCGCCACCCGGCAGCAACCGAGCCTGTTCACCTGACGTACGATCGGATCAGGATGAATGTGTTCATTTTGGTTCCGGCGCGCCGCGATTTGAGCGTTTGAAAAGCGCGGGCGTACCCTCCATAATCCGCACGCGCTGCGAATCTGCCCCTAAAGCCCACCGGTGAGGCCGACCTCATGCCAGCATTCATAATCTTCGGGCGAGTCCTCTTCGCCGTGCTTTTCATCTATTCGGGGGCGACAAAGCTCTTCGCCATCCAGGGGACCGCCGACGCCATCGCCGCCAAGGTCATGATTCCCGCGGTGATTGCGCCCTACACGGCACAACTGGAGACGGCGGCCGGAATGGCCTTTCCGCACATGCTCGCGATCGCGTCGGGTGCCTTCGAGATCCTTGCCGGCCTGATGATCGCGCTGAATTTCGGCGTGCGGTTCTTCGCCATCCTGCTGATCATCTTCATCGCGCTGGTGACGTTCTACTTCCACGATTTCTGGAACCAGACACCGCCCGACAACGGCAAGACGCTGGTCGACGCGCTGAAGAATCTGTCGCTGATCGGCGCGCTGTTCATCCTTGCCGGTTACGGCAGGGGACCGCGGACCGCCGAAGCCGCTTATGGCGACGTGTAGCCGCTGGTCCGCTTAGGCCGCGCGCCGCCACGGCGTGACGCTGACCTCATCGGCAGGATCGAGGATTTGCGGCTCGCCGGCCTTCAGGCCATGGAGGGCGAGGATTTCCTGCGGCGTGTGTTCGGGCACGCCGGGGAAGCAGGCTTCGCCGCCCGGCAGCTTCACCCTTGGCGCCAGCGACAGCCAGAACGTGTCGTAGCGGTCCATGAACATGCCGAAAACGCCGGGACCACCGATGATGGCGACCGTGCCTGTGCTTACGCCGGCGAAGTCGGCGGCCTGCTCGAAGGAGGCGCCGGACGGATTCCACAAGGTGGCCTTGGGGTTTTCCGGATCAGGCGCAAGCGCGGCCACGCCACGGGTCAGGATGACCCGCTTGCGCTTCGGTGAATTGGGTTGGCCTTCGCCGGAGTGCCGGCCATGCACGATCAGGTCGGCACGGTCGAGGGCGTCAGTGAAGAATTGCTTGTCGCCCTCGAATTTCAAGGCGTCCGGCATGACCTTCGCGGCATTGGCGAGCATGCCGTCGGCCGAGACGATGACATAGCCTTCGATGCGGAACGCCGGCACGGTTCGGGTTCGGCCGGGCGCGGTCTACTGCGTCACGTCGGTGACGACGCTCGAAACCGGACGCTGGCTCAACGTCGGCAGCTTGGCTTCCTTGAGCACCATCTCGTCATATTGCGGCAAGGTCTGCACCGGCGCCTTCGCCCGCATCGCCACGACCTTGTAGCCTTCGGTCTTCAACCGCTTCAATATCTCGGGCAGGGCTTCCGCGGTGTGCTTGTGGAAGTCGTGCATCAGGATGATGCCCTTGCCCTGCTTGTCCAGCTTCCTGAAGATGACATCGACGACCTGCTTGGCGTTGCGCGCCTTGAAATCGAAGGAATCGAGGTCGCAGGAGAAGATTGCGATGTTGCGCGTGCCGAGATAGGTGACCATCTCCGGCGGATGCTGCAGCGCCGGGAAGCGGAAGAACGGTGCGGGCGAGACGCCTCCGAGCGCCCATTTCACCGCGCCGAAACCCTTTTCGATCTCCTCCTTGCGCTGGTCTTCGCTGAGCTTCTTGTTGACGAGGGTGGCGTGCGACCAGGTGTGCGTGCCGATGGTATGGCCGGCCGCATAAACCTGCTTGGCGATTTCAGGATAATAGGTCGCATGCTTGCCGATTTCGAAGAAGATGCCCGTGGTGCATTCCTCCGCCAGCGTCTTCAAGATCGACGGCGTGTTCTCGACCCACGGACCGTCGTCGAAGGTCAGCACCACCTCGTGGTCCTTCAGGAAATCCAGTTCCTTGAAATGCTCGAAGCCAAAGCCGGGGCCGCCGGTCGTGTCGATCTCGACCGTGCGGCCGACGCCAAGCGCGTTCGGATTGTTGCAGGCGGCGCGGGCTGGCTGCGGCGGCTGGGCCGCTGCTGCGGCGGCCGGTACCGGCGCGGCCGCGGCGGGAACAGCAGGTGCGGCTTTCTGGGCCGCGGTCTGCGACCAGGCGACAGAGGGCGCACATAGCGCAACGGCGACCAACAATCCTGCTACAACTCGCATCTCGATGTTCCCAGACTTGATGCCCGCATGCGGCTTAGCCGCCATCAACCGGGCAATCGTTCCCCCAACGCGATACTAGCCTAGTCGGACCGGTCGCGCCAAGGCAACGGCGCCACGGGAAAGTCACAGGATTGTCGCTACTTGGGTTAATTCCGGGAACTGTGTCTTACGTGTCCGCCAGCGCCCGCGCGATGGCGGTCTTGATGCGGGTGTCGGTCGGCTCGACGGCGGAAGGAAAGACCTCCGCGATATAGCCGTCGCGGCCGATCAGATATTTGTGGAAGTTCCACTTCGGCACGTCCTTCGGCCGGGCTTCTGCGGCCCATTTGTAGAAGGGATGCGCGCCAGCGCCGGTCACAACAGCCTTGGCCGTGATCGGAAAGGTAACGGCATATTGGTGCTGCGCCGTCTCGGCGATCTCGGACGCGCCGCCCGGCTCCTGGCCGCCGAAATCGTTGCAGGGAACGCCGATCATGCCGAAGCCGCGGCCGTGAAATTCGGTCCAGATCTGCTGCAATCCGGCATATTGCGGCGTGTAGCCGCATAGCGAGGCCGTGTTGACCACCAGCAACGGCCGTCCGCTGTATTCGGCCAGACGGATGTCGCCGCTGGAGAGCCCCGGAAAGGAAAAGGCGTAGGCCGTGATGCGGCTGACGGCAGCTTGTCCCTCGGCACGGGCGGCGAGCGGAGCTGCGGCGGCGGCAAGCGCGCTGGCGATCACGGTGCGGCGGTTGATCATGGCGGCGTCCCCCTGGATGCGGCGCGATGATAGCGCACCGAAAAAGCGGCGGCTGCTCAAGAAGCCGTTACGATCGCGTTGCACACCAGGGCAGGGGCATCAGCGGCATGTAGGAGGGACTCCACTCGCAGATCGATTCCCGGCCAGAGCGCTTGAAGGCGTACTTGATCGGCTCGGCCTGGCCGACCGCGATATGCAGACCGAACAGCGCGGCGGCGATCGGGAACGCCCATTTGTGGAAGCGCAGATCGCCGAGCCGTTCGAGCAGGATGGCGCCGGCGAGGATGATCAAGGGGTCGGTGAAGATGAAGTACTCGATCTTGAGCCCGCGTCGCACGCCAAGCGTGTCTATTCCGATCGCGGCCGCCATCAGCACCAGCGCTTGCAGCGCGGCCAGCCGCTCGCCGCGCCGCCACGCTGCGATGATCCCGGGAACGATCAGCCAGATCAGGAATACGGTCGGCCGCGGCGAGGAGTGGAGCGCGAAGGTGTAGCGCGCGAGCACGGAGGCGAGCCCGTCGAGCAGCAGCAGGACGACGGCCAAAGGATTCGAGCCGTTCGCCGCGTTCGCGGTGCCGGCATCGGCAAAGGTCAGCATCTTCTCCAGGGGATTGGCGACGGCGATCACGTTGCTGCTGTTGTAGTCGACGTCGAGCAGGAGCAGCGCGATCGCGGCGCCGGTCACGACCGCAAGGATCGAGGTGAGGGTCTCAACGAGGCTGATCCGCCAGATCGCGGCATAGGCCGTCATGCACATCACGATCAACGTCAGCAGTGCGGCCTGGTAGACCCCAAAACGATTGAGCAGGAGCGGATGAAAGTGCGCGGCATCGAGCAGCGCGCGATCGAAGCCCGCCGTGACGAGCGGTGACGCGACCCAAACCGCAATGGAGGCGGCGAGCGCGGCGATGGCCGCGGCAAGCCAGCCCGCGGGTGTTTTCCAGAAGGCTGCGCTCGGACTTTCCGCGCTCCCGAAGGGTAGGATCAGGAGCGGCAGCGCGCCGATCAGGAGGATCGCTTGCACCTTGTTCTCGAGGCCGACGATGCAAAGGGCCGCCGCAACCGCCATGCCGCTCGGCCGGGCGGCATGCGCGTGGCGGCCGATCGCGATCAGGATCATCAGCGCGAAGATGATAGGGCAGGCGGCTACCAGCTCGCTGCGCAGGATGCGCGAATGTACGGCCACTCCGCCGGAGAGCGCGAAGGCGAGCGCAGCCACCAGCGCCACCCGCCAGTCGCGGAAGATCAGCCGGGAAAGGCCAGCGAAGATAAGCACGCTGCCGATCGCGATCAGGAGCGCCAGGACGCGTCCGGCGCGGATGGCGTGGGTCATGGCAAGATCGAACGCGGTCGCGTCGCTGGCCTTCGGCATCGCCGGCAAGGTCCATGCGTCGAGGAGGCCGAGATGGTGCAGCAGCGCGAACCAGGATTTGACCGACAGAATGGTCAGGTAGGCGGTGTGATCGACATATTGCTGGGAGTGGCCGGCGTTCATGGCGAGTGCGCTGTAGACGACCATGAAGTCCATGTCGGCGTTGCGCCAATAGACCACGAAATAGCCGAACAGGACGAATGATGCCGCAAGCCCGATGACGATCGCGGCAAGGCTCCGCGACCAGCCGGGATAAGTAACGCGATCGAGGACATCGCCCGGCGCGGCGGACGGTGGGGCTGGGGGGGAGGTTCGTGCCATGGCGGCGGCTTTTAGCCGACAAGTCCGCGCAAGGCGACCGCAGTGGCGCTACCATCTCAACATCGGAAGGGGGGCTCAGTAGGTACGGATGATGAAATCGGTATATTCGCCAGTTTCGCCTTGGTTGATGCCCTGATCGGAGATGATGATCGACGCGCCGGAGGCCATGGCTTCGCCGATACGCGCCATCGCGTCCGCGGGAATCGTGATGCGGTCGAGTGCTTCGGCCGGACTGTCCGGCAGCGGCGCGGCGGGCCTGGCCACAGCTACGGGCGCCCGCTTGCCCTTCCGCCGGGAGTGACGGGGCTCGTCGCCGTCGCGCATGGCGGCGCGCGCCGACGGCGGTACGGTGATGACCGACCAATGCAGGAGATTGGTATCGGTCTTGTCGACCACCGCCGTAAAGACGTGCGTGCCGAGCGGACGGTCGCTCGGCGCGATCGTCACCGGGATTTCCCACGCCGGCGCGAAGTTCTGCCGCACATAGAGCTTGGAGTCCTTGCGGCTGATGAAGACCGCGAGCTGGCCCTCGCGGCGCCTGGCGTCCGGCTTCGGCGGCTTATCGCTGCCGCTGAGGCGGGTCTGGTCCTTCCTGGCGTCCGCGGCAGCATCGTTGGCCGACTTGACCGGCTTGTCGGCGGGCTTTGCGGTGTCGACCTTTGCGGCGTCCTGGCCGGTGGCGTCTTGCTTCGGTGCATCGGCAGGCTTGTCCGTCCCGGCCGTATCCAGCTTCGGTGTTTCGGTCTTCGCCGGCTCGGATTTGGCCGCTTCAGATTTGACGGGAGTTTCCGCCTGATCCGGCTTGCTCTCAGGCGTGGCGGCGAATTCGGCCGGCCTGGGCGTTGCGGCTGCATCGTTCTTTGCGGTATCGCTGGCTTCCGCCACGACCTTGCCGACCGTGTCAGTCGCACTCGACGTCGCGCCTTCGGTCTTTTCTGTCTTCGCGTTATCGACCGCGGTCATGGCTTCGCGGGCAGGCGGGGCATCCGACATGGTGGCCTTGTTCGTCGGTACATTGCCGCTGGCGTCTGCGGTACGGGTCTGATCGCGCGGTGGCGCCTCGTCGCCATGGCCGACGGTGGAGCGCAGCTCGAGCCGGGTTTCGATAGGCTTGATACCGGCCGCGCCCTTGTCGGCCTTCGGGGCAAGCGGCGTATCGGTCAGCGCGGAAATCTGCGGCTGCGGCACCACCTTCATGGCCGGCAACAGCGGGTGCTCGAAGCTCGCGGGCGACAATTCACCGGGCGAGACGATCACCCGCGCGCCCATCTTGGTCCAGCCCCACATCTTCACCGCGAAGGACTCGGGCATGCGGATACAGCCATGCGAGGCCGGATAACCCGGCAGCACACCGGCGTGCAGCGCGACGCCGCCCCAGGTGATGCGCTGCATGTAGGGCATCGGCGCGCCGCTATAGATGTTCGAATGATGGTAGCGATCCTTCTGGATCACGCTGAACACGCCCATCGGGGTGGAGTGACCGGGCATGCCGGTGGAGACGGGGCCTTCCGCGAACAAGCCGTTGGCGTCGTAGATCCTGACCCGTTGCCTGGCGATCGAGACATTGATGATCAGCGGCATCTGCGGATGGACAGCAGTGTCCTTGATGGTTTCCTTCTTCGAAGGCTTTCGCGCCCGCTGCTGCCGTCGCGGCGGGGGCGGAGCGAATTGCTGCTGGCTGTAGTAACCGGAGTCAGTATCTCGGTAGTAGAGTTGCGCATCGGCCGGAGTGGCGGCGGCGAGGGTGCCAACGGTACCCAGGGCAGCAACGCGCAACAGCGCTCCAATGGCAACGGAAGAGCGAAGCGCATTCGCGCGTTTCATCTTGGAATCCTTGGTCATTCGGTTTTCTTCAATTTCTCAGACCCGAAGCGCGTTAACCAGCGTAGCGCTTCTGATTCCAGAGGTTTTGGCCCCGATCGTAGCAAAAAAGCCTCACATCTCGTTAAACCCCGCAAACTTACCGGTGCCCTTCTCAGGGGCTGTTGGCGGCCCTACATGGCAACTCGCCCGCCAACGGAGATTTCCATGACATCCCAAGCCGTAAGGCTTCGTGACGCCCGATTTAAGGTTGCTCTTTTCGTGTTTTTTGCATGGCTGCTGGGGACCTCTGCGTCCGCCATCGCTGCCGATGAACCAGATTTGATCTTCCGCCGCTCCACCGTGTTCAAGCTGCTGAGCCCGAACGACAAGCTCGCCACCTATGGGGTCGATGACCCCGAGGTCGAAGGCGTTGCCTGTCATTTCACCGTGCCGGAAAAGGGCGGCTATAAGGGCTGGCTCGGGCTCTCGGAACAGGTTTCGGATATCTCGCTAGCCTGCCGGCAGATCGGCCCGATCCGCTTCAAGGACAAGATGGGGCAGGGCGACGACATGTTCCGCCAGCGCCGCTCCCTCTTCTTCAAGAAGATGCAGATCGTCCGCGGTTGTGACGCCAAGCGCAACACGCTGGTCTACATGGTCTATTCCGACAAGCTGATCGAGGGTTCGCCGAAAAATTCGACTTCCACGGTGCCAATCATGCCGTGGGGTGCGTCGGACAATGCGATCGAGAAATGCGGCGATTTCGTTCAATAGGCTATCAGTTCCCGCCGGAATGGCGCGTCTTTGGGCGCGTCTTGGCGTCCCGGCAGCCGACCAACTGCACGAATTTTTGCGGCGTGGACGTCGCGCCGCTGTCGCCGCGCTGTTGGGACATCGCACCACAATGGCGCCCTGCTTTGGTAGCGGTCGACGCCTTTACGCGCTTGGCCAGATTCTCGGGACTCGCAGTCCTGGATTCTGAGATGGAGGGATTCTTGCCAACAACGATGTCGCCACTGCCCATGACTGCCATCCCTTGTTGAGGTGAAAGACAACGCGCAGCCTTCCCGAAGGTTGCTCGGTTCCGGTAGGTCGGCTGCGGCGCGGCGGGGGTTCAGGGTTGTCCCGTAGCGGGTGGGGTTTTCCACCGGAGAAAGCAAAAGCCGCCTCCTGCCGCGTTATGCGGCCGCGATAACCAGACGTTTTGCCTCAACGGCCGCGGTCGCCGAGCGCCTCCGCAAGCTACTGAAATTGCTTACATCGGCGGGAAATATGTCGTCGGAGGAGCCCGCGACGAAACAATTCTGCCCCGCAACGAAACCATTTTTTGCTTTGGCGCAGAACTCCGGAAACCCCTGATGGTTATCAAGGCCGCAATAAAGACGGCGCGAAGCGCCACAGGAACAATCGGAGACTGCCAAAATGCGGACCATCAGCCTGATCCTAGCCTTCGCTTTCGTGGTGGCCGGTTCTTCGGTGGCTGGCTCCGCTGAAACGGGGATGCCGGGGATCGGCACCTTCTCCTACAATGGCTCGCCGGTGGTCGCGTCCCACGCCATTATCGTTGCCGCGCGTTGAAGCAGAATCAGTGAAAGTCGCCTGTAAGGCCATCATGTTCCTTCGTATTTGCGCAGCGGGGGTCGTTTCCATCCTCGCCCTGAACCAGTCAGCGCACGCGCAGGCCTCGCTTCAGATGCGCGCGGCGATGCATCTTTCGGATCCCCGCAGCGAATTCGTACGACAATGCGCCCCCCACATGCTCGGCCGATGGGCGCATCCGGAAGAGGTGTGCGGCTGCCTGCATGATCATGCCGCTGCGGTCGTAGATGACACTGACTTGCGTTTGGCGCTGTTGCGAGGCATCAGCGAGACTGGTGTTCCGACCATCGAGAACGGCTGGGTGCCGGCGTCGAAACAGTCGGAGATCGGCCCGACCTTCACCAAGATCGCCAAGCCCACGTTGCAATGCATGTTCGAGCCGGCGAAGTAGGCTACTCTCCCAATCCTTCGACGACATTCGCACGCGGACTGCGAGTCTCACGCTGCTGACGCTCGCAGCGCCCGCCAAGGCTGCGCCCGCTCGGCCGCGAGCGTGACGCGCTCTGGCGCGGCTTTGTCGTGCATTAAAGCTGGTAACGCCGCATTCGCTCGCGCTATTTCTTCTTCGGTCCCGAGCGCGGAATGCACCGTCGCGACGCCAGGACGCCGGTCGGCGTCATCTTCGCGCCCGACACTTCCTTGATCTGGCCGGCTCCGCAACTGCCGTCGTCGACCAGCACCCTCTGTCCGAGCCGCAGCCCGACGATGTCCTGCTCGCGCGCCACCTGATCGTTCATCGCAAGCGCGGCCGTCGAGGTGCCGAGCAGCAAAAAGCAGAAGCAGGGGAGTATGCGGGAGACCATCATCACCGCGACTGTAGGGATACGCGTCCGATTCTGAAAGGCAAAGCGCCTGCAAATCGGGTCCGAAGTATGATTTGATCGGCGTGGAACGGGAACAATCACGACCATGAATGCAGACCACACCAGGAAAATCCTCGATGCCGTCGATGCCGGATTCGACGCCCAACTGGCCACCACGCGCGATTTTGTCGCGATCCCCTCGACCCGCGGCGCGGAGGGGCCGTGCCAGGACATGATCGGCGACCTCCTGCGCGAACGCGGCTACGAGATAGACGACTGGCATATCGATCTCGACGATCTCAAGGGGCTGCGCGGCTATGGTCCGATCGAGCATGATTTCTCGAAGGCGCGCACCGTGGTCGGCACCTATCGGCCGGCAAACAACGCCGGAAAGTCGCTGATCCTGCAAGGCCATTGCGATGTCGTGCCGGCCGGCCCGCTCGACATGTGGGAGACGCCGCCGTTCTCGCCCACGATCAAGGACGGCCGCATGTACGGCCGCGGCGCCTGCGACATGAAATCCGGCACTATCGGCGCGCTCTACGCGCTCGATGCGATCAGGAATGCAGGCCTGAAACCGACCGCGCGGATTCACTTCCAGTCCGTGATCGAGGAGGAGTCTACTGGCGTTGGCGCGCTCTCCACGCTGCAGCGGGGCTATCGCGCCGACGCCTGCTTCATCCCCGAGCCGACCGGCGGGAACATGATCCGCTCGCAGGTCGGCGTGATCTGGTTTCGCCTGAAAGTGCGTGGCTTCCCCGTGCATGTGTTCGAAGCGGGCGCCGGCTCGAATGCGATCATGGCGGCGTATCATCTGATCCATGCGCTGGAAAAGCTCGAGGTCGAATGGAACGAGCGCGCCAAGGCCGATCTTCATTTCAAGAGCGTGACGCATCCGATCAACTTTAATCCGGGCATCATCAAGGGCGGCGACTGGGCGTCCAGTGTGCCGGCCTGGTGCGATGTCGATTGCCGTATCGCGGTCCTGCCGGGCTGGTCGGTCGCCGACTGCCAGAAGGAGATTCTGGCCTGCGTGTCCGCGGCCGCGCGCGACCATCGCTTTCTCTCCAACAATCCGCCCGAGGTCGAATGGTCGGGCTTCCTGTCGGAAGGCTACGAGCTCACGAATTCGGCGGAGCCCGAGGCTGCCTTCGCCAGGGCGTTCGACGCCGTCTATGGCGGTGCCGTGCCGGACCGTGCCTTCACCGCGCTGACCGATACGCGCTTCTATGGATTAAACTATGACATCCCGAGCCTGTGTTTCGGCGCGAGCGGCGCCGCGATGCACGGCTTCAACGAATATGTCGACCTGGAATCGCTCAGGAAGTCGACCAAGGCGACTGCGCTGTTCATTGCGGAATGGTGCGGCGTGGAGAAGATCTAAGGCCACAGCGCCGCGACGATCGCATCCAGCCCATCTGTCAGCGCCGCGGGTCCCGGCTGCAGGATCAGGGGCGACTTGATCTCGACGATGCGGTTGTTGCGAACGGCCGGAATTTCATGCCAGCCCGGACGCTGCCTGATCCTGTCGAGAGCGACCTTCTTGCCGCACCAGGAGGCGAGGATGACGTCCGGCGCAAGCTCGCGCACCTTCTCGGATGAAACGATGCGGTCCTTCGCGGCCTTCTTCGATCGCAACTCCGGAAGGATGTCGATGCCGCCGGCGATCTCGATCAATTCAGAGACCCAGCCGATGCCGCCGATCAGGGGATCGTCCCATTCCTCGAAATAGACGCGCGGCCTCGGATCGGGCCGGGCTTGTGCACGGAAATCGGCGAGGCGCTTCTCCAAACGCCTCGCGAGCTGGTCCGCGCGATCCGCGGCGCCGACCAGAGCGCCGAGCGTGCGGATCATCGCGAGGATCCCGGCGACGTCGCGCTGATTGAAGACGTGGATGGCGACGCCGGTGCGAACGAGCTCGGCCGCGATGTCGGCCTGCAGGTCGGAGAAGGCCAGCACGAGATCGGGCTCGAGCGCGAGGATTTTTGGGATATCCGCCGTGATGAAGGCCGATACCCGCGGCTTCTCGCGCCGCGCCCGTGGCGGTCGCACAGTATAGCCTGAGACGCCGACGATGCGGTCCTGTTCGCCCAGCAGATAGAGCGTCTCCACGGTCTCTTCCGTGAGGCACACGATGCGGCGGGGCGGGAAGTGGTGCACGACCTCAGCATATGCCGGATGGGTGGCACCTTGTCACCGCGGCCATTACTTCGGAGGTCATTGCCTCCCTTACCCGGCCATTCCATTCTGCGTGTTGAGAAAGCGCTTTGAGAACGCCGGGAGGACCGATGACGCCGCTTGAACGAATCCAGTCGATGAAGATGCCGTTTGCGGAGCTGAAGGGCGTGGCCTTTGTCGAAGCCGACAAGGACCGCGTGGTTGCGAAAATGGTGGTGCGGCCGGAACTCTGCACACTCCGCAACACCATCCATGGCGGCGCCATCATGGCGCTTGCGGATTCGGTCGGCGCGGCGGCGACGGTGATCAACCTGCCGGAGGACGCCAAGGGCACCACCACACTCGAGAGCAAAACCAATTTCATCGGTGGGGCCAAGGAGGGGTCGACGGTAACCGCGACCGCTACGCCCGTGCACCGTGGCCGCCGTACCCAGGTATGGACCACGCGGGTGGAGACCGAAGACGGCAAGCTGGTTGCGATCGTGACCCAAACCCAGATGGTTTTGTAACATTTATGCGGAGTTAACCAATTGGTTGTGAACGGTAAAATCCCGGTCTTGATTTCTGTGCTGCATTGCACAATATCGGAGGTCTAGGGATTCGACGCCTCCTCGAGGGCTTACTGAGAGGAGCTTTGAAGTGAGAGACGCAGATACATTCCGCCCGCGGCCGGGCTTCGGTTATGTGCGCACCCTGAGCCAGCAGGAAGAATTGCCGCTATTGCGCGATCACCTGCTGCGGCTCGACCCGGAAAGCCGCCACGATCGCTTTCACGGGTATCTCGATGACAGTTTCATCGAGCGCTACGCCAAACGTTGCGCCGACGACGGCACCGTCATCGTGGCCTACATGGAAAACGGCGTCGTCCGCGGTGCGGCCGAATTGCATCCGCCGGATCAATCCGAGAACGGGTTGCCGGAGATCGCGTTTTCGGTCGAGGCATGCGTGCGGCGCCAGGGCGTCGGCAGCGTCCTGTTCCGGCGACTGATCTCGGAAGCGCGCTGGAAGGGCCACCGCACGCTGCGCGTGACCACGGGCGCTGGCAACGAGGCGATGCGGGCGCTCGCCAACAAGTTCGGCGCGCATCTGGAATTCCGCCACGGCGAATCCACTGGAACCATCGACCTGACGCCGAAGCCTGAGGTGGAGCTCGCGAGACTCATCGATGTGCCGTTCAATGCGGCGCGCGCGGCGATGAGCTTCAATCGCGCCTGGTGGAAGCTGTTCGCCAAGATGTACGAGAACGGCCGCGCGGCGTGATGCGCCGCGGGCCGCCGGGAATGCAATAAAATCTGAAGGGGCTCAGGTGCCGGTGCGCTTGTCGTTGCCGAACCGGCGCACGACGCGGCGTTCGACCACGATCGAGCGCTGCGCACCTTGCTCGCCCGCGATCACGCGGGTGGAGGCACGCGCATTGGCGCGGCTCTGCTTCTTCACTTCAGCAAGAACCGTATCGTAGGGCATGCCCATGAGCGACGCCGCGATCTCGGCCTGCTGCTCGTGATCGTCGGTGATGCCGATGGCCGCGAAAATCGCCTCATCCAGCGTCGGCGGATCGCGCCGGACGCGCCTCGTCCCGTACTTGGTATTCCAGTCTTCGCTCATGGGAGCCCCTCGTTAGGTGCCGGATACCTAGGTGGCGTCTTGTTGCATTGCAATATGAATTTGATAGGGCAGGTCAGCTATGCACTGTCGAAATTCACAGGCTTTCCAATTTGGTCGCGTCATAAATCTGGATATCCGGCACGCCGGACGCGAGCGGATGCAGGGCGCGGACGAAGTTGCGTGAGGCCGGGACGGCGAAATGCGCCGCGAGCGCCGCGCGATCGGCCCACTGCTCGATGAAGACGAGCCGCAGTGGGTTCTCGCAATCGACATGCACGGTGTGCGAGATGCATCCGGGCTCGGTGCGCGAGCGCTGCACGTGTTCGAGGCTGAGCTTTCGTATTTCATTGAACGTCTCGGGGCGCGCTGTCACGCTGCCGGTCACCACGATCATGGCCCGATCTCCAACGTTTTCATGACGCCGCCTGTTCCAGCGGCTGCTGCGGCCAGCGTTTCAACGCGGCGCGGCCGGCGTCGGTCAGCTCATAGATGCCGCGTTCGGCGCGGTCGAACCAGCCATAGACGTTGTGCAGCAGGATCTTGCCGGCGTCCGGAATGTCCTTGCGCAAATCCCGCACTTTTTGCGGCCCGCCGGAGAGCGCAGAGGCGCAGGCCAGCGCCTGCTGGCGGTAGGCCGTCATGATCGGTGCGCGGGTCGAGCCGCCCAAGGCGGGATCGCCGATCCGCCGCTGGTGCTCCGCGACCAGCCGGGAGCGCTTCCTGGGATCGCGGCGGGGCGCGGCGGTCGGCGGTTTGACCAGCACTTCCACGTCGCCGCGGGCGGTGACGCCGAGCATGCCGAAGCCGAGCCTGCGGCAGAGATTGCGATAGCGGGCATCGCTCTCGCGGCCCTTGCCGTTGATGGACATCTTTGCGGCGAGCCAGACCTCGTCCGCCGCGCCGGCGCGATCGACGGCCTGCAGCACGAGTTCGAGATTGAACGACAGTTTCAGCTCACCGATCACCACGATCGGCGGATCGCTGCCGCTGAGCGCAACGAGGTCGCAGCCGCCGACCTCGCCCTTGACGGTGAAGCCGAGCTTTTCGAGGAAGCGTTTGACGGGAAGATAAAGCGCGGTTTCCATGGGGGGGCTCGAGCCGTTCCGGCCAGCGACTCACTCGTGATGTGATTCTACCCTTCTTTGAAACAGGTCAAGAAACAGCAAAGCGTGCGCCTGCAAGCTCATATGTTCGGGCATTCGGGGTAACCGAACTTCTGAATCATGTCGGACCCGGATATCGGATGGAATTCAAGGGTTTCCAAATAGTGATTGGACACCAAATAGGAGCGCAATTTGTTATTGAAGTGGCTTAACAGGTGTTCGTTGAGCCAGGGCCTGACGATGCGACTGTTATCGTTCGCCCCATGAAACAGAAATGAAGCAGTCCGATTGACGCATACGTTGCGAATACCGAGCAGCATCGGACAAGACGACTTGCATTGCCCCTCGATCCGGAATCGCTCGCCAGACCGATTGTATTGCGCAATCACTGGATCAAAGACCGCATGCGGGCCGCCCATATTGTAGGGAACGGATGTGCCCTCGGCGATAGCGAGCGAAGGAATTAGAAGCAGGATTGTCGCAAAGACATACTTCATGACGCGAAACCTCGGTCAGAAAATAAGGAGCGTCCGGTTCTAGTCCGGCTCGCGCTGATGGGCTATCATCTGATCGGAGGGCAGTCGGACCGGCTATTGTCAGTGGGATAGGCGCGCTTACAGGATGAAACAATCAGGACGGCTGCCAGATTGATCACACCCGCCCGCTTACCGGGATCAGCGCGCCGGTCACGGCACTAGCGGCATCGCTGACCAGGAACAGGATCACGTCCGCCAGTTCCTGCGGCGTCACCCATTTGGAGAAATCCGACTTCGGCATGCTGGCGCGGTTCGCTGAGGTGTCGATGGTCGAGGGCAATACTGCGTTGACGGTGACCTTGCCTTTCAGCTCGGCGGCGAGCGCCTCGGTGAGGCGATGGACGCCGGCCTTCGAAGCGGCATAGGGGCCCATGCCTGAGCCCGCCTGCAGCGCGCCCATGGCGCCGGTATTGACGATGCGGCCGGCAGACGAGGCCAGT
>Ga0207707_10002253_pt1 | contig 17450 bp, 10 predicted proteins | sample KBSC83BmetaG_FD_184336 | JGI IMG/M metagenome (GOLD analysis project Ga0207707, IMG submission 184336) | Corn rhizosphere microbial communities from Kellogg Biological Station, Michigan, USA - KBS C8-3B metaG (SPAdes) (version 2) | ecosystem: Host-associated > Plants > Roots > Rhizosphere ...
TCGGTGGAACCTACGGAATCAATTACTTTCTTCCGAAAAATATCAGGAGATCAAGCTCGCTGCCCAACCTGCTGGTATCAAATATCATGATGAGCGGTAAAGCAGCCAATGAAAACAGTTTTAAGGTGCTGAAACCGGATATCCTTCACCCGATGAACTCTACTATCGAACGCAAGGATGATTTTTTTGAACTCGAAATGAAAGCGCTGAGCTTTCTGAATGCGGAGAAATGCGAATATGCTTACTTCATGGAGGGGTATGATAAGGCCTGGCACTATCCCGGCAGTACCGGAAAGATCACCTATAGCAATATTCTGCCGGGCAACTACACGCTGAAGGTCAAATGGTCTAATGGAGAGGGAATATGGACTTCGGAAATACCCTTGCTTGATCTGACCGTAAAGCAATACTTCTGGCTTACCGGCTATGCCGTTCTGGTTTATGTCCTGTTAGTTTCACTTCTGGGATATGCGTTTTACCGGTACAAGAAGAACAAACAGGTGATCCGGCAGCAACTGGCGGTAGAACATGCCATGCGTACCCGGGAAGAAGAATTGCACCAGGACCGGATCAGCTTTTTCACTTATATCGCGCATGAACTGCAAACGCCGCTAACCCTGATCATGGGTTCTCTTGAACGGTTTATGGATAAACCATCTTTAGCAAGGACTCATCCGGAAAAACCCTATTTTTTATCCCTGATCCATCAGCAGGCATCCAAACTGACCTACCTGGTACATCAGTTGATGGAATTCAGAAAAGTGGAAGCCGGATTTTTCAAGAACCAGTATGTTTATCTGAATATATCCGAACTGCTGCAAAACCTGACCGAGCCCTTCATCCCGTTAAGCGAACAAAACAGGATGGGTTACGAGATCAGCATAACATCCGGTATAACCGGCTGGATGGACAAGGACAAGCTGGAAAAAATCGTCTTCAATCTTTTATCCAATGCCTTTAAACACGCGGGAGCTGATGAAAAAATCATTTTCTCCGCAAAAGAAAATGGGCAAAATGATTCGCTTGAAATATCGGTGTCGAATTCCGGATGCACCCTGAGCCAGGAACAACTTAATAAATTGTTCGTTAAGTTCTATGTTGCGGGCGGCAGTCCGCCGGGGACGGAGAAAATGGGAACGGGCATCGGGCTGGCTTTTGCCCGTCAATTATCCAGCCTGATGAATGGCAGCATTGAAGCCGGAAATGAAGATGGATGGATCTGCTTTACGGTTCGGTTGCCGCTGACCCCCCGGGGCCTGGATCCTTCGGTAACGGAGAAAAACAATCTGATTTCCGGAAACCCTTCTTATTTATTTAAGTCCATCACTTCATACCATGAACCCTTTGCCACCGGATCCACAGTGGAAGCCAATAAACAAGCCATCATCGAAACCCTACAGGAAAACAGCCGGAAAAATATCCTGATCATTGAAGACGAGCCTGAAATCCGGTTTTTATTGAAGGACATTTTTAAAGATGATTATATTATAACGGAGGCGGAAGATGGCGCCAAAGCGATCGCAATCCTGCAAAAGCTGGCGCCCGATCTGATCATCTGTGATGTTATGATGCCGAATATCAGTGGCCTGGAGCTATGCGATAAAATAAAGAACGCCCCGACCACCTGTCATATTCCTTTCATCCTCCTGTCTGCCCGGGATACCGCAGAACAACACATGGAGGGGTATGAATCAGGCGCGGATGCTTATATTGCCAAGCCCTTTCATACCGCCCACCTGAAAATCCGCGTGCGGAAGATGCTGGAGCAGGCGCACAAGCTGCACCAGTTTTTTAAAAATGAAAATGCAACAGATGCCCTGGTGGAGGCCGGCCTGCCGGACAGCGACAGACAGTTCCTGTGTAAGCTGGTGAATATTATTGAAGAAAAGATGGAAGAAGCGGAATTCAACGCGGAGGAAATTGAAAAAATGCTTCATCTCAGTAAAATGCAGTTATACCGGAAATTAAAAACGCTCACCGGCATGACCCCCGGAGAATTTATCAAACATATCCGGCTAAAGCGTGCTTCAAATCTCCTGACCACTACCAGTTTAAACGTAACCGAAATTTTCTACCGGACCGGATTCAACAACCAATCCTATTTTTTCAGAGAATTCAGGAAACGGTACAACTGTGCACCTAATGAGTACCGGGAACAGCGGATTATTTAGACTGCAGCCTGTCCGACCCATCGGCTCAGCTTAGTAAGTTATTGAATTACAAATAGATACAATTGAGGGTTTCAAATCTTCCCAAATCATTTAAAACGGTACCCCTTCAGATCATCATCCGCGAATATTGTCCAGGAACCTGATCGTAAGTTGGCCGGCTGGTCAGGATTTACTTCAAATTGTAACTATTGTGCAGCAAAATGTAACCATAGTGTACAAGGCGGCAGGGTCCAAAAGCTATATTTACGATACTAAAACATAGCTGGTATGAAAAAGAAAATTAAGAATAGCATTCTTTGCATCTTCAGGAAAGTCCAGCCGGGTATCAGGCTTATTTGTTGCGTTATTACAGGTGTGTTTTTACAATTTACGGCTGGGGCGCAGCAAAATAACAATATTAAAATATCCGGCAGAATAACTTCAGTGCATGGCGAGCCATTAAGTGGCGCTACCGTCAGTGTAAAAAATACAACCAGTTCAACGATTACGGATGCAGACGGAAATTTTACGCTTTCTGCCGCAAATAATGCGATTCTGGAAATCAGCAACGTGGGTTATAAGGACCAGGAAGTGGCCCTATCCGGCAGAACCGAAATCAGCATCACGCTGGAGGCAAGTGTAAATACCCTGAACGATGTAGTGGTGGTTGGTTATTCCACCCAACGAAAAGTATCCATAGCCGGGGCAATGACCAATGTGGATATGACAGATGTTTCAAAAACCAGGATAGCCGACGTGTCACAGGCACTGCAGGGCCAGGTGCCAGGTGTATTTGTAGCCGCTAATACCGGTGCTCCGGGCGACGGGGTACAGATACGGATCAGAGGACTCGGAACCCTGGGAAACAACGATGCCCTGTATGTGGTGGATGGGGTACCGACCCGGGACATCTCATTCTTAAATATGTCGGATGTAAAATCCATGACGGTTTTAAAGGATGCAGCTGCCACAGCGATCTATGGGTCCCGGGCGGCAAGCGGTGTCGTGATCATCACGACCAACAGCGGCGTCAAAGGGAGAACCAATATTACCGTGGACTATAACCGGGGGTTCTACAACGCTACAAATTTGCCAAAGATGCTGAATGCAGACCAGTACCTGACAGCAAAAGATATCGCCTGGCACAATACCATTGGGAATGCACCCGGTGCCACCAGCCCCTATCAACAAATAAGGAGCCATAGCGGTCTGGCAAATACCAACTGGCAGAAGGAACTGTTTACCACCGGGATGTCCGACAACGTACAGGTTTCCGCAAACGGCGGATCGGACAATGTTCAGTATCTGCTGTCTGCCGGTTATTTCGGCGAGGATGGCATTGTGGTGGAGAATCATGACAAGTACCAGCGAATCAATTTCAGGGCAAATATCAATGCCAATTTAAGCGACCGCCTGCGGGTGGGCGTTGACCTGTCGCTCAGTAACGCCATTCAGGATAAGCTGTCCTCAAGCGGCGATGCACCGGGCGTGATCCGTCATGCCATGTTGCGCCCACCGGTGCTGGCCGTTTATAAAGACCCGACCGATCCGACTTATTCCGCCAGCAATCCCTATACGGACCTGCCTTTTTACGCAGACAATCTCGCTGCAAACGGCGGGGTCTGGAACGGCTCGCAAAACTATTTTGAATTTGACATGAATCCCATTGCCATCGTGCACAATACGGATAATACGTTAAGCAGCTTCAGAACATTTGGAAATGTGTTCGCGGAATATAGTTTTTTAAAAGACAAATCTTTGAAATTTAAAACAAACCTCGGAGTTGACATAAGCTTTAACCACAATAAGGACTTTGAGCAGAATTTTGGCGATGACGATGGTGGGGGCGGTGTTTATGCCGGAATGGGAAGAAACAACCGGCCCAACAGCCTGAATGAACTGAGAGGGCAGACAAACAATTTTACCTTCAGCAATACCCTGAACTATCAGAAAACTTTCAATGAAAAACACAGCATCAATGTCATTCTGGGGGAGGAATCCATTAGCAGCCGTTATGATTATATCAGCGGTTCAAGAATCAATTTTGACAATTCCACCCCTCCGTTCCGGTATTTGGACAATGGCAGCACTACCCTGATCAATAACGGGGGAACACAACCGAATAACTGGAATCTGATCTCTTTCTTCGGATCGGCTACCTATGGTTATGAGAACAAATACTTTCTGACTGCTACCGCCCGGGAAGACGGCTCATCAAGGTTCGGGCCTAATAATAAATGGGGATTCTTCCCTTCCTTGTCCGGCGCGTGGGTCGTATCGCAGGAACAATTCATGCAGCAGGTCAGCTGGATTTCCAGCTTAAAGTTCAGGGCAAGCTGGGGGCTTTCGGGCAACCAGGAAATTCCAAATGATGCCTATCAGACAGTCGTAACCCAGGTCGGGGGGGTCGTCAATAAAATCCGTTACGGCAATCCGGATGTAAAATGGGAAACTACTACCCAGACCAATATCGGTATGGATTTGAGCGTGCTCGACAACCGGTTAACCATCAATGCCGATTATTTCAACAAAAATACAGATGACATTTTACTGGCCGTGCCCCTGCCGGCTGTATCTGTCGGAGTCATTGAAAGCACCTATATCAATTCGGGTTCGGTTAACAACAAAGGATTTGAATTGGGTCTGAAATACCAGAACTCAGATCATGCCTTCCGATACAGTGTAAGTGCAAACGGAGCGACGCTGAAGAATGTGGTAACCAAACTCTACACTTTCGTGCCCAACATCATCGACAATATAAACAATACCAAAACAGAGGTCGGCGAACCAATAAATGCCTATTTCGGTTACCAGTTTGACGGAATTTATCAGACTGCCGCTGAGGTTAGTAAAACGCTCTTCACCAGCACAAACGGAACCCAGCCCGGCGATATCAAGTTTAAGGATATAAACGGGGACGGCCAGATCGATGCCAATGACCGGACCTTTATCGGCAACCCGGTTCCTAAATTCACCTATGGATTTTTATTTAATGCGGACTATAAAAATTTCGATTTTTCCTTTTTGTTTCAGGGCGTGCAGGGTGTAGACCGCTACCTGGATCTGAAGCAGATCCTGAATTACGATACCCGCCCGTTTAATTCCACTACCGCAGTCCTGGGCGCATGGACCGGCGAAGGGTCCACCAACAGCATACCGCGTTTGTCATTTAATGATGTCGGAGGCAGCAAGGTCTCCAGCGTATTCGTGGAAGACGCTTCTTATTTAAGGCTGAAGAATATCGAACTGGGCTATACCTTAAGAGTTCCGAATGCTAAGATCAAGAGCCTGCGCTTTTACATATCCGGTCAGAACCTGATCACCGTTACAAAATATACCGGCCTGGACCCTGAATCCACCTCCTTAAAAGACCAGGGGACTTATCCGCAAATGAAAGCATTTATTGTGGGCGCCAAAATCAATCTTTAATAACATTTACAGAAATGAATTTTATGAAAAAGATATCAATAATCATCAGTATCCTGGCAATCGGGGCTGCATCAGGTTGTAAAAAACAACTGACGTCGCAGTCAATCGGATTGCTGACACAGGACCAGGTAAATGCCACCCCGACAATCAATACCGTAGAAACTGCCGTGAAATCATCGTACAGGCTGTTGTCCAACACGCTGAATATCCTGGGGGAATGGGACTGGGCCGGTGGGCTGGTATTTCAGAATGATGTGGTGATCTCAGATGTGGAATCGGATGATATGGAAAAGAAATGGGCGGCCGACGGTGACCAGCCCTGGATAGACGATATCAACAATTTTACCTTTACTTCCTCTAACGGAGGGCCCAATGGTTTGTGGAAATACGATTATGAAGGAATAAAAAGACTGAATATTGCCTTGTCTTTTTTAACAAATCCCGACCTGGAATCCATCACCGGCATCAGCACGGAAAGAAAAAATCAACTGCTGGGGGAATCCTATTTCCTTCGGTCATACTACTATTTTTCCCTGGTTACCAATTTCGGTGATGTGCCGCTGATTACATCGTCTGTCGAAACCTACCAGGAGGCGTTCAAGGTAGCCGTACGGGTGAGCAAGGATTCTGTCTGGGATAAAATAAAAGCTGACCTGGCTACGGCAAAAGGATTGCTGCCCGATAGCAAGCTAAGCTCAGCCACTGAACCCTGGAGGGTTTCAAAAGGAGCAGTTATTGCGTTGCAGGCTAAGGCTGCCTTATATACCCAGCAATGGACTGACGTACTGAATTTCGTATCTGAACTGGAAGGCACAGGCTTTTATAGTTTGAATGCAGATTACTTCAGCAGTTTTAATACCAAGTTTACCGACAACGAAGTGATCTTTGCCTACGACCACGAAAGCCAGCAGAATCCGCCGAACGGCAACGGGATATGCGCTCCGCTAAGCTGGGGTTTCTTTGCGCCAAGCACCGATTTTATGAATTCCTTTGAACCCAATGATCCGCGTAAATTATTTACCGTGGATGTGGCAAATCAAAATGTAAATAAATTGCTTGGGACTTTGGACGGCACCAACAAGGGAAACGATGATGCCTCCAACAATAAGATATTGATCCGCTATGCGGACGTCCTGTTATGGAAGGCAGAAGCTTACCTGGAAACCGGGGACTATCCAAATGCGATTTTGTATATCAACAAGATCAGGGAGCGGGCGAGGACGACGCCAACCGCTACGGGCGGAACGGTTCCCGCCGGTTCATTGCCGGACCGTCCGGCTTCTACGGACAAGGCAACGGTGAAAGCCTGGCTCGTATCCGAGAGAAGAGCGGAACTCGGTTTTGAAAACGAGCGGATGCCTGATCTGAAAAGGTGGGGAATGGCAAAAGATGTAATGAATGCGCTTGGAAAGAACTTTCAGGACAAGCATTATTTATATCCTGTTCCCCAAAGCGAAATCGATGCTTCGGCAGGAACATTAACACAGAATCCCGGTTATTAATTATTTTATAGCAGCAGTCTGTACTTCGTACGGGAAGGGCCTCATGGCCCTTCCCTTTCCAACAAAAATTTAAGGGCTTTCCTTAATTCGGGATCCTTTTGCTGATACTCAAAAAAGTTTATGAAAGATCTGGCCATGCGATTTGCAGAAAACCCATTATTGTCCCCGGCTGATCTGAAAGCCAGTCATGCTGGTCTCGAAATTGCCTGCCTGCTAAATCCCGGAGCATTCCGGTTTCAAAACAAAACCTGGCTGATCGTTCGCGTGGCAGAAAGGCCGGTGCAAAAAGACGGACTGATCTCTTTCCCGGTATTGAAATCAGGAAATATTCAGATCATGGAGATTCCCCTCAATGATCCGGAACTCGATGCAAAAGATCCGCGCGTGATCAACTACAGAGGGAATGACTATTTAACCACCCTCTCCCACCTTCGGCTCCTTTGCAGTGATAATGGGATGCATTTTTACGAACCGGAGGGATACCCCGCGTTACATGGAGAAGGTCCGCTTCAGTCCTTTGGCGTGGAAGATTGCAGAGTCAGTTTTCTGGAGAATACATACCACCTCACGTTCACGGCTGTTTCTGAAAATGGCGTTGGGGTGGGATTAAAAACAACAACTGACTGGAGATCTTTCAAATCCCATGGCCTGATGCTCCCTCCCCACAATAAGGATTGCGCAATCTTCGAAGAACGGATCAATGGATTTTATTATGCCCTGCATCGTCCCAGCAGCGTTGACATCGGCGGAAACTATATCTGGATCGGCAAATCGCCGGATGGCATGCACTGGGGGGACCACCACTGTATTATCCGGACAAGAAAGAATTGCTGGGACAGCGCGCGTGTGGGCGCCGGTGCGGCGCCCGTTAAAACCGAAAAAGGATGGCTGGAAATATATCATGGAGCCAATGAGCAACATCAATATTGTCTGGGCGCCTTCCTGCTGGATCTGAATGACCCTTTCAAAGTACTTGCCCGGACGGAAGAGCCCATCATGATTCCTTCCGCAGATTACGAACTCAGTGGATTTTTTGGAAATGTAGTCTTCACAAACGGACATATCGCTGAACCGGACGGAGACGGGCTGACCCTGTATTATGGCGCATCGGATGAATTTGTATGCGGCGCACATTTTTCCATAAAAGAAATATGCTCATTATTAAAACCTTGTCATGATTAAAAGACTTAAACTCGAAATTAACCATTTCAATAACCAGCCGCATAATTTCCGGATACTGGTGCTCACCAATATGGTCTATGCCATCGTGTTGCCGGTGATTGATATATTTGTGGCCGCCTATGTGATGCGGAGTTCCAATGATCCGGTAAAAGTGGTGATTTACCAGTTAACCATCTATACCGGTATTCCGCTTACCTTCCTGTTAAACGGCTTTCTGTTAAAACATTTCAACATCAAAAAACTATATTCTGCCGGCATGATGCTGAGCGGCGTGTCTATGATGATCATGATGTCCCTGCATACGCTTGATCTCGCCGGCATTGGATTCGCCGGCATCACCATGGGCATGTCGTTCGGATTTTACTGGGCAAACCGGGATTATCTTGCGCTTTCCATTACCAGTGATGAAAACCGGAATTATTACTACGGACTTGAAACTTTTTTTTATACCATCATCGCAGTTGTTGTGCCGGTTGCCATTGGCTGGTTCCTGGAATCGAATGGCGTGGATTCAACCGTGCACCGCCAGTACAAGATCATCACCGGAATGGTTTTTCTGATCACCATCGGCGCTTCCGTGGTTTGTTTTAAAGGGACGTTTGGAAATCCGGCACAGAAGAAATACATCTTTTTCAAATTTCATCCGCTCTGGTACCGGCTGCTTTTCCTGGCGCTGCTGAAAGGACTGGCCCAGGGTTTCCTGGTTACGGCGCCCGCCATGTTGATCATGCTGTTGCTCGGTAAGGAAGGCGCGTTGGGCACGGCTCAGTCCATAGGCGCAATTATTGCCGCAGTATTGATGTACCTGGTTGGAAGGATTTCCAAACCATCGGACCGGATTAAAACATTTGCAGCGGGACTGATCCTGTTTGCCATAGCTGCGATCCTCAACGGTATTTTATTCAATGCCCTCGGGGTTATTCTCTTTATGCTATTTCTGCTGGTGGCAAAGCCCCTGCTGGACCTGGCCTATTTCCCGATCCAGTTCCGGGTGATCGACATTGTTTCAAAAATCGAAAACAGAGGAGAGTTTGCATACATCCTGAATCACGAAGCCGGATTATATGTTGGCCGGTTCCTGGGTGCAGGTACTTTTCTGGTACTCGCTTATGCCATTTCCACCGAAATAGCGCTGCGGTACGCCATCATTATCATTGCGTTTCTTCAGTTATATTCCATTGTCGTTGCAAAAAAGATCATTGAAATAGGATCTGAACTCTCGGGAGAAATTAAACCTGTTCCGTCAGCAGTCATCAGCGAAAAGATTATCTTGGGGGAAGTTTGAATACGATAAAAATAACCGGGAACGAATTGCAATTTTGCCGGAGCACGCAGTCCGCAGAATAATCAAAAAATAACAGATGAAATTTATTTTTCGAATCACGTATTGCTGCCTGCTGATCATCGCCCTCCGGGTGCCCGCATACGCGCAGGCCAACCAGCATCATTTGTCCAGGGTAGATGAAATGTCAGACTTTCCGCAACCCTTTCAGATTATCGATTTTCATCAGCTGGCCTTACAATTTGATAAAACCGTATTTGATTTCACAGCTACCGGTAAGTACTGGCCGCTGGTTTGGATGGACAGCAGCAATAAGAATTTCAACCAGCCTGTGGTCGGCTTGTATACTGCTATCGGGGATGTTCGGCAGGGTCCCGAAAACAACAAGGGCATGTTTCATGAAGCCCTGGCCAATATGGGCTCGGTACTGGGCGCCACGCTGGCGGGAATTGACAAAAGCAAAGGAAAGATGGATTATGCGGGCATGCTGAAAAATTATTTCAACCGGGAAACGGGATGGGATATTATGATGAACAATACCTGTCCGGAAGTTGCACTGCTGGGCGGAGGATACGGACGCGACTGGTGGTACGATGTTTATCCCAATGTATTGTTTTATGCCATCTGCGATTTATATCCGGATGAACCCGGCTTCGATACCATTGCCCATCAGATTGCAGAAAAATTCTACCTGGCTGATTCCATCTTAAGCGGCAACTATAACTATTCCTTTTTTGATTACGGTAAAATGCAGCCCATGAAAAACAATATCTGCGCGCAACCGGATGTTGCCGCCGGGCATGCTTTTGTGTTATACGCCGCGTACAAAAAATTCGGAGACCGCCGGTATTTTGACGGAGCACTCAGTGCACTGAGCGCTCTGCAATCCAATGAAATAAATCCCACTTACGAAGTATTGATGCCATTTGGCGCTTATATGGCGGCAAAAATGAATGCAGAACTGGGAACAAAATACGACCTGGATAAAATGCTGCAATGGTCATTCGACGGAACGGCCGTCTGCCGGGAAGGATGGGGCATTTTAACCGGCAACTGGAACGGAATGGATATATCCGGCATCGTTGGCAGTACGGTTGACCATGGCGGTTATGGATTTCTGATGAATACCTACGATGCGGCTATCCCACTGATTCCGCTGGTAAGATATAACCAGTTTTATGCCGGGGCCATCGGGAAATGGATGCTTAATGCAGCGAATGCGGCAAAACTTTTTTACCCGCAATACATGCCAAAGGATCATCAAACCATTCCGGAAAAAGCAGCTGTTACCAAAGGGGTAATCGGTTATGAAGGAATTATCCGTACTTCATCCTATAAAGAATATGCAGGACTGCAGGGACCCGTGGCGCAGGGCGACGGACCTCAATGGGTTCCCGGCAAAAACCCGGATGTCACCCAGTTCAGCGTATACGGAAGTGCCCATGTGGGTATTTTCGGCGGAATCATACGCCCTACTGCCATTCCCCGTATCCTGCAACTGAATTTGCTGACCACCGATTTTTACCGGGATAAAGCATATCCGTCTTACCTGTATTTCAATCCGTATCCCGAAGAAAAAACAATAGCTATCAGCCTGCCCGCCGGAGAAAAAACGGACCTCTATAATACGGTGACCGGTAAATTCATTGCAAAAAAACTAAAATCCACCGGCAAAATAAAATTGCCAGCCCAGGAGGCCGCTGTTATTGTATGCGTGCCCTCCGGAGGAAAGCAAACCTTCGACGGACAGAAAATGCTGATCAACGGGGTGGTTGTCGATTACCATTTCCGCCGGAAGGGTAATGAGTGAAAAAATTGCGACGGGTTCCACACCTGTTACATGGATACACTTAGGAAAGACATTTCACAGTATTCTAACATCTGATATCCGGATGCCGGGGCAGGAAGTCTTATTTTTAATAGGCCAACATTTCGACCCCTATCTGTCTTTGCATGAGAATAACCCTGATCATAACCGTTATATTTCTTTTCAGTCAGTCGCTTTTTTCACAACGGGCCATTATAAAAGGATCCGTTTCGGATACCTCGGAACATATTTTACTTCCGCAGAGCAGCATCATGATCCTTCAGCAGAAGGACTCCTTTCTCGTCTCCTTTACCCGGGCGGATGAAAGGGGCGCATTTTTATTTCCCCATTTACCTCCCGGCAAAATAATTTTAAAAATATCCTATCCCGGGTACGCTGATTATGTGACGGAATTTGAGTTGAAGGATTCTGCGGAAACCGACCTGGGTATGATTCCGATGACCCTGAAAAGCAAACTGCTTGAGGAAGTGGTGGTCCACGGCAATATGGCCGCCATCCGCATGAAAGGAGATACACTGGAATTTAAAGCCGACAGTTTCAAACTGCAGCAGGGCGCAACAGTGGAAGAATTGCTGAAACGTTTGCCGGGAATCCAGGTGGATAAAAACGGAAAGATCACCGCACAGGGGGAGACCGTAAAAAAAGTGTTGGTGGATGGAGAAGAATTCTTTGGAGATGATCCGACCCTGGTTACGCAGAACCTCCGGGCCGACATGGTTGATAAGGTACAGGTATTTGATAAGAAAAGTGATCAGGCCGCTTTCACGGGTATTGATGACGGGGAAAAGAACAAGACCATCAATCTGCAGCTCAAAGAAGATAAAAAGAAGGGCTATTTCGGAAAACTGGAAGCCGGCGCCGGCAGCAACGGGTTTTACCACAATCAGTTTATGTTTAATCTCTTTAAAAAGAAATTAAAATTTTCCGGCTATGGCATCCTGTCGAATATCGGTACGATCGGGCTGAACTGGCAGGACAATAACAGTTATGGCCAAAGCTTCGCCAGCGGCGCGGATTACGATGAGACCAGCGGCTACTTCACCATTTCAGGCAACGGTGACGATCTGGATTCCTGGAGCGGCCAGTATAACGGACAGGGATTACCCGTTGTCAAAACAGGCGGCCTGCATTTTAATAACAAGTGGAACCAGGACAAACAATCCCTCAACCTGAATTATAAGATCCTGGATCTTGACGTTAGCGGAGAAAAGGAGAACCGCTCTCAGTACCTGCTTCCCGATACTTCTTATTTTAACAATCAAACCGAAAATTATCACAACCATATTCTTCGGAATAAGGTCAGCGGTATTTATGAATTCAACCTGGATTCCAGTTCATCCATCAAGATCGACATGGATGCCAACAAAGACCATAAAACCACCGAAAGCGATTTCTATAGTGAATACCTGGCAGAAGACAGCAGTATGGTGAACCAAAATAAACGGACAACCAGCACTACCGGAGATGTGGAAAATGTAAATACCAATCTGATATGGCGAAAGAAATTCCGTAAAAAAGGGAAGACCCTTTCGTTCAATTTCAGGGAGCATTATCAAAAGAATACCAGCGACGGTTACCTGAATTCCGACACCCGGTTTTTTAATAAAGACAGCCTGAACCCCGAACAGTTGATCGATCAGTATAAAACTTTTGAAAATAAAACCCTGACGCTGGATTCCAGGCTGGCTTATACCGAGCCGCTTTCCCAGACCTCAACCCTCGCCATTAATTATGGAATTTCGGGAGGTAATAACCAGTCTTACCGGAGCTCTTTTAATAAATCCGCCGGTGGAAAATACGATACGCGGGACAGTATTTACAGCAATGACTATCATTTTTCCCTTTTCACCCAAAAAGGTGGACTGTTGTATAATTTACATGCCCGCAAGCTGCAGTTCAATATCGGTACGGATATCGGATTCACCGGATTCAATCAGCAGAATCTGGACAATGGCTTAAACTTCAACCGGCATTTTACGAACTGGTATCCGCAGAGCAGGATCACCTATAAATTCAGCCAGGAAAAAATACTGTCGTTCCGCTACTACGGAAGCACCCGCCAGCCCGGCATCGAGCAATTGCAACCCCTGGCCAATAACCAGGATCCCCTGAACATCTATGTCGGCAACCCGGATCTGAAACCCTCTTTCAATAACAGTTTCGGAATGAATTTCTTTAACTATAAACCCCTCAGCCAGACCGGGTTCTTTGTTAACCTGTATGGGAACGCTACCTCAAATGCCATTAGTTCAAAAGATTTTGTGGACAGCCTCGGAAGAAGAGTTTATCAATCCGTGAATGTAAACGGCAATTATTCACTGAATGGTAATATCAACTATGACCTGAAAATAAAAAAACCGGAGATCAACATCGGACTGGGTACAAATTTTGGCGCGGACCGGTACAAAAATATTGTCAACAATGAATTGAATGAAACCAATCAGAAAAATGTTGGTTTTGACTTCCGGATCAGTAAATCAAAGCAAAAAAAATACGATATCAGCTTTTCTTCATCGGCGAATTATACCACCAGTAATTCTTCCATCCAGGAGTCCGTCAACACGCATTACTGGACATATGAACTGAGGCCCGACATGGACCTGTATTTCCCACTGAAATTCGAATTGCACACCGACTGCAATTTTAATATCCGGCAGAAGACATCGGCATTTGACGATAACCTGAGAACGATCTACTGGAATGCCTGGATTGGAAAAAAATTCTTCAAACAGGAATCGCTGTTAATAAAAATTCAGGCCAATGATATCCTGGATCAGCATATCGGATTCAACCGGAGTGTCAGCAGCAATTATATCTCCCAGAACACGTATACCACAATCAGAAGATATTTCATGTTATCCGTCATCTGGAACTTCACAAAAGCCGGCGGAGTTCAGGCAAAACCTTAATATGCGAAAGATTTTTCATTTTATTCCTTTTCTGATGCTGATCTGTTTCAATGGACGGGCACAGCACGCTATTTTTATTGCTGAGGGAAAAATCGAATTTACCCGCACCGTCAATCTGTATGCCCGGATAACTACGGATGATGAATCCTGGGGGGACCTGGAGAAAAAGGCTATGCCGAAATTCAAGAACAGCTATTTTGACCTTTATTTCTCGCACAACCGGTGGAAATATCAGCCCGGCAGGGAGAACCCTGACAACAACAGGCTTTGGACGCAGGATGTGGCAGAAAACAATATCATCAGCGCGGATTATACCACCGGCAACTCCATCAGTCAGAAAGATATTTTCGGAGAATCCTTCCTGATTGCTGACAGCATGCGCAGGATACAATGGAAACTGACCGACGAGACCCGGGTGATTGCAGGATTTAATTGCCACCGGGCCAACGCCCTGATCATGGATTCGATTTATGTGGTTGCTTTTTATACCGACGAAATCCTTACGCCCGGCGGACCGGAATCCTTCTGCGGATTACCCGGCATGATCCTCGGCGTTAGCCTGCCCCATCAGCATATCACCTGGTTTGCCAGCAAAGTAGAGGGCATCTCCGTTACCAAAAGCCAGATGCAACCACCCGCCAAAGGGAAAAAATGTACAAAAGAAGCGTTCCGGAAAACACTGAATGACGGATTGAAAAACTGGGGGAAATACGGGCGCAAGTATCTGGAAGATGCGATGATGTAATACTATTCTTTATCCGGCAGCGCATTCAGCAGGGCCATAACCGCCCAGTTGCTTGCGGCTGCCGATATAAACTGATTTTCATCGTATGGCGGAAAACCGCAGGTAAAAAAAGGTTGTATCGGAGAAGACCTGGTTAAAACTTCCCAGGCACCCATATCATCCTGTGTTTTTAAAAGATACCGGATGCCCCGCTGATATTTTTCATCCTCCGGTTTCAGCTGGCCGGAAATATATAATGCATACAGAGCCTCTCCGGTTGCGTATGGGTCGCTGGACATCGTGGCCAGTTGCGACCAGCCTCCATCTGGCTGCTGAATGGAGATTAATTTTTTGGCGACGGCTGATCTTGCTTCTGCATTTCCTGCTGTCCATTGCAGCCCCATCAATTGGAAAGCAATCTCCTGCTGATCGCCGGGATTTGATATTTCCAGCAATCTTCGCGTTCTGCCCACTACTTCTTTTACCTGATCCTTTTTCGATTCCGGAGCATATTCCATTATTCCCCTGATGGTTATGGCAGCCAGATGAATTTCACCCGACTCAAGCGGCACCCGCATGGCCTCGGCGCCGAAACTCCCGTCCGGGAGGCTCTGGCCCAACAGATAATTAACCGCCAGATCGGTGTTGGCATCCGCCGGATATTTTGCAGCCTGAAGACCCAGGAGCGCATAGGCTCCCAAGAATTTTGCCGCAATAAATTCACCAATTCTATTATCATTGTACACTACATTGATCCCTCCCACGATACCCATTGCGCACTGAACGGATAATGAATCGGTCACCGGAATGCCTTTTTTGCGGGCGATTTCCGATGCCATCTCCGTTAGTATATTATGATGGCAGGACATACAGTGGCCCTTCTGACTAAATATATAATCACTTTTTTCCAGCAATTTCAATCCCTTGTCCGCAGCGCGGGCGATAGTCTCCGGGTCAACCAGCTCCGCCTTTTTCACCCACCCGGTCAATGAAGAACCAAGAATAACGGTTGCTGAAAAAAACAAGATCGTAAAGTATATTTTTCGTTTCATATCCCTTTTTTAATGGTGAACATTTTTAAGCAGGGCGACCGTTTGGGTGTTTCCTTTCAGCACCGCAATGGACAGAGCATCTGTTTCATCATATGCTTTTTCCCGGGGATTCGCTCCATGTTCGAGGAGCGCCTTTGTCATGGCCGGCTCTTCATGTTCGGCCTGTTGAGCAAACATCAGCACGGTATAACCCCGCCTGTCCCGTGCATTGGGATCTGCACCATGATCCAGCAGATAAAAAAAAGAAAGACTGTCATCGCTTGCTGCGGCATACATCAATGGCGTTATTCCATTCATCGGAGCGAGGGGGAGATGCATCGGCGCCACATTTACCTTAGCCCCATGATCAACCAGCATTTTTACCATGGGAAAGCAACGGTAAACGAGAGCCGAATTAACCGGATAGTCTCCGACAGAAATTGTGTCGTTGACCGACAATCCGCTCCTGATCAGGAAGCCCACCAGGGTGGTGTCGCAGGATGAGGCGGCATTATACATTAACGAATTGTCCGGGCCGCTGTGCAGAAGGTCGGCGCCATGATCCATGAGCGACTGAAAGATTTTTACAGTGCCGGGATAATTGGCCAGTTTCGCCAAAACCGTAAATCCTTCTTTTGACCGCAATCCCGGATCCGCACCATGACTCAGCAGCAGGTCGACCTTCCCGTAATCGGGCATGCTAAACCAAAGGGCTGTGAAACCATCGGTATTCTGGTGGTTTACCAAAGCGCCGTGCCTGATCAGGATGTCCATCTGGGTTGCGTTCCCGTTGAGGGCAGCCGCCATTAGCGCGGAGTATCCATCCACCGTGGCGTTTACATTGGCGCCCTGTTGCAGGAGGGTTTCGAGCCGGTCTGCGTCACCCGAACGGATCATCCGGAAAATTTCCCGGTTTAAACTGTCGGATGCAGCAGAGGGCTGAGCCACGCTCTTCTCCGGAAAATAAAAAGCTATGGATAAAATGACGGGCAGGAGTAAGCTGCAATGATGCTTTAAGATAAGGTTTGGCATACCAGTCTGATTAGGAAATTTGAAAATTGGAGGATGCGGATTAACAGAAAGACAATCGCACACTAATCAGATCAGAAGTAAGTACATTCAAGGTATAGAAAAAGCAGCCACAGACAAAAATAAATCGACAGACGATAAGCCCAAACCGACGGAATGATTCCCATTGTGGTAAATTATAGTGAACCACCCCGCAAAAGACGCTACTTCCGGAATCCCCTACGCAACCCATCACTCCCTGTAACGTATACATTTCTAAGCAAACTCATCATAAAAAGGTATTGATATTAAATAAAGTTATAATGTTTAATAAAAATCATCCCAGGATGATATCATTTGGAAATGGGAGGAATTAGGAATACCTGATCCACGGCACATCCAGGT
>Ga0207707_10002254_pt1 | contig 17449 bp, 14 predicted proteins | sample KBSC83BmetaG_FD_184336 | JGI IMG/M metagenome (GOLD analysis project Ga0207707, IMG submission 184336) | Corn rhizosphere microbial communities from Kellogg Biological Station, Michigan, USA - KBS C8-3B metaG (SPAdes) (version 2) | ecosystem: Host-associated > Plants > Roots > Rhizosphere ...
CTGCTGATACGCGGTCAGAGCCAGCAGGAAGCAGAACCCGTATCGATGGCGCGTTTGGAAGAGGTCGGCCTAGGCAAGCGGGCCACCCATCGCGCAGGCGAGCTCTCCGGCGGCGAACAACAGCGCGTGGTTTTGGCGCGGGCCCTGGCGGGTAACCCCAGTGTGCTACTAGCCGACGAACCCACTGGCAGTCTTGACTTTAAAACCGGCGAAATGATCATGGATCTGCTGGACGAATTGCATCGATCCCGCCGCCTGACTTCCATCCACGTCACTCACAACCTGAACTTTGCGCATCGTGCGGACCGTGTTGTCACGCTCGAAAGAGGGCAATTGGTCGCGGCCAGCCATCTGCTTGAATCCGTGGCCCTGGGGAATCCGTCTAATAGTAGTAACGAGGGCACTCAACATGTTTGAACGTTATACCGAGAAAGCTCGGCGTGTGATCTTTTTTGCGCGTTATGAGGCCAGCCAGTTCGGCAGCCCATGTATCGAAACCGAGCACCTGCTACTCGGCTTGCTGCGCGAAGATAAGGCGCTCGCCAATCGATTTTTGCGATCCAGCGCATCGGTGGAATCCATTCGCAAGCAGATCGAGGCGCATACCACGCTGCGCGAGAAGGTTTCCACCTCGGTCGATCTGCCCTTAAGTCATGAGTGTAAACGTGTATTGGCTTACGCCGCGGAAGAAGCCGAGCGCCTCAATCACAAGCACATCGGTACGGAGCATCTGCTATTGGGCCTGTTGCGCGAAGAGAAGTGCTTCGCCGCCGACATTCTGCATGAGCGCGGCCTGCGGCTGACCCAGGTGCGCGATGAGATCCAGCGGTCAAGTTCGGAAAAGGTGTCCTCGAATCGCCCCAAGGAAAGTTCTCTGCTGAGCGAGTTCAGCCGCGACCTCACGCAGGCGGCTATGGACGGGCTGCTCGATCCCTTGATCGGCCGTGATACAGAACTCGACCGCGTCATCCAAATCCTCTGCCGCCGGACGAAGAACAACCCGGTTTTGATCGGAGAACCGGGAGTCGGCAAGACCGCCATCGTGGAAGGCTTGGCCCAAAAAGTAGCGGATGGCGATGTGCCATCGTTCCTGGCCGACAAACGCATTCTGGCTTTGGATCTTTCGCTGATCGTCGCCGGCACCAAATATCGCGGACAGTTTGAAGAGCGTTTGAAAACCATCATGAAGGAGTTGATGGAGAATCAGAACGCCATCATCTTCATCGATGAGCTGCACACGCTGGTGGGTGCGGGCTCGGCCGAAGGCTCGCTCGACGCCGCCAACATCTTAAAACCGGCTCTATCGCGCGGCGAGATTCAGTGCATCGGCGCAACGACGCCTTCTGAATACCGCAAGTCAATCGAAAAAGACCGCTCGCTCGAACGCCGCTTCCAGGCCGTGAAAGTTCCGCCTCCGAATGAGGAAGATGCCACGCGCATTCTGTTCGGCATCAAAGAACGTTACGAAAAGTTCCACGCAGTGGCTTATACCGATGAAGCCATCGAGAACGCTGTGCACGCCTCGGTGCGCTTTATTCCCGACCGCTTCCTGCCCGACAAAGCCATCGATCTGATCGACGAAGCCGGCGCGCGCGTAAAGCTGCGCCAGACAACGCTTCCCGGCGAAGTGGCCGACATCCAGAAGCGCATCAAGTTCATCGTGCACCGCATGGAGAACGCCATCGCAAACCATGAGTTCGAGAAAGCGCGCTTCTATTCCGACGAAGAGCGCAAGGAACGCGAGAACCTGCGGCTGCTGCGCGAAAAGTACAACCTGGACGATACCTCGACAGGTGTCGTGACCAAAGACGACATCGAAGACGTCGTCGCGCGCTGGACTGGCGTGCCCATGACCGCCATTAAGGAAGAGGAAGTTTCGAAGCTCCTGCGCATTGAAGAAGAGTTGCACCATCGCGTGATCAGCCAGGAGAAAGCCATCTCCGCGCTTGCCCGCGCCATCCGCCGCTCGCGTGCGGGCCTAAAATCGCCCAAGCGCCCGGCCGGTTCATTCCTGTTCCTGGGACCGACGGGCGTCGGCAAGACCGAAGTCGCCCGCGCTCTGGCGGAGTTCCTGTTCGGCAGCGAGAAATCGCTGATCCGCTTCGATATGTCCGAGTTCATGGAAAAGCACTCGGTCTCGAAGTTGATCGGCTCGCCTCCCGGATACGTAGGTTACGAAGAAGGCGGCCAGTTGACGGAGCGCGTGAAGCGCGCGCCTTACTCCATCATCCTGCTGGATGAAATCGAGAAGGCGCATCCGGATGTTTACAACATTCTGCTGCAGGTATTTGAAGACGGCCAGTTGACCGACGGGCTCGGCAATACGGTGGACTTCAAGAACACCATCATCATCATGACTTCGAACCTGGGCGCGCGTTTCCTTGACAAGCGCAGCCCCATGGGCTTCTCCGCCCCGGGCAGCGGCGTGCCGGCCAAGGTGGAAGATCAGGTGATGAGCGAAGTGAAGAAGGCCTTCAACCCGGAATTCCTGAACCGCTTGGACGAAACCATCCTGTTCACGTCGCTCACCGACGAGGATCTGCTGAAGATCATGCACCTGCTGTCCGACCAGCTCAATAAAAACCTGGTTGCCAAGCAGATCAAGCTGCGCCTCAACGACGACGCGGCGAAATACATTATCGACAAGACGCTGACGGACCGCAGCTATGGCGCCCGTCCCCTGCGCCGCGCGCTGCAGAAGTACATCGAGGACCCGCTCAGCGAAGCGCTGATTCAAGGCTCGCTGCCGCGCCCGTCCGAGCTCGAAGTTTACCTCGGTGAAGGCGGCATCTACGTGCGCCAGTTGCAAGAGGAGCCGGTAGGCGTCTCCGAAGGCGGCGTCGCCGAAGCTCCGCTTCCGATGCCCGGCACCGCGCTGTACTTGTTCGATTAGATTACTTTTGCGGCCAATATCCCAGGCGCACGCGAATCACGGCGTCGGGATGCGATGGGATCGCCACCTGAATTTGGTGGAATCCATCCTTCCCGCTGGGCGTCGGGGTGAAACTTAACAAGTACTGGCTGTGAATCTCTTCGCCCGCGCGCGAGATCACGTTCTCCAATGACTCGAGTGTAAGAAACGACAGATGCCGTCCCCCAGTCGTGCGCGCCAGCGCATCGGCCACGTTGGCTTTGCCGATGCGCGCCAGTTCGATTGCGCCTCCCAGGATATCCAAGTTGTTATCGCCGCCCGGCATCGACGGACTAGTGGGAGGACTCGACAAAAACGTCGAACCCTGCACCGAATACGTCGCCGCATACACCACAACACCCGCGCGTTGCGCTTGTTCGATGACTTCGCTGAGTTTGCTCTTGCTGCCGCGGTCGCGCGATTCGCTCAGGATCAACATCACACGTCGGTTGTTGGGCGAGCGCGTGTCCAGCATCTTCACGCCGTCAGCCACGGCGTCGATCAAGCGTGCAGTGCGAATACTTCGGTTGCGGGTTCGCTGGAACGCAGCGCTGATCAGGTCCGCATCCGACGTAAATTCAGCCCGTATGCGGATTTCATCATCGAACTCAATCACCGCCGCCTGGCCGCGCTGCCCGATCACCAACGGCTTGATCATTCCGCCCACGCGTTGAATCCGCGCTAATGCGGGGGCCGAAATTCCGCTGGCCTGGATCAGCACCATCAGCGACACGGGCGCCAGGACCGTGTCGGACGTGTCCATCCTGATTTTCTGCGGCACGCCATCGTCAGTCAGGCGGAAATCGTTCACCGAAAGTCCGTCGATGAAATTTCCCTTCTTGTCGGTTACCGTGACCGGCGCCAGCACCAGCGGCACGTTGGCGCGAATGGTGGAGTTGTCCGGTTCCTGGGCAAGCAACGGGAAAAACAAAGCCGCTGCGGCGAGAACGGAAAACGGGCGGAGCACGTATTTATGGGACGCCCCCGTGCGCCCAACCGTTACGTTGCGCGACATCACTTCCGCTTATTGCCCGGGTGATCCGCCAACTCATCGTCGTAAAAGGCGGTGGTGTTGGCGTTGGGATCCTCTGGCAGCATGGTCTTGCTCCAGGCCTCGTAGGCGGACACAAGCCTGTGATACACCTCCGGTTGCCGGTCCTTCAGATTGGCGCGTTCCAGCGGATCGTCCGCCACGTTAAACAGGAATGTGTTCTCGTTGATCTTGAGCCACTTCATGTCGCCATCGCGCGTGGCCCGCTGCGCATTGTAGCGGTAGCGCCAGTATAGTTTGCGAGAAACCAGCGCCGCGTTTTGCGTCAGCGCTGGCAGCAGATTCATTCCATCCAGCGGGTATGCGGGATCGGCCTGCGCGCCGCCGGCCGCCAGCAACGTCGGCACCCAATCCATGGTGATGGCGACTTGATCGGTGGTGCTGCGCGCCTTGATACGTCCCGGCCAGCGCGCGATTGCCGGGATGCGCAGTCCGCCTTCGAGCAGATCCAGTTTCTTACCCGTGAACGGCCAGGTGTCTGAGAAACGTTCGCCGCCGTTGTCGCTCGTGAAGATGACGATGGTGTCCTTCGCGATGCCGTTGCTGTCGAGCGCCTTCAGGACGCGACCCACCTGCAGATCCAATTGCGTGACCATGCTCCCATAGGTCTTCAGTGAACCGCCGTCGAAATCGAACAAAGATTTGACGCGGCGCGATTCGGTTTCATCTTCGGGACCCTCCCATGGCCAGTGCGGCGCATTGAAATGCAAGCTGAGGAAAAACGGCTGCTTGGATTTCGCATAATCGTCGATTACTTTCACTGCGCGGTCTCCCAGCAGATTCGTCAGATAACCAGCCTCGTGAACTTTTGCGTTATCGTCCCACAGATCGTCGGTGTCGGCGCTGGGGTTGGCCTTGTGGGAAAAGTAATCCAGTGCGCCGCCTTGAAAACCCCAGAAATGATCATAGCCGGACTTGAGCGGACTGTAGTCCGGCAAATACCCCAGGTGCCATTTCCCGATGAGCGTCGTGCCATATCCCGATTTCTTCAACAACGACGGCAGCGTCGGATGACTTGCAGGCAATCCCGCCTTACGGGCGGCGCTCGCGATCGGTTCTTCCAGGCCCACCGCGAGCCGGTACTGATAGCGTCCCGTGATCAGAGCGGTACGCGTGGCCGAGCACACTGACGAATTCGCGTAAGCCTGCAGAAACCGAACGCCTCCCGCCGCCAAGCCATCAATATTGGGTGTCCGATATTCGCGACGTCCATAACAGGAAAGATCGGCGTAGCCCATATCGTCCGCCATCATATAGACGATGTTCGGCTTGGGGTCGGCAGCGCGCAGGGGCGAAACCATCGCCAGCGGCATCCCCGCCGTAGCTGCCAGCGCCCGCCGCCGTGTGATCGACGACTTCATTTTCTTTTCTCCCTTACATTCCTGCTAATCCAATCGGCGATCACACCTGCTATCTGCAGACTATTTTTCTCCAGCATCATCATGTGGCCGTTGCCGTGAATCCCGCGACTCGCCAGCGGGACAAAGTCATTGGTAACCCCGGCCTGCATCAGGTACTGCGAAGTGCAGTGATCGTAGGGCGCGTGATAGGAAGCCTCCGCCGTCACGATCATGACCGGAATGCCCGCCAGGCGCGGCAATTTATGCGGCACACTGGCGAACCAGCATGCTTCAAGACCGTCGCCCTGCGGCTTTTCTTCACGCTTCGGCGCCAGATCTGTAGCGTCCTGCACCCGGGGTTCATAAGTGAGAGGCGCGTCGCCGATGCCCCAACGCCGCACCAGCGTTCCCGTTACCGCCGGTACCGCGCCATAAAACGGAGGTCCGTTCGGTTCCACCGCGACGATCCCTTTCACCAGTTCCGGTACGTCGTCCGCGATCTCCCAACCAAAGGGTCCCGAGCGCGAATGGGTTAACAGAATCGCCGGTCCGATGCGCCGCAGCAGCGCCGCACCCGCCGCACGGTTGGCCGCATCCATGGCTGCGTTGTCCGTCATCGAGGCGTTTTGCGACGCTCGGAATTGTTCGAACGTAGGGTCGCCGTGCATACCGGTCCCCGGCCATTGCGTGTGCAGGTGCGCCTGCGGCCACAGGTTGTACTTTTCAATCCCGGTGAATTGACGCTCGATCGTCTCCACGGGCGCCGTCGTGAGCGGTCCGTCCGCCGCCGCGTTGTACGCCGACCGGCCACGCGCTGCTTGATCCACCACATAAACCGCAAACCCTCGCCGCACGAAATACTGCGCCCAACCCTCGCGATCATCCGGCGTCCCCAGAAAATTGCTGCCGTTCTGAAATTGCCCGTGAATCATGACGATCGGATACGGCGCCGTGACTTTAACGGGAATCTGATATTCGACGAACATGGCATCCACAAGCGTCGTGTCGACTTCCCGTCCGCCGGCGTAGAAAAATCCCTGCTTCGCGATCGATAGTGGTTGCGCCACAGCTGTCGCCGCCACCAGAATCAACATGGCATATTTCCACGCAGTCATTTTGCTAGTCTACAACTTGTAATGTCAGACCGACTAGATGAACTGCGGCGCCGCCACGCCGCCGCCGAAGCGGGCGGTGGAGAAGAGCGCCGCGCGCGCCAGCACGCCGAAGGCAAACTCTCCGCACGCGAACGCATCGACCTGCTGCTCGACGAAGCCACTTTCGAAGAAACCGACAAGCTGGTGCGTCATCAAAGCCATGACTTTGGGATGGACGAACAAGTGATCGAAGGCGATGGTTTCGTCACCGGTTACGGCCTGATCCACGGCCGTCCCGCCTATGTTTTCGCGCAGGATTTCACGGTGTTCGGCGGCTCGCTCTCCGAGTCGAACGCCCGAAAAATTGTCAAAATCATGGACCTCGCGCTCAAGACCGGTGCGCCCGTCATCGGCTTGAACGATTCCGGCGGCGCACGCATCCAGGAAGGTGTGCGTTCACTCGCCGGCTACGCCGACATTTTTTTGCGCAACACGCTGTCGAGCGGCGTCATCCCGCAGATCTCCGCTATCATGGGCCCGTGCGCAGGCGGTGCCGTCTACTCTCCCGCGCTCACCGATTTCGTCTTCATGGTGGACACAACCAGCTACATGTTCGTCACCGGACCCGACGTCATCAAAACCGTGACACACGAAGACGTAACCAAAGAAGCGCTGGGCGGCGCCGCCACACACAACGCCGTCAGCGGCGTGGCGCATTTCCAATCTCAAGACGACGCCGAATGCCTGCGCAGCATTCGCGAATTGCTGAGTTACCTGCCGCAAAACAATCGCGACGAGGCGCCGCGCGGTGACACGGACGACTCCGCCGACCGGCAGGACCCCGAGCTCGATTCCATCGTCCCCGCCGCGTCCAATCAGCCGTACGATATCAAGGACGTGATCCGCCGCGTAGCCGACCACGGTCAATTTTTTGAAGTCCACGAACATTGGGCGCGCAATATCGTGATTGGATTTGTGCGCATGGATGGCCGCAGCGTGGGCGTGGTGGCGAATCAGCCCGCGCACCTGGCCGGCTGCCTGGACATTGATTCCTCCGTCAAGGGTGCGCGTTTCGTGCGCTTCTGCGACGCCTTTAACATTCCGCTTCTGACTTTCGAAGACGTCCCTGGCTTCCTGCCCGGCACCGCGCAGGAATTCGGCGGCATCATCCGCCACGGCGCGAAACTTCTCTACGCCTACGCCGAAGCCACCGTTCCCAAAATCACCGTGATCACGCGCAAGGCCTACGGAGGCGCCTATTGCGTGATGGGTTCGAAGCACCTGCGCACCGACGTGAACCTGGCCTGGCCCACCGCCGAAATCGCCGTCATGGGAGCCGAAGGCGCGGTGAACATCGTCTATCGCCGCGAAATCGCGTCAGCAGAAAATCCTGAGGTTGTCCGCACCGCGAAACTTGAAGAGTTCCGCGAGCGCTTCGCCAGCCCCTTCAGCGCCGCGGAAAACGGTTTCGTGGACGATGTGATCGAGCCCCGCCAGACCCGCCCGCGCGTAATTCGCGCCCTGCGCATGCTCGAAACCAAGGTCGACACCATGCCGCGGAAAAAGCACGGCAACATCCCGCTATGACGTGCCCGCTTCCGCCGCCAACTTTTCGAAAAACTTCTTGATCATGGTCTTGGCGGTGCCGTCGATCAGCCGCTGACCCACCGCCGCGATCGTCCCACCCACCTGCGCATCGCCCTCGTAAGCGACCTCAGTGCCGGCATCAACGGCCGTCAACTTGAGCAACCCGTCCCCTTTGACGAAGCCAATCCGCCCGGTCCCTTCCACCACCAGACGAAAACTTGTAGGAGGCGTCTGCTCCGTGATCCGCACCTTCCCCTCGAAAGCGCCCGACAAACTCGCCAGCGCCATCTTCATCTTCATGCGGTATTCATCGGGCCCGATCTTCTCGAGACTCTCGCAGCCCGGGATGACGCGCGCCAGAACTTCGGGGTCCTGCATCACCGCATACGCGCGCTCCTGCGGAAGCGGCAAGGTGTAAGTTCCGGAAATCTTCACCCGCTATGCCTTCAACGCCGCCGCGAGCGCGCGCCCCGCGTGGACAACAGCCAGATGTTTGCGATAATCCGCCGAAGCGTGCAGGTCTGCATTCGCATCTGCGCCCTGAGTCACCAGAGCCGCCGCCTTTGCGATATCCTCGGGCGAACCCGCCGATCCTTCGAGCGCCTTCTCCGCCGCCGCCGCCCGATACCCAATGTTCGACAACCCCGTCACGCCGATCCGCGCAAACGTGACCTTACCGCCGCTACGCCGCACTCGCGCTGCGATGCCCACGATGGCGAATCCACTGGCCGGGTGCGCCATTTTTTGGTAACTCGTCCCGGTCCCCGTCTCTTCCACTGGGACCACGATCTCGCGAATGATCTCGCCCGCTTCCAGCGCCGTCGTGAACGAATCGACGAAGAAATCCGCAGCGCTCACCGTGCGCTCGCCCTTCGCGCCGCGAATCACAATCTTCGCTTCGAGCGCCTGCAACGCCGCCGGATAGTCGGCGGATGGATCAGCGTGTGCCACGCTCCCGCCCATGGTACCCATGTTGCGTACCTGCACGTCTCCGATGGCCGCCGCGGCAGCCGACAGCAGCGGGCACTTTGCACGCACCAGCGCCGAGCTTTCGACAGCATAGTGCGTGGTAGTCGCGCCGATGTGCAATGCCCCGCCCTCTTCGCGAATGTAGTTCAGATCTTTGATGCGGCCGAGGTCGACCACGTGCTCGGGAGCCGCCAGCCGCAGCTTCATCATCGGGATCAGGCTCATGCCGCCGGCCAGCACTTTCGCTCCGCCCCCAGCCAGCGCCACTGCCTCATCGAGCGTCTTCGGCGCCGCATATTCGAATGATTGCGGAATCATGTTAGTTCTTGCCTCCCGCCACGAGCTTCCAGATTTTCTCCGGCGTCAGCGGCATATCGATGTGCCGCACACCCAAGTGCGACAGCGCGTCGACCACCGAGTTCACCACCGCCGGTGAACAGCCGATAGTACCCGCCTCACCTACGCCCTTCACGCCCAGCGGATTCACCGGCGAAGGCGTAATGGTGTGGTCGCTCTCAATCCACGGCATCATATGTGCGCGCGGCATGGCGTAGTCCATGAACTCGCCCGTGAGCAACTGGCCGTTCTCGTCGTAGACAGCCTCCTCCCACAGAGCCTGCCCTAACCCTTGCGCCACGCCGCCGTGGACCTGCCCGTCGACGATCAGCGGATTCAAAATGTTGCCGCAATCGTCCACCGCCAGGTAGCGCCGCACTTTTACTTGCCCGGTATCGGTGTCGATGTCCGTCACCACCAGATGCGCGCCGAAGCCGAAGGTGAAGTTCGGCGGCTCCCAGAAGTGCGTCGAATTCAATCCAGGCTCGGTATTCGGCGGCAGCTTCAACGCACGATAGGAAGCGCCCGCGATCTCCACCAGCGATTTGGATTTGCCGGTCTTGTTGCAAGTCACCTGCCCGTTCGCGAAAGAGACATCGTCGGATTCGAGCAGCATCGCACCGAACTTCTTGATCTTGGTCCGCAGCTCCTGCAGCGCGAAATACAGCGCCGTCCCGCCGATCGCCGTGCCGCGGCTGCCGAAGGTGCCGATGCCGTATTGCACAATCGCCGTATCGCCGCGCAGCACCAGGATGTCGTCGATATCCACGCCCAGTTCATCCGCCGCAATCTGCGCAAAGGTGGTCTCTTCTCCCTGGCCGTGATGGCAGATTCCAGTCAGCACAGTTACTTTGCCCGACGGCTCGATCTTCACCGTGGCGCTCTCCCAACCTCCGGCGGGAGTCGCCGGCGACGGTCCGATGCCACAAATTTCGCCATAGGTACAAATGCCGATACCCATCAGCTTGCCCTGCTTGCGTGCTTCCGTTTGCTCCACGCGCAGCTTTTGATAATCGACGGTCGCCAGCGCTTTCTCGAGCGGGGCTGCATAGTTCCCCGAGTCATACATCAACCCAGTGGCCGTCGGGAACGGGAACTCTTCCTTGTGCACGAAATTCTTCAAGCGAATCTCCGCCGGATCGATCTTCAGTTCGTCTGACAGAATATCCACCATGCGCTCGATCCCATGGGTCGCCTCCGGACGCCCCGCCCCACGATACGCGTCCGTAGGAACACAGTTGGTGAACGCGCCCACGATATCGGCGCGCACGTTCTGAGTTCGATACAGCCCCGGCATCATCAACACGCTCAACGTTGGGATCACCGGCGTCAGCAACTGATGATAGGCGCCCAGATCCTGAATCAGCTTCAGCTTGATACCCAGGATGGTCCCGTCTTTCTTGGCGGCCAGCTCGAAATAGTCCACGTGCCCGCGCCCCTGAATGGTACACAGGAAATTCTCGCGACGCGATTCGATCCATTTCACCGGCTTGCCAATCTGCATCGCCACGAAACCCATCAGCGCTTCTTCCGCGTAGATGTTCAGCTTGCTGCCGAAGCCGCCGCCGACCTCTGGCGTGATCACGCGCATGCGATTTTCTTCCAGGCCCAGCATGCCCGCCACCAGCGTGCGCACCAAGTGTGGCACCTGTGTCGACGTATAGAGGTTCAACTGCCGGTCCGCCGCGCGCCACTCCGCCACCACACCGCGCGTCTCCATCGCCGATGGAATCAAGCGCTGGCTGGTGATGCGCTGCTTCACCACCACGTCCGCTTCGGCGAACGCTTTGTCGACATCCCCGCCTTCTTGGTGATAGTTGAACGCAACGTTATCGGGCCATTCCGGATGCACCGGCGGCGCTCCTGCCGCGATCGCCTTCTCCGGATCGGCCACCGCCGGCAGCACGTCCCAGTCGATTTCGATCTTCTCAGCCGCGTCGCGCGCCAGATACTTGTCAGTCGCGACCACCACCGCTACGGGATGGCCGACGAAATACACGCGGTCCGTGGCCAGTATGTAATGATGCGGCACGCGCAGCCCCGGCAACGAGCCGCCGCACGGCACCGGACCCACCTTCGCCGTGTCCTTGCCGGTATAAATCGCGGCAACGCTCGGCGTTTCAGCGGCCGCCTTGGTGTCGATCGAACGAATCCGCGCCGCGGCGTGCGGGCTGCGGACAATTGCCGCATAGTGCATCCCCGGCATCTGAATGTCGTCGACGTAAGTTGCCGTGCCCGTGATCAACCGCGGGTCCTCGCGCCTGCGGATGCGCTTGCCAACCAGTTTTTCAACCTGTGTGATGGTGCTCGCCATAGCCGTCTCCTACTTCCCCGCCGCCGCGGCCGCTGCTCGAACCGCATTCACGATGTGCTGATATCCAGTACACCGGCACAAGTTACCTTCGATGCCATGACGGATCTCCGCGTCGGTCGGATTCGCGTTGCGATCCAGAATCTGCTTCGATGCCATGATCATGCCCGGCGTGCAAAAACCGCACTGCGCGCCATGCTGGTTCCAGAAGGCTTCTTGCATCCCATGCAGCTTCCCGTCCTGCGCCAGGCCCTCGATGGTAGTCAGATTCGCGCCGTCCGCCTGCACCGCGAACATGCTGCAACTCTTCACGGCCTTGCCGTCGAACTCAATGGTACAGGCCCCGCACAGCGACGTTTCGCACCCCACGTGCGAGCCAGTGAGCCCGGCCACATCCCGCAAATAGTGGATCAGCAGCAGCCTGGGTTCGACGTCGTCAGAATATTTTTTGCCGTTGATGGTGAGGTTGATTTTCATGCCGGCTTTGACGATATCAAACTTGACCCGGAGAACGAAAGGGGCCCACCGCACCACGCCACCCCGCTTGATAGACTATAAAGGTTTATGCCCTCCGGCGAGCAACAGCTCCGCGAAGACATCGTCTCTACGGGCCGGATGATGTACGAACGCGGTTGGATCGCGGCCAATGACGGCAACCTAACCATCCGTCTGGACCGCGAGCGCATCCTCGCCACCCCGGCCGGCGTGTGCAAAGGCCGCATGCGTCCCGAGGATCTCATTGTGTGCGATACCGCCGGCAACAAGATCACAGGCGCGGGCGAGCGCACTACCGAAATGGCCATGCACGTGGCGATCTACGATAACCGGCCCGACATCCATTCCGTGGTCCACGCCCATCCGCCGATTTCAACCGGGTTCGCGGTAGCCGGCCGCGCGCTCAATCTGGGACTGATGCCGGAGCTCATCGTATCCATGGGATCGGTGCCGCTAGCCGAATACGGCCTGCCGGGAACGCCCGCACTAGTCGACGGGATGCTGCCCTACGTCGGGAAATTCAACGCCATCCTGCTGGCCAACCACGGCGCCGTTTGCTACGGCGAGAGTGTCGCCCAAGCCTACGCCCGCATGGAGACGTTGGAACACCTGGCCCGCATCGCGCTGGTCGCCGAAATGTTAGGCGGCCCTCGAGTACTGCCCCGCGCCGAAATCGAAAAGCTGTTCGAAGCCCGCGCCCGCTACGGTGTTACCGTTCCTAACCATTTCGAGCCCGGTAGCCCCATGGCCGCCGAAGATATGCCCGATCCCAGCGAAAAACTGGAAGTAACGCGCCAGCAGTTATTGGCGCTGATCGACGAAGCCCTGCGCGTCCGCGGTGTCGTCTAAAAAGCGAGAAGGGGAACGTTTAACCGTTCCCCTTCGCCGCGTCGTTCTAGTATGACTCTGGAATCGTGACTTCTTGGTCCCCTTCTCAGCGGGGACTTTCAGCTTATCACTTTGTGCCCGAGTTCCGTGGACCGACTGGGACCGCCTCCAGGGCCGCACCCGTGAAGGGCAGAAACACCACCCGGTTTCGTCCCTGGCGCTTGGCTGCGTAGAGCGCATCGTCGGCCACCCGGATCAGCGCCTCTTCGGTGGCAGCGATGCCCGGCACCCACGCCGTGGCACCGAAGCTGCACGTAACCAACTGGGCCTCTTCGTTGAACCACATGGGATCGTTGGCCAGCGCCTCGCGCATCCGTTCCGCCTGCTTCTCGGTGGCGCCCACATCGCAGCCCGGCAGCACGATCAGAAACTCCTCGCCGCCATAGCGCCCGATGGCATCGTAAGGCCGGATCGAGCCCGACATGCGCCGTACAAATTCCCGCAGCACCGCGTCGCCCGCGAAATGTCCGTAGGTGTCGTTGATGGTCTTAAACTTATCCAGATCGGCCAGCAACAAGCCCACCGGCCGGTTCTCGCGCGCTCCGCGCTGCAGTTCACGGCCCAAAATATCCAAAATGTAGGAGCGGTTCCAGATCCGCGTCAGGAAATCCTTGGTGGCCTGATCGCGCAGTTCTTCGCGCGCGGAGATCAATTCGTGCTGCAGCTCCAGAATGCGCACGCCGGGCCGCAGGCGCACTTGCAACTCATGCTGATCGAACGGCTTGGTCAGGTAATCGTCCGCCCCGGATTCCATCCCTTCAATCAGATCCTCGCGCTGGCTCTTGGAGCTCAACAGCAGAATATAGGTGTAGATGTCTTTGTCCTTGGCGGTGGCCCGTACTCGCCGGCAGACCTCCGGCCCCGTCAGCCCCGGCATCATCCAATCCAGAATCGCGATCTTCGGTGCGTTCTCGGATTGCAGAATCTGCCACGCTTCATTTCCGTCGCAGGCCACCACCACTTCGTAGCCCCACCGGCGCAAAGTAGCGTCCAGCAGATGCCGCGAAACGATGCTGTCGTCGGCAATCAAAATTTTCATGCGTGCACTCTAATAATTATACGGGCGGAACCCTCCAGTTCCCTACCCTTCTATATCGGCTGTATTCAGACAAATAGTCAGGTTCTTGTTAGGCTTAAAACATGCCGGAGCCCCCTCCCGCAGCCCCGCGTTCCGTCCTGGTTTTGCGCCATGAGCGTTTTGAACACCTGGGCTACTTTGCGGAAATCCTCAACCATCTGCATATTCCTTTTGTTTATAGCGATTTGGATGACAAGCTCGACCTCGGACGCCATCAGGGCCTGATCGTGATGGGAGGCCCTCAATCGGCCAACGATCCTGACATGTCAGCCGAAATGCATTTCATCCAAGAGGTGATCGACGAAAAGTATCCCGTCTTGGGCATCTGCCTGGGCGCGCAGTTGATCGCCAAAGCACTGGGCGCGCACGTGTATCGCAATCACGAAAAGGAGATTGGCTGGGCGCCGGTCCATTTCACCGAGAGCGGACAAAGTGACCCGGTGCTGGGCGGCCTCGATTCCCCCAGCACGTTTTTTCACTGGCACAGCGAAACCTTCACACTACCCCCCGGGACCGAATTGCTGGCCTGGTCCGATAAATGCCGCCAACAGGCGTTCCGCTATCGCGACGCGGTCTACGGCATCCAGTTCCATCCCGAAATCACGCCCGAGATGATCGTCGATTGGTCTGCCCAGCCTGTGAACTGCGGCGACGTCGACACCTTGGCAGCGCCCCTCGATCCCCGCGCCGCCGCCACCGAACCTTTAGCGCGCCACATTCTCGAAGGCTGGCTCGCTACGTTCTAGAGCGCGTTCCCTGTCGTCAGCCGGAGTGGCCTCAACTCGCTAAGGACTCCCCCGGCGCCTGTCGGGAGAGCGCCCTGACTCCCGCCCCGCTACCCAGCCTCTCATTGGCGAGTTCCCGATAGCGGTAAGCGACGGTGCTGGCACTATTCGCGATTTCGGCTTCCGTCAGATAGCGGAGTGGCGCGGACGCCGGGATCCGCTGCACCACCTGAGCCAACCCGCTGAGCATCGCGCGCTCGGCGGGCGTCATGGACTTGTGAACCAGCACGCCACGTCCTTCGATCATCAGGAAAGGCCGGTCGCGATACTGCGCCTCCCCCTGCCCCGGAAAATCGGGACACGGTATCGCACGGAACGGCGCCGGTGTATTCGAATTTGAAAAGATCGCCTGACACGGGTACAGCAGCCCCCCGCAGAGCACGGCTTGCGAAAGCTTGTCCGTACCTAGGCCATGCACCGCGTCGTCGTCGGGCAAATCCCACGGTGACCCTTCGGAAATCTCCGCCAGCGCGGTGTAATCCGCGGGATGCGCCTGCCGCGGACGAATCGCGAGCCGCCGCCCCACTTCGCCGAGGAGATCTTCCACCTCTTTACAGTCTTCCCCCACGATCACCAAGCCGTGATTGCCTAAAACAAATACTTCGGCGCCGCGGGCGGCGAGAGCGCCTTGGATCTCGCGCGACAGCGGCAGGCCCGACGCCACGTACGGAATCCAGTGCCACCGCAAACCGTTCAGACGTTCCTGCAAGTGCGTCCGGGCATCGCTGCGCACCGCCCAGGCAATCGTATTGACGCAATGCACATGAACCACGACGCGCTGCGGCAGCACCGCATGCATGGCGGTTTCAAGTGATGCGCCTGCATACCGCTCGGTGGGATCAAGGTTCCGCCCCAGGCACTCCCCATGCAATTCGGCGAGGACCAGCGGGGTCAAGATCTCATCTTGCAGAGCGTCAGCCATCCATTTGCCGGATGCTTTAATCCACAAAACACCATCCAACTTTATAGACGTGTTGCCGGTGCTCGCTTGCGTGAGCAGCGGATTGCTTCCCACACGCTCGGTGAGTTCCAGCAGCGCTTGCAATGCAACTTGGGTGGTTACTGGCGTATCGCTTCTCATGCGTCCCTCCAACTCCCTTCCTAGCCCAACACCCGTAATGGCGCCTCGACCGGCGGTGGCTCCCGCTTCGCCCGGGCCCGCCCTATCTTGATCGAAGCCTTGAAAATCGCTCCCACCGGGATGATGCCGCCCAAGCGGTGCGCCGCCACCGCCGCCAAGCCCATGGAGGCGATGCAGCCGCATGAGCTGCAATCCGGGTCGCCTCCGAATTGACAGGGTACGATCTTGGTTGTGAGATCCGCCGACAAAGTCTGCGTGGTGAGCGCAAACACGCAATCCTTAGGGCTCGCCGGAGGCGTCGCAAACTGCCGGATCATTCCCTCCGGCATATCCAGTTTGGGAAACTCCTTACGCAGAGCCAGCATGTCCGCGATGGCCCGCGCCCGCTCCTCCGGTTCCAGCATTTCCGGCAATTGATCCCCTCGTTGCGGAGTGAACAAGCTGAACCATACCTTGCGGATCTCTGGCCTGGGACTCCAGAACTCCAGGAACTCCCGCAAATATCCCGGCCGCTTCATCATTTGGCCCGTGACTGTGCAGTGAATCGTGATGTTCTGGCCTGCGATGTTTTTAAGGATGCGGTCGTAGGTTGCCGGAGTCCGCCGGATATCGTGTTCCGGCTGCAGCCCGTCTATCGAAACCACCACGTTCATGTGCGGCAACTCCGCCCAACTCGCGGCCAGAGGCCGGAAGGCGCTGGTGACTACCTGCACATGGATTCCTCGCTGCAACAGCAAAGGGATCATGGATTCCAGTTCGCGATACCGAACTAGTGGATCGCCCCCCACAATAGACAAATGCAAAGGCCGGATGCGATCGACTAACGCCAGAACCCCGTCGATGAGCTCCTGACCCTTGCGGTCGGCCAGGCTGCGCAGGGTGGCTCCGCCCCCCAGATGCGCATCGTCGTAGGCGTAGCATCCAGGACACTGCAAGGGACACTCCCGCGTAATCTCGACCGAAAGCGACGGACGCTCTCCTTTTAGGATCTTGCGCCATGCGCTAATAACTTCTGTGACTTTCACTGTGATCCTTCTCCTCAAACGAGGACGGTCTTCCCATCGACGCCGACGGTGGCGCCTTCAGCATTCGTTTCTTAAACGCGCGAATTAGAGGGAGGGAGGAGGAGAGGGATCGGCCCCGCAGGCCACTACGGCCAACTCTTCGCTGGGGCGGTACGGCCCGGCTACTTCAGTCAAGCTGGATCGATGCCGCAGGGGCTGCGGGGCGAGACAAGCCCGGGCAATCCGCAAGCTCTGTTCATCGACGGCATTCGGCAATTTGCTCAGTCCTGCGATTTTGACATCCAAGGCGTGGGGACTGACTGCCGGAGGATCGGGAACGGCATCAAGGGAAGAAGCCAGCAGCGCTGCGACCGTTAACAAGACAATGTAAATCAACTTCATTGCTGCCCGTAAGGTCCCGTATTTATGATAGCGGATTCCCAGCCACTAACAATACGTACAGTACAATTGTTTGGTGTCTGACCGTATTCTACCCGCTGATTTCGAAGCCGTGATGGA
>Ga0207707_10002256_pt1 | contig 17448 bp, 14 predicted proteins | sample KBSC83BmetaG_FD_184336 | JGI IMG/M metagenome (GOLD analysis project Ga0207707, IMG submission 184336) | Corn rhizosphere microbial communities from Kellogg Biological Station, Michigan, USA - KBS C8-3B metaG (SPAdes) (version 2) | ecosystem: Host-associated > Plants > Roots > Rhizosphere ...
GTCCTCGACGCCTTCGAGAACGGCCGCGATGGAGAGAATCGCCAAGGGGAACCGGCGGTTCTTGGGCTTGACCGCTTTCGGATGGAGCAAGAGGATCATTGGTCCCGAAATCTCCCCGCCAGGATCAGGAACCGCGACGGTGGGCGCTGGCCTTGCAGCATCGCCCTCCATGGACGTAACGCCCAGGTGAAGCCATACCAAGGCCGGTTGTATTGCCATTCGATATTCAGTTCACAAGAGAGTTCCTGGAGCATCCGGCTATCCAGATATTCAATGCTCTTGAGAGCGTCCGAGCGAAATCCATAAGTCTTCTCGAAATGCGCCTGTCGCTCGGCGCGCATCATTTCTCCGTGCTCGCTACGCCGATAAACCGGCGAGTCCATGATGACCAGCCTTCCGCCAGGGCGCAGGCAGCGCCGAACTTCATTGAGCGTGCGGCGATAATCAGCCGAGTAATGAAACGACGAATTGAAGATCACCAGATCGAATGCGGTTTCACGAAAAGGCAGAAAATCGAAGTCGGCGGCGGCTGCGGGAAATCGAAGCGGATAGTGCGCCAGCGCCCCCAGCCCGTCCAGTGCATCGCAGAAAATATCCAGTGCCACGGACCGGTGCCCTCGCAACGCTAAACGATGGGACATCCATCCGTTGCCCGCACCCAGGTCCAAAACGTCAAGCGCACGTCCCGTTCGACGCTCGGCATCGGCAAGAACGGTGCGTTCAAAGGTGTGAAAGCTGCGGGCGCGGATTCGCCACTGGTCCGGATTTCTGCCACTCAGGTCCCGATCCGGCAACTCGCGGTAATACGCAGACTTCGCCGAACCGCGCCCCTCCGCGTGGCGAATCTTCGTGTAATCCTTTAGAAACTGCTGGCGTGCGGCCGAATCCATGTTATCTCCGGCGATATATGAAGAGTCGATGATCACCAATCGTCCTGCCGATTCTCGACGCTTCAATGCGTGCATCCACGGACGCCAAGCCGCGGAGCAGCCTGGGGGGCATCGTCACGACGGCCGGAGGCACCGAGATTCCCACGCCCACGTCGGCAACCGGATCGAAACCCGGCGACAGGGCCTGACGAACTTGCTTCAGGCAAGGATAGAAAACGCGTAGACCTTCTGAGGTGGTCGTTTCTCCTCGCCAACGCCGAGCCGCTTTCCGGAACCGTCCGCGAAGAGCGTAGTATGTGGACTCCCAAAGACAGAAACGGCTCATGAGGCAGATGGCCAGAAACCCCCGCGGACGGACCAGCCCCCTAAGCGTTCCACCCAAGGCTGAGAGGTCGCGAACGCAATTAAGTCCACCGAAGTTAGATAAAACCATATCGAAGGCCACGGCGAACGTATGGATTCCTTCGATAGGAAGTACGCGCGCGTTGACTCCTTTGGCGCGGGCGATTCGAACCATTTCGGGAGAAACATCCAAGGCGAGTACCTGCCCTCCGAGTCGCTCGAAGTGAACCGCGTCCTCTCCGCTTCCGCATCCGAGATCGAGAATGCGATCTCCGCGCTCGATCAGAGGATCCAGGTGACGCCAAACGGCGTTTCGCTGCAATCTGCCGGCCTCTGAGTTGGTCCACACCTCGTCGTAACAGGGCGCGAGCCGGTCGAAATATCCCGCCGGATAGTCCGGTGAAGAGAGCGGAACCGAGCTCATGCCTCCACCTCCTGACTCGTCGATTGAAGAGCCTGGCGAGCCGCGTGAATCGCAACCGCATCGGGCGTCACGGCCATCTCGCTGCGCAGCAATTCGTCCGCGCGGCGGTAGAAAGTTCGCGAATGCCTGCCAGCGATACCAAAATCGCGATCCGTGGATTGGCCCCACGGACGGATACTCACCAGTCGCGCGCTCACCTTCTCGAAATACGGGGTGCCTTTGATGGGATAAGAAACAGTGGTGAAGAAGACGTCCGGACGGCATTTCTTGACGTGCTCGATGGTCGCCTCGATGTCGGAAATATCTTCGCCTTCGTATCCCCACATCAGAAACATGCCGGTCTGGATGCCGTACTGCTTGGCCAGCGCAACCGCCTTTTGGACCTGTTCGACCGTGACCCCACGATCCATGGCGTTGAGGATCCTTTGCGAACCGCTTTCCGAGCCGATCCAGACACGCATGCAGGCGAGTTCTGCAAGTAGTCCCGCCACCTTTTCGTTCATCCGATCGGCCCGCGTGATGCACTCGAACGGAATGCGAATGCCCCGCCGCGTCATCTCGGCTGCATATTCGGTGAGCCATCCATGGTGAATCGTGAACACGTCATCCGCGATCCACAGCATTTCGGGGCTGTAGCGCTCGATCGCCCACGCGATTTCATCGACCACATCCTTCGGCGAACGACGCCGGTGAGTGTGTCCATACACCGAATGACTGCACCAATTACACCGGTAAGGGCACCCTCGCGCGGTAATCACCGAAATTGAGCCCATGCCGTGATGAGAACGCCAGGTTTTCAAATATTGATCGATATCGATGCGTTCGCGATCAGGCCAGGGCTGCGCATCCAGATCTGTGAGAAGTTCCGCCGGCCCGGTGTGATGGACGGCGCCGTCGGGGCCGCGAAAGATCAAACCTGGAATTGCGGGCCATGCGGCAGAAGCAAATTCCGAACGCAACAGGCGCTCCACCGCCAGTTCGCCTTCGCCTGCAACGATCAGATCCACTCCGGCGCTCAGGTATTCGCCCGGGTAGTTCGACGGCTCAGGACCGCCCAGCATCACCAGCCACCCGGCGGCGCGCGCGTGATCGGCGATGGCCAGCACGTTGGCGCGCGTCATCAGGTTGCCGTAGATACCCAGCACGCCAGCCGGGCCCTGATCCAGCAGACGGAACAGGGCTTGCCGCGATCCGAAAGTGGAATCATAGATTTCCGTTTCGAAGCCGCGGCTCCGAAGATAGGAAGAGAGATACAGCAGACCCAGAGGAGGATACGGCTTCATGGTTTGCTGCTCCTTAAGGTCCTCCTCAAGGAAATAGCCGTGAGTGAGAAGAAGGCGCGTCATACCGCCGCCATCCGACTCTGCTCGACGCCACGGAGCTCATGAACTAACCGCCAGGCACAGTCGAGGTCCTTTCCTCCACGAACTTCGGCGTGAAGGGCATCGGCAAGGGCGCGGTAAAGCTCGGTCGAAAACGTGCCCCGGAACATCATCGAAAGATCGGAGCTATCTTTCCAGTTAGCTTTTGCACCTACTTCCGCAGCCACGATCTGGTGAAATTTGGTTCCCGGTAACGGATAAGAGATGGAGATGCCGACATCGTCCGGCGCCGCCCGTCGCACCATTTCGATGGTCGATTCTATGTCACTCCACGTTTCGCCCGGATAGCCAAATTGGAGAAAGAAGCAGGCCCGGATGCCGTGCACGCGAAGATTCTCGCGCGCGGCGTGGATCACATCGACGCGAATGTCTTTGTCCATCGCATCAAGGACGCGCTGCGATCCGGATTCGGCCCCCATCCATACCTCTTGGCATCCTGCGCGACGCAATGCGCCCACGGCATCGCGCGTCATCAGATCGCATCGTGACTGCATCTTAAAGGGAGTCTGAGCCTGAAGATGTTCCACGGCTGAGGCGAATTCGAACGTCCACCGCGCCGATAGGGCGAAGATATCATCGGCGAACCAGATGTGGTCCGGCTGGAACCTTCGTTTTAACTCGATCATTTCCTCGGCCACCCGCCGTGGAGACCGGGCGTGATAGCTGTTGCCGTAGATTGGCTTGGCACACCAGTTGCATCGATACGGACAGCCCCGGCTGGACGCCATATTCAGCGAAAAGTAACCGTGTGCCGAGAGCCATGCCTGCCGGTAACGGTCCACGTCCACCAGGTGCCATGCAGGTGCAGGCAAAACATCCAGGTCGGAACTCACACCGCGCGGCGAGTTGTAGTGGACGCCGCGCTCACAGCGAAGCGCCAGGCCGGCGATGTTGTCCGTTGATTCGCCTTGAGCGAATGCGAGCAGTGTCGATTCCACCTCGCCAATAATAATCGCGGCGCATCCGGCTGCGAGGTACGCTGCGGCGTGATCGGAAGCATCCGAGCCGTGAGCCACCACTTCGATACCCTGACTTGTCGCGGTCCGCGCCATCCACAATGCAAGCTCACGATTGCGAGCCAGGCACATCTTTGAAATAAAATTGAAGTCGTCCTCGCAGATGACGACCAATCGCGGGCGATGACGTTCGAGTGCATCGCGGAAACCCTCGTGGGGCGAATCCAAAGTCGGATCGTAAAGAGCGGTCTCGATGCCGTGTTGCTCCAGCACCGCCGCCGCCAGAATCGTTTGTAAAGGCGGATACGGCTGCATTTTCGCAACCTGCTTCGGGTCCGAATAGAGATGATTGCTGTGCGTCAGGAGAACTTCGGCCATAACAGACTCAGGCGCTCCTGCTGAGTTCATGGCTCAGGGGCTGACCGGTGAGCAGGGATCGCCGAACGGTCAGCCATTTCTGCGGAACCGTCAGAGACAACTCCCAGGGCCAAGCGAAGAAGTAATTCTGCAAGCGCCAGTGCAAAGGCCGGCGCAAAAGTTCGAGGAAAAAACGAACGAGCCCCGATCGCGATTGCTGGCGCGCTTTGGTCACTTGATTAGCCAGCAGAAAGTAGGAGATTCCCCGGCGTAACTCGGCAAATGCCCTACCCCGGATCCATGGCAGATGGTCCGCGCCGAGATCGACGTCGGCCCATTCAGCCAGCGACGCAGGTTCGCTGAGCCCGCGCGCCCGCAGCTCAGGCCAGATTGGAATACCCGGATAAGGAGTAAACAGGTTGGGAGAAAATGTTACGTTGTCATAGCTCGCCGCAATCTCGCCCATCACCCGCAGTGTTTCGCGGCGGTGACGCTCCTCTTCGCCCGGATAGGCGAAGATCAGGTTGAGAGTGACCCGGATTCCCACGCGCGAACATTTGCGGACGGCTTCGTGGATGTCCTCGATATGCTGGTGGCGTTTGTTCATGCGCTCGAGAACTTCGGGCGACGCCGATTCCGTACCGAACCCGATATGGCTCACGCCGGCTGCCGCAAGCAGCTCCACTTCCTCATCGGTCATACGGCAGAGCAGATCTGTGGAAGCCTGAAAGGTCCAGCGAAACCGCACTCCGGAACGCACAAAGCCCTCCGAAATGGCTACCGCACGATGAACATCCACCAGGAAATTCGAGTCGACCAGCGCGACCTCGGAAAGGGCGTAGCGTTCGACCAGACCGGTAACCTCCAAAACCACCCGGTCCACGTCCTGAGCATTGAAACGCCGGCCGTAAAAGACCATATCGGTGCAGTAGTTGCAGGCGTAGGGACAGCCGGTGCTGGTCGCGTAGGGTAGTTTTCGTTCCCCGCTCGATCCGGCGTAGGCGTCGAAGTCGATCAGGTCGTAAGCGGGTACAGGCAGATTTGAGAGCGGAATGGCAGGCCGATCCGCATTCATTCGAATTTGTCCGTTGTGCTTGAACCAGCAACCCTGCACCAGATCGAGCGATTGTCGGGCCTCCATTCGGTGAAGAATCTCGACCAAAGTCGTCTCGCCTTGATGGCGCACCACGACGTCGACGAAGTCTTCCCGCAAGGTTTCACCGGTCAGCAAGCTCGGATGCCATCCGCCGTAGATGATGGGAGCGTCGGGCCGAAGACTGCGAAACATCTTGCTGGCTTCGATCGCGTCGCGAATCATCGGACCGGTTAGCAGAGAAACGCCCAGGCACGCGCAATCGTGGGCGTGCGCGGCGATCGTTTGCATATAATTCCGGTCCAACGCGCCATCGATAATCTGTGGAATGTAGCCGGCCGAACGAAGGGATCCGGCCAGGCTGAGGAGGCCCAGGGGAGGGCCCAAAAGCTTGCCCGAATACGGGGGCAGGAACAGGAGGACTTTGCGTGAACCTGCCGTCAGCATGTTACTGCCTCAGCCTCCAGACGGTGAGCGTCGACTTTTGGCTTGGGCGGCTCCAGCCATTGGTTCACCCTGTCTTTCAGCCATAGCTCTAAGGGGAACGAATAGTAGTTGTGATCCAGACGCCACCGGGCCGGGCCGCTAATCAGTCCGTGCACGACGCGCTGCCCTATGTTTCTGGTGCGGATGCCGATCGGTACGCGATGGAACGCGACTCGCAGGTACTCGCGCATGGTTTGAACCTCGCGATGGGCAGGACCTTTCAGCCACGGAAGAACCGTATAGCGGGGAAAAAACTCCGCCCAACCCTCGAGCGTTTTCGGGACTTCGATCCCCAGCTCGAAGGCCCGGTTCATGATGGGGGCGCCTGGATAGGGCGTGAAGATATTGGTCCAGAATTCCGCGCCCGGATACGTGCGGCAGACGTCCATGATGAGCTTGATCGATTCGCGGCGCTCTTTTTCGCCTTCCCCGGGATATCCGAAGATCATGTTGAAGGAAGGACGGATACCCGCTTCGGTAAGCTTTTGGGCCGCCTGATGGATGGTTTCCAGTTTCTGGAACGTCTTGCCCATCAGTTCCATCACCTTGGGCGATCCAGTGTCCGCGCCTTGAGACACTTGCGACAAGCCGGCGCGCTTTAGCAGCTTTAGCTCGTCAACCGAAAGCCGGCATACGAGGTTGGTGGACGCCTGAATGCTCCAGTCGAATTTGACGCCTTTGCGGACCATCCCCTCGGCGATCAGAACGGCGCGCTCCCGGTCGACCAGAAAATTATCGTCCACAATCCATAAAAGCCGCAGACCGTACCGCGATACCAGATCGGTGGTCTCTTCGACTACTCGTTCCGCCTCGATGGCATTCCACTTGCGTCCATACACGCCTTCATTGGTGCAATAGCCGCAATTGTAGGGGCATGCAAGGCTCGACGTGTACATCCCCCAGCGGCGTCCGCACACCCGCTCGTATGCATCGAAATCCGCAAGTTGATACGCCTTCGGTGGCAGTTCCGAGATGGGCTTGAGCGGGCGGCTGGCATTAAAACACAGACTGCCCTCGGACTTATAGCCCACCCCTAAAACGCCCTTAAGCGACTCTCCGGCGGCGATTCGCTCTACAACTTCGAGTAAGGCGTCCTCGCCCTGTCCTTTGACCACAATGTCCACATACGGCGCGGCCAGAGTCTGGTCGGGGAGCAGCGATGGATGCCATCCGCCCAGAATGACGGGCTTATCCGGGTAGAGGCGTTTCGCGTCGCGCGCAATTTGCACCGTCTCCATAATCATCGGACCGGTGACGAGCGAGACCGCGAGGCAAAGAGCATCTTCCAGTTCTTCAAGCACGCGCCTGCGGAAATTCGGAGTAATCGTGGAATCGATAATGCAGACCTTATACCCCGCGCGAAGCAGCGGCGTGGAAACCGCCAGAATTCCCAGAGGCGCAGTGGCCTCCTGGCTTGAAAACGCCGGAAAGAAAAACACAACCTTCTTGGACTGCATGCCTGCCATGTTTCTGGGTGATCCGCTCTTCCATTGAGACCAGCCGGCGGAGCGTCGGGAACATCTTCAATCCGCGTTCTCTCCGGCGGTTCCCCTGGTCTAACTCGTTGAACCGCACCCTGAAAGGTTCCATGACTCCCGCAATTGAACAAGTTCTTCCGCTGGATACCAGAGCACCAGCCAACTCGCTCCGCGTGATTTATCGTATTGAGCCGTGGATTGCAGCCCTGGCGCTGATTGTGCTGGCTCCGGCGATGCTTGTTGTCGCTGCGATTATCGCCGTACTCGCCCGGCGGACACCTCTGATTCGCCATCAGCGGGTGGGTTGGCGGGGAACGGAATTGGCGGTGTTAAAGCTGCGGACGATGTGGGAGCCAAATCAGAGGTGGTCCCTTCTGACTGCGATTGAGGACGTATCGAACGCCATCCCGGTTACCAAGAATGGCGAGGATGACCGTATCACCAGCCGCTTCGCCGCTTGGTGCCGGAGATATTCGATCGATGAGCTCCCCCAGCTTTACCACGTCGTGCGGGGCGAAATGTCGTTCGTTGGCCCTCGTCCAATCACACGCGGAGAATTGGAAGAACACTATGGACCGCATGCGGACGCAGTCCTATCGCTCCGGCCTGGCCTTACCGGACTCTGGCAGTCCATGGGTCGCAGCCGATTGACGTATTCGAAACGCAAGCGGTTGGATCTCCGGTTCGTCCGATGCGCTTCGCCGAGTCTTTACTTCCATATACTCCTTCGCTCTGTTCCAAGGGTGCTGAGAGGTCATGACGCGCACTGAAGCTCCTTCGGAATGTTCGGCAAATATAGCTCTGGCCCCGCCAGATATCCGCGCCCATCGAATACTCTATTGGCTGGCCTTCGGCGCAGCGGCTTCGATTCTATTCTCCATCGCCGTTTCTCAAATCCTGCTTGGCATCAGTATGCTGGCGCTATTTGTCTCGCGAGAGAGGTTGCGTTTTCCTCCGATAGGCCTCCCGCTCGCTCTCTTTTTCACCGCGACGGTCATTGCCGATTTGCTCTCCGGCGATCCGTTAAAGGGCGTTCCTCAAATCCGGAAATTCTTCGTATTTGGCATCATTCTGGTTCTGTTCAATACCTTCGACCGCGTGTCGCAAATTCGAAACCTCGTTTTGACATGGGCCGGCATCGCCACTGTATCCGCCTCCCTGGCGATCGGTCAATTCGTGCACCGTTGGAACGATGCGGTGCAGCTTCACGCCGCCGTGTACGACTACGTTTTGGACGGCCGTATCACGGGATTTGCCAGCCATTGGATGACCTACGGGGGGCAACAAATGATTGTTCTTTTGTTGCTTCTCGCCCTGCTTTTGTTCGCTCCAGCTAGGCTGTGGAGAATAGGCGGCTGGGCTTCGGCAGCGATCATCTGGATCGCTATCGTGCTGGGCCTGACGCGTAGTATCTTTCTCGCGGCCGTGCCGGCGGGAGTTCTTTTGCTGGCGTGGAACTACAAGCGTTGGCTGGTCTGGGCGGCGCCAGGAGTGGTTCTGGCGATGTTCCTGGTTGCTCCGCCCCAGATTCGGGATCGAGTGCGGTCGGTCTTCCGCCCCCATGGCAACGTCGATTCAAACTATCGGCGGACCATCATGGCGCGAACCGGGGTGCGGATGGTTGCGGCGCATCCGGTATTTGGAATCGGGCCGGAGCAAATTCAGCCGCAGTTTCTCAAGTACCTGCCGGCGGACGTTCCGCTGCCGCTCCCGAAGGGCTGGTACGGACACTTGCACAATGTATATCTCCAGTACGCCGCTGAACGGGGACTTCCCGCGCTGGCCTGCATACTCTGGATGATCGGAAGAATAGCGCGCGATTTTCGCAGAGCATTAAGAGCATGGCCCAGCCAGACCGAGGCTCGATTCGTTTGGCTGGGCGCTTTGGCGGTCATCGCGGCTGTCCTGGCGGAAGGCTTTTTCGAGTACAACCTGGGTGACAGCGAAGTGCTGACCATGTTTCTGGCAACCATGACGTGCGGCTATATCGCCATCGGTTGGACGAAGAAAGCGTGCCATTGAAATGAAGGTAGCTCTGGTCCATTACTGGCTTCTGGGATCGCGCGGCGGGGAAAAAGTGCTCGAAGCGATCTGCCGGATATTCCCCGATGCCGACATCTTTACGCTCTTCTACGATCCCGAGTCCGTACCCGCGCTAATCCGCTCGAAAAACGTAACGGCATCTTTCTTGAATCCTTTCAGGAAGGTATATCGTTCGCTGCTGCCTTTGATGCCGATGGCCCTCGAGGCGTTCGACCTTCGCCCTTATGATCTGATCATCAGCAGCGAATCGGGCCCGGCCAAGGGTGTGCTCACTTCCTCAACCAGTCGGCATATTTGCTATTGCCACACACCCATGCGCTATCTGTGGGAACTCTATCCGGCCTATCGTAACGAGTTCCAGCAGGGTGTCGTATCGCGCGCGCTTATGGCGCCGATCGCCAGTTACTTGCGAACTTGGGATCACGCGACCGCTGCCCGCGTAGATACATTCGTGGCAAACAGCCGGAACGTCAAGCATCGCATTTGGAAAACCTACCGCCGCAAGTCACGTGTCGTCTATCCGCCCGTTCCGGTTGAGTCGTTTCATCACTCCGCCAGCAGCGACTACTTTTTGATCGTCTCCGAAATGGTGGCGTACAAGCGACTTAATTATGCTGTCCAGACATTTTCCCGAAATGGGCGGCAACTCAAAATCGTCGGAGACGGACCGGAGTACCTCCGCCTGCGGAAACTGGCGGCGAACAATGTCGAGTTCTGTGGCCGCGTTCCGGACCGGGAGTTGAAAGAACTGTATGCCAAATCCACTGCCTTTCTCATGCCCGGAGAAGTAGACTTCGGGATGACTATGGTCGAGGCTCTCGCCAGCGGCAAACCGGTAATCGCGCTTAGCCGGGGCGGCGCATTGGATATTGTTGAAAACGGCTGCGGCGTACTGTATGCAGAACCTATCGAATCCTCCTTGGAGGATGCCTTGCGTATCTTCGATCGCGTAGAGAGCCTGATCGATCCGGCGCAGCTCAGGCTTCGAGCCTCTGAGTTTTCTGCAGCAGTATTTGAGCGCCGTTTTCGAGCTGTACTAAACAGGTGCCGGCCAGAAGACCCGCGGGCACATGCGGGTCCCGCGCCTCTTGTGTCTTTGCCGCGGGTGCCTTCAAACAAGATTCAGGCTTCGATTTCTCCTGGGCTGTTTGGATTACACCCACCCACGTTGGGGCAGCCCGATTAGAACAGTATTTACAAACTGTTCACAATGTGTTTACATCCGCGAACCCAAGTTGCGGGTCTAAGCCAGCATGGCAGTTTTCGAGGTCATGGACAGCGCGGCTACCCTTCCGAGCGAAGGAGTAGAGAATAAAACCCTGCACACGTGGGATTTCCGCGTCGCCGTTTGTGCCGTGGGATCCCGCAATATCGATACTCTCAGCGACGAGGCGCTGGTGTTTTTGCTGCGCAGTGCCGTAGATCGGCACACCGTCGACGATTTGTTTGGCGAACTGTTCCGGCGATATCAACCGCGAGTTACGCAGTGGTGCTATCGGGTCATCCGCGAGCCAGATCGTGTTCCGGATCTGGTTCAAGAAGTATTTTTACGCGCGTTCCGGCGGTTATGTACCTACCGCGGTAACTCCCGGTTTTCGACCTGGCTGTTCGTTCTTACGCGGAATCATTGTTTGAACGCCTTGAAGAAACGTCACATTGAGCCGGTGGAAGACGGTGAACGAATGCCGGACAACCTTCCTGGCGCGCACGGCCAGGAAATACATCTGGCAATGGAAAGGGATCAGTCCTTCCGCAGCATGTGGCGCCTGATCCAGGCAACCCTGACGCCCACGGAAGTCCGCGTCATGGCGCTTCACTACGGTCATGGGCTCCCTCTTGCGGTGATTACTCGCCAAATGATGCTTTCGAACCCAAGCGGCGCCAAAGCGTACATCGTGAATGCACGACGAAAACTGAAAGCAGTATTGCGCAGCGGTGAGTCCGCGAGAGGAGTAGCGTTCTACGGGAATAGCCCAGCAAATCGGACTTGCGAAGCCTCCTGAGCCGCATCAGTCGTCGCTTCCCAAGCGCGGGATACTGTTCGACACTCTAACCGTAAGCGCCTTCACGACTCTAGCCAAGGTTATGGGGGCTGCCAAGGCCTTAGCACTGGCTCGGGTTTTCGGATCGAGTGCCGCCCTCGACAGTTACCTGCTGGCTTTCCTGGCGCCTTCATTCTTGGCTGATGTCTTCTGCGGCCCCCTGGTGCCCGTGCTGGTTCCCGCCCTCGTAGAGTTCGAATACAGGGAAGGTGAGGCGAAGCCGGTCGACTTATACGCGCACGTTCTGTGGCGTAGCTTATTGCTCGCCAGCGTTGCCGCGGCGATCCTGGCGGCCGTTGCCGCCGTCATTGCGACCCTAGACGCCGGAGGCCGCATCAACCTGCGCCTGCTAGGAATTTTGACTCTTCTCATGACGCCGATTCTTCCCCTGGCTGCGGTGGCGAACGTCTGGCGCGCCGTATTGAACTCCCGGCGCAGCTTCGTGATCCCAGCCCTTATAGTTACTCTGACGCCAGTGGTGATTATTTTGTGCATTCTGACGGCTGGAACAAACTATGGCGTCTCAGTCCTAGCCGCCGGAACGAGTCTGGCCTCACTTGCGGAAGTCGTGGTGCTTGGTTGGGGACTCCGCCAAGCCGGATTTCCGATCCTGCCACGCCGGCGCGCGGCTGACATCTCCATACCCGAGATCGGGAGGGAGTACGGCTATCTGGCTACGACCACGGCCATGAGCGCCGGTACAGCCTTCATCGGGCAGGCGATGGCAGCGGCCCTTGGAGCAGGAAGCGTATCAATTCTCAACTACGGTACTCGCCTGGCTGGAGTGTTGATGGCAATTGGTCCGGGGGCCCTCGCTATCACCATCCTTCCGGGGTTTTCCTCCATGGTAGCTGCGCGCGATTGGGAACGAATGAGACAGTCGCTGCGGCGGATTCTCTCCGGATCGATGGCAGTTGCAGGAGTTGCCGGTGTTCTCCTGATCGTATTTTCAACTCCCATTGTGCGGCTGACCATGCAGCGCGGTGCGTTCACCTCCGCGGATACCGATGCCGTGGCCTCGGTACAAGTCTGCTCGCTGCTTCAGCTGCCTTTTATTCTCGGAACCACAATCCTGATGCGGGTCCTTTCTGCGTTGAAGGCAAACCGTGTAATGCTCCCATTTTCAGGCGCCGCGCTAGTGGTCAGCACGGGTCTGAACTATGCCTGGATGGCTCGCCTCGGAGTTGCGGGAATCGCGCTGGCAGCTTCGTCGGTGCAAGCACTCGTATTTACCGCGCTCGCGATTCTGGTGTTCCGCCGTGGACCGCGCGGCTTTCTAAGAGATTGTGACGCTAACCGCGCTCCCAGTGGGTGGAAATAGTCCGGTGGCCGCGGCGACGCACCACGATCCCCTGCAATCGGCCACTCCGCTATCGCTTGAGGCCGAGTACTTTCCAATGGGATATCGGCTGCATATCGCCACCAATTCGGAGCTTGTTCACTCCACCGCAGCCCGAATCTGGTCGCGCTATCCACGCCTTTCCAATGAGCCTGCCGTGCGTCTGAACATCACAATCACCCAAAACAATACAGCGGTTCCACCGCCGGTCCCTGTATTCCGCGGCCGCGACCACCTGTTTTCGATTGTGGCTGACTGCCACCATTTCGCTACGGCTGACCTCCGGGCGGGAGCCGGATTTGCCTGTTTTACGGAGAATATCGCCAGCGACACCTTGCGCTACCATTTCCTCGAGCCCTTGGCCTATGTGCTGGTTGCCGCACGCTACCTGACATTCACGCATGCCTCCTGCATTGCGCTCGACGGACGCGGTGTACTTCTGTGCGGCGATTCCGGTGCGGGCAAGACGTGCCTCGCATTCGCCTGTGCGCGCAAAGGCTGGACCTTCCTTTCGGGAGACGCAACCGCGATCGTTCGGGGCAGAACTGATTATCGGGTCTTGGGACGGCCGTTCGAAATTCGTTTCCGGGAAACAGCTCGCCAACTGTTTCCAGAGCTCGAAGCATACCCGCGGGTTGTACGACCGAACGGGAAAGACGATATCGAGATCGATCCTCAGGATCTGCAACTGAAGTGCGCTCTTGAAGGTACAGCGAGCCACGTCGTCCTTCTGGAGCGCTCAGACCGCCCCATACCGGCCGTGGCCGAGGCGGTCCGGCGGGAGGAAGCTCTCCGCCTCCTTGAACAGGCGATCTGCTTCGGTGACGAATCGAGCCGCATTGACCAGCGCCGGTCCCTGGTGGAGCTTTTGGCGCTCCCGACGCTTCGATTGCGCTTTTACGACCTGGATTCCGCTGAGCGAATTCTCCGCTCGCTGGTCGCGGGGCGGCGCTGAATGCCGTCCAGTCTTCTTACGATTCTCCGGAGTCTCAGCTTCGGCCGTGATCGGAGGAGCAATCTTCGCGAACTTCCTCACCAGGAGTGGCCCAGGTTGCTGGCGCTCACCGATCGGTCGCAACTCACGCTTCCCTTGGCTGTCCGTTGCCTCCCGGAACTTCCGGGGTGGGTTCAAGAACGGCTCGCTGGGAATCTGCGGAACAATGCGATCCGGCATGATCGCGTACTGCAGGCATATCAGCAGGTGGCACGCGCCTTCTCTTCGGAGGGTGTCGACTTCATCGTGCTCAAGGGACTTGCGCAGTGGCCCGGGTATTGTAACGACTTGCGCCACCGTCCGCAGTACGATCTGGACCTGTACTGCCCTCCGCAGGCGATCCAGCCTGCCTTTGAAGTGATCCAGTCTCTGGGCTATGAGCCGTTTGGCCAGAAGGGTAGAATCTCCGTCGATCATCTCCCCCCAATGATCCGGATGACTGGATGGCGTCCCAACGGCGACTATTACGATCCGGAAATGCCGCTGACCATTGAACTCCATTTCCGGTTCTGGGACCCGGCAACCGAACGTTTTGCCGTCGCCAGCGATGGCGGTTTCTGGGAGCGGCGCGTCAGCCGCACGATCCAAGGGATCTCGCTGCCAACCCTCGACCCGATCGACGGGCTTTCATATACCGCGTGGCATCTGGTCCGCCACCTGGTTCGCGGCGATGTGCGCGCATACCACGTATATGAATTGGCGCACTTCTTAGAGCAAAGTGCGGGGAATCATGCGTACTGGCTGAATTGGCGGGACCGAAAGTCCTCCGGACTGGTGGAGGCGATCGCATTCCGGCTTGCGATCGACTGGTTCGATTGCCGCGTGCATCCTTGTGTTCAGGAGTTGTGCCAGTCATTACCGGCATCAGTTCGACGCTGGTTTGATTTGTTCGCGCTCTCCCCGTTGAAGGCCTTGGAGCATCCCAACAAGGACGAACTGTTCCTGCACTGGTGCCTGGTGAATGGATGGCGTGACCGCCTCCGGGTCGCCAAGGCGCGCCTCTTTCCGGTTCGTTTTAACCCTGTGATCGTGGATGCGCATGTGCCAGCGCCGGATTGGAGCCTTCGCCTTAAGCGAGTAGTATTCGGGGCGTGGTTTATGGCGCGGAGAGCGTTCCATCACGCGCGGACGCTGCTGCCGGTGGCGCGGAATGGCGTCCGCTGGCACAGAGCGCTCGCGAAGCAACCGCGCCGGATATCGCCGAGCACACTTCGGAGCGGAAACGTTCCACCTTAAAGCGTGCTTCCCACTCGCGCCGTCCGTGGGCAGCGAGACGGCCTCTCATCTCCGGATTCGCTGCCAGGGTCCGTACCAGCATCGCCATTCCCTCCGGCGAGGAAGATCCCGTGAGCAATCCGCTGTATCCATCGCGAATGAGTTCGGGGATCCCGCCTGAAGGATACGAAACAACGCATGTTCCAGCGGACAACGCTTCCAGGATCACTCTCGGGCTCGCGTCATGGCCGGCCGAGGGCACCACCAGAAGGTCGAGATCATGAAGCGCTTGCGATACGTCGTTTGTCCACCCGCGGAGTTCTACTCCGGCGGCAGCGCTGGCCGAGCGAACTCTCTGCTCGTAAGCGGCATCGGAAAACAGGGAAGCACCTGTGATGCAAAACTGCACTTTCTTTCGATCCGGAATCGCGGCTGCGACGCGGAGAAAATCCAAGTGCCCTTTTTCCGGGGCGATACGTCCCAGGATCCCAACTCGAATCGGACTTTCGCTCGGGTTTCGCGGGCGAAAGCCGTGATCCGGTACTCCGTTGTAGACCACCCGGACGCCGTCTGCACGAAGCAGCATCCTTAGTGGCTGAGCGGTGAATTCCGAACATGCCAGCACGCTGGCTGGGACGCCTCTAAGAACCCAACCGGCTATGGCACGCGCATATTGCTTGTCGAGAAGACTATGCGAGTGAAACAGGACCGGTAAGCGAAGCCCCCAGGCAGTCGGCAGTATTCGAGGCCCGTTGACATAAATGAGATCTACCGGGTGTTCTCTCAAAACGCGGCGCAGAATCCGCACGCTCCGTACGACGTCCACGCCAAATCGTAAAGCATCGGACGCGGTCTTACGGCCGTTGGCGTAGCGGGCGAGCGGAAGCTGGTGTGTTGCGAACCCCAGCTCTCGCCCAAAATCGAGCAGCGGCCCCGCGCCCGGAGCCATAACTTCCGCTTGCCAGCCGAGCCGGCTAACTTCAAGCAGCACGTCCCGCAGGCAGAGTTGTGCTCCCCCGAGCTCGCTGAACTGGTCGAGGAATAGGATTCTCAAGCGGCCTCCTGCGTTAGCCGCGCAGCCGTGCCGAGCACCCAGAAGTAGACCGGAAGCACCCGCCAATACGTAATGAGGTCGCCGGATAGCATTTGGACCATTTGGCCGCACCAGAAGCAGAAGATCCACTCCCCGAAGAACTGCGTTTGAGGCCGGCGCGAGCGCCGAGCCATCCATCCTGTCCGAAGGATGACGATATTTAGACCGATGAACGCGGCCAGACCGACAATGCCGGTCTCCACCAGCAGCCCGAGGTAGGTGTTATCCGCGATGACCTTGTCCCCGACAAAGTTTGAATAGGGCAAGGTCTTGTAGCCGATGCCAAAGACGGCGTGCCACGGTTCGCGAGCCAGGAAGTCGTACAAAATCTGCCAGTGGCCCAAACGTCCCGAGAGCACCTGATCCGGCGAGTGGTCGAAGAAGCTGAATGATCCCACGAGACGGCCCCAGTAGTTGGCGGACAGCTTGGGTGCGGCGAGTTGGATAGCGCCTCCTGCGGCCACCAATGCCGCCAGCAGCATCAAGAGCGAGCGCCGAACCCGTCCTCCATGAATCGAAGCCAGGACCGCCGCGGCGACAATTACGTTTAGAACCGAGGCTCGAGAGTAGGAAAACATCAGTGCCGCTGACAGTGCCACGGCTCCGAACTGGAGTGCAGCGCGGGACAGAGGAGTATCCTGGCGCCGCCTGAAAAAACAGACCATTGCCATAACCAGGAAGAAGGCACAGAAGTTCCCGAGCGTGCTGGCTTCGTAGAACAGTCCCTGAGCGCGCCGGAACACACCTTCGTCCAGGTATACGAACTGATCGCCGTAACCCGCGGGCGCGGGCAACTGGAAGTAGAAGTCCACGCACGCAAAGAGCGCTCCCATGACTGCTAACCAAAAAAGAAGCCTGGCAATATGGAAGGGTTGCGATGCGTCACCACCGGGACCGGCATACGAATAAAGAAATAAAAAAACGCTAACGGCGAATAAGATTATTCGCGCCAGGCTTGCGATCGCGATTTCCCACCCCGAATAGACCGCCGCGAACGCCAGAGATTCGAGCAGGACTCCGGTGAAGATCAACAGCGCCGCGGTCAGCGGGTGACTCCAGGAACGCCACTCGCGTATCCACACAACACCGGCCACCACCCCCAGCAATGCGAATAGAGGAGCCACGTGAACTCCGGAGTTACCGAACGGGAGGGGCAAGGGCGGCAACAACAGGAGACAAATGAAGAATGCCACCAACCACCGTGAAGGACGCAGGATCACCCAGTAAAAGACCGCCGCCAAGACGAGCGGGACCACCAATATGAGCCTACCGGTAGTGATGGGGATCAAGGCGGCGGCGGCGCACCACACTCCT
>Ga0207707_10002258_pt1 | contig 17436 bp, 22 predicted proteins | sample KBSC83BmetaG_FD_184336 | JGI IMG/M metagenome (GOLD analysis project Ga0207707, IMG submission 184336) | Corn rhizosphere microbial communities from Kellogg Biological Station, Michigan, USA - KBS C8-3B metaG (SPAdes) (version 2) | ecosystem: Host-associated > Plants > Roots > Rhizosphere ...
CATGGCGATGCTGGCAGAGGATGAAGACCAGGTGATCCGGCTGATCGCCCGGCGGCCGCGCTTCGAAACCGAAGAGGCTTTTCACGCAGTCGACCAGGAAGTCCGCCATCGTCATAGTATCGGCCCTGACGAACGGGTATATTTCTTTGAGGTGGAACGCGGCGACGCGTCCGAGTTCGAAAGTACACTGCGAGTCACTGGCGCGCGACTAGGAAAACACACCGTCCTTCATGCGACGAGTCCCGTGGTCGCGAATGCGATTGCGGCGGTGCTGATTCATCTGGAAAAGATGACCGGGAAGGTTCCTCATGGTTATTTCAACTGGACGGAAGGCAATCCCATCGGCAATATTTTCCGTTTCCTGATTCTAGGGGAAGGTGATGTAGCGCCGCTCGTTCATGAGGTACTGCGCCGCGCCGTTCCGGATCCCAGCCACCGGCCCATCATTCATGTCGGTTGAGAGTCGGAGTCCACATAGCCGAGCCGCGCAGCGTGGTGAAGCCGGCGTTTCATGCCAAGGTAGTCCGTGTGGGCAGTCTTCTCGATGATTTCTTGCGATATTAACGCCAGCCGCTGCATGAAGGGCAGGGGTGCCGCAGTGCATTTCGCCAGCATGATGGATGTTTTCTCAGCTTCGTCGAAGTAGGCTCGCATGGCGGTCACCGCGTTGGTATGGAGATCCATAAATTCCGTGTAGCTCACTGAAGACGCTCCATTCTGGTGCCGTACTCCCTAGCGTAACAGATACGTAGCTTATCGTCTGAGCAAAAGTGCTCGCTACCTTGGCCGCGCCGCGGCGATTCCGCAGGACGGGCCAAGCGTGCTTGGCCCCTACAGGCACTCCGTGAAGTAATAGGTCGTCGAGCCTAATCTTGATCGCCTCTCACTCCGATTAAAAAGGTGAACGCAGCCCTCCACTCGTCAGTAAGGCGGCGAATGGTGTGGGTGATCGTGGTTCCCAGGGAAAGTAGCGTGGGGTTGGTTATATACGGCGACGGGATCGGCCCGAAGAGGGTGTACCGCTTTTGGCTTGTGCTCATTCTCTTGACCGTGAGTCTGGTTCAGGCGGCAGAACCGGCGGTCGAAGAGTATCAGGTGAAGGCGGCATTTCTTTTCAACTTCGCCAAGTTCATCGAATGGCCGGGGAGCGCGTTCCAAAGCGCCGACGAGCCGATCTCCATCTGCGTGTTCGGTAAGAATCCGTTTGGTTTCGCGTTGGAAGATGCCGTCCGCGGCAATACCGTCGGCGGGAGGGGTTTTGCCGTGCGGGAGGTTTCGAGCGCCCGCCAGGCGGCGCCATGCCACATCCTATTCGTCGAATCCTCAAAGCAGAAGCAGGTGCGCCAATTGTGCGAGGAGCTCAAAGGGCTCAGCATTCTGACTGTCGGTGACACGGAAGACTTCACGGCGAATGGTGGAGTCATCAACTTCACGCTGAAGGATGCACGCGTCCGCTTCGAGATCGCGGTGGGCGCAGCGGAGCGGGCGAAGCTGCGGATCAGTTCCAAGCTGCTGAGTCTGGCAGAGACCACGAAGAAGTAGAGGGCGCAAACAGGATGAGTGTCGCGACCCGATATCGCAATCTGCCAATCAAGCACAAGCTCCGGTTCGTCATTATGGCGACCGTGATTGCGACCTTGATGGTTGCATGCGCTGCCGTGCTCGCTTACGACCAGATGGCGGCGCGTATTTCGATGCGAAACGACCTGAGGGTTCTGGCGGAAATCTTCAGCGCCAAACAGCACCGCGGCGCTGACGTTCGCCGACCGGCCGGCCGCCGAGGAACTCCTCTCGACGCTCCAAGCGAAGCAGCACGTAACTTCGGCGTTTTTGTACACGGCTGCGGGCCAGTTATTCGCCCGGTATCAACGCGCTGGGACTGCTGAACCCGAGGTCGCTCTTCCGCAAGAAGACGGTAGCTGGGTCGAGGACAATCGCCTGATCCTGTTCAAGAGCGTCAGATTCAAAGGACAGAGAATTGGCACGGTTGGACTCATCTCTGATCTGGGGCGTTGCGCGAGCGGCTTCATCGGTTCGCTGCCCTCGTGCTCGCCATTCCGGCCGGTGCGTCCTTGCTGGCGCTGCGCTTTCCTCCAGCCCGCAAGGCATCATTTTGAAACCAATTGCGCATCTTGCGCAGGTGGCCAAGACGGTCTCTCTGGAGAAAAACTACGCTGCAAAGGGCGGTGAAGCAGGCCGACGACGATCTTGGCGCGCTGACCGATACATTCAACGAGATGTTGTCGGAAATCGAGCGGCGGGACGTGAAAATCACGGGACACCGGGACCGTCTCGAGGAAGAGGTTGCCCTGCGCACGGCCGATCTGCTGGTAGCGAAGGATAAGGCGGAGGCGGCCAGCCGCGCCAAAAGTGAGTTTCTCGCCAACATGAGTCACGAGATCCGCACCCCGATGAATGGCGTCATGGGGATGACCGAGCTGGTTCTGGACACCAAGCTGGGCGGAGAGCAGCGCGATTACCTGGAGACCGTCAGGTCTTCTGCCGACTCGATGCTCACCGTGATTAACGACATCCTGGACTTCTCGAAGATCGAGGCTGGCCGCCTGGAACTCAACCCGATCTGCTTCAACCTCAGGGATCATATGGAGGACACGGTGCGGGCACTTTCGATTAGGGCGCACGAGAAAGGTCTGGAACTGATCTGCAGTGTCCACCCCGACGTGCCTGAATTTGTCGTCGGAGACACTACCCGGATCCGGCAAGTCTGGTGAATCTGTTGGGCAATGCGAACAAGTTCGCCGAGTCTGGCGAGGTGGAGTTGAGTGTTTCGCTCAAATCACGCGAGGTTCAACAACTCATTCTGCAGCTCAGCGTGGGCGATACCAGGAACTGGAGGTGGCGGCATTCCTTATCAAACCGGTGCGCCGCGCGGAACTACGCGCGGCGATTGTGAAAGCGACGATGAGTCAGTCTCGAGTAGGGGGGACATGTCGCGGATACAACCGTGAGAGCCGAAAGTATCAAGGGGCCGCGGGGCCCAGCCGCGCACATCTTTCTTGTCGAGGATAACGCTGTGAATCAGCTCGTCGCGCGCGCGATTCTCGAGAAAGCGGGGCACCGCGTGGCGGTTGCCGGCACGGGACAAAAGGCCTTAAAGCTTTTGGAGGCGCAACCTTTCGATTTGGTTTTGATGGACGTTCAAATGCCTGAAATGGACGGCTTTGAAGCCACCGCAGCCATTCGGGAAATCGAGAAGCGAACCGGCGAGCACATGATTATCGTCGCTATGACCGCTCACGTGATGACGGGCGATCGCGAACGATGCATCAACGCGGGAGTGGATAACTATATCACCAAGCCGGTTCGCAGCCAGCTACTGCTCGACATGGTGGCGCAGTATTGCGTCAAGCCATCAGCCGTATGACGCACACATTCCTGGAACTCTGCGCCAAGCAGGTCCTTGCCGGACGAAATCTATATGAACTTCGCTCATGAATGCCGGCTGATGGGCCTCTGTGCGCACGAGTGTGTGATACGCCGGACGGCAGAGCCGGCAAAGAAGCCGATCGCGGTGGCGACCATGGTAGATCCCATTGGGTGCCGGCGAATGATCTGCCGGCAGCCGGCGAATAGGCCTCTTAAGTCGTGATCCTCGATGTATGAGCCGGTTGCATCCAGCTTATCGGCTGCGTTCGTTGCGGCGCCGTCGATCATCTCGCAACCCTGCCGCGCCGCGCTGCGAATGGAAGAGGCAGCCGTATGCAGAGCGCCTCCTGTCTCGCTTCGCGCCTCATCAAATCTCTGACCGGCGCTGCGGCTCAAGTCTTCCGCGCGTCCTTGAGCCTCGGACACTTTTGCGCCGAATTGCGATGCCGTTTCCGTCAAATTTGTCATAGTAGTCCTTTTCTGTAGATAGAAGACCCCGGTAAGAATACTTAGATCAGGGCTTGCTGGCCGACGCGACATCAGCTGTTTGCCCGGATTTGTTGTGCGCCTCCTGTGTCATCTCAAAGGCCCGCCGCGAGTGCTCGAGTGCCTGCCGCGAATGCTCGTGTCCGGTCAAATGCTCCCCTTTGTCGTAGTGCGCCGCCGCAGCGAGGTGAGCATGCGCGGCAAGATTGTGGTATTCAGCGGCTTTCTGGTGCGAATCCTTCATGGCAGTCCCTCAGTCGTTTCAACCATACATCAACGGATAGAAAGGCGATGAGCAAATGTGAGCAGAATCACAAGAATGTGTCTGTTATATTTAGACCCACGCTGCGAGCCTCGCATATCCGTTAATAGCCACGCCCACAGGGATGACACTCGCTAATGAATTTCCCAACGACCCGGGTCAGCTATGAGCGTATTGCGCAAGGTCCCGGCGCCGTCGAATATCGGACCGGTTTTTCTCGTATTCGCGATTGTTGCAGCGCTGTATTTTACGCGCGAAATTCTGATTCCGCTGGCCTTCGCCTTAACTTTGACGTTCCTGCTGACGCCGGCGGTCACCTTTCTCGAAAAGTTACGCATGGGCCGAGTGCTCCCCGTGATCTTGACGGTCCTGATATCGGTGGTGGCGGCCGGCGGGATTACCTGGATCATTGCCAATCAGCTGGTGGACGTGGCAAGCCGGCTGCCAACGTATCGCCAGAACATCGACGCCAAAATTGAAGCGCTTCGGAACCGCGGAAACGGGCCCCTGGGCCGGGCCGCGGACAGCGCCAAAGAAATTGGACAGTTACTCTCGCGACCGGACGCGCCGCGAATTGCCTCGACAGCCGCGGTGCAAAATCAGAAGCAGCGGAACGTCTCCAGATCCCCGGGCGCGCCGGTGCCCGTACAGATCGTGCAGACCAGGACTAGCGGATTGGCCGACCTTCCCGATCTGGTGAAACCGTTTCTTGCGCCGCTCGGTCGTGCGGGCATTATCCTGATCTTTACGGTGTTCATGCTCGTCAAGCGAGAGGACTTGAGGAATCGTCTTCTCCGGCTGGTGGGGCTCAGCCAGCTCAATATGATGACGCAAGCGCTCGATGACGCCGCGCAGCGCGTCAGCCGGTATTTGTTCATGCAGTTTTTGGTGAACGCAGGTTTCGGGATGTTATTCGCGATCGGCCTTTATTTTATTGGAGTGCCGAATCCGATGTTATGGGGAGTCCTGGCGGGCATTTTGCGCATAGTGCCCTATGTCGGAACGCTATTTGCGGCCACGCTGCCCCTTATCGTTTCGCTGGCGGTATTTGATGGGTGGCTGCCGCCGCTGCTTGTGTTTCTGCTATTTTCCGGCCTTGAACTGATCATCGGCAACTTGGTCGAACCGTGTTTATATGGCGCGCATACGGGGATCTCATCGCTCGCGCTGCTGGTGACGGCCGTCTTTTGGACCGTTCTGTGGGGCCCTGCCGGCCTCATCTTGTCTACACCCCTCACGGTTTGCGTAGTGGTGTTAGGCCGCTACTTTCCCCAACTTTCGTTTCTGCACATACTCCTCGGCGATGAGCAGGCTCTCGAAGCAGAAGCGCAGCTGTACCAGCGATTACTCGCCCGGGATCCATGCGAAGCGCGCACCGTCGTCGACTCATTTCTGAAGGGAAAGCCCTTGATCGAGTTATATGATTCGGTCCTGATACCCGCCTTGAGTCTGGCTGAGCAGGATCGGCATAATGGATCGATTGACACGACGCATGAGGAATTTTTCTTCCTGAGTATCAGCGAAATGATTGCCGAGTTCGCCGAATACCATCCCGTGCCCAGCACGCCGGAGGAGACAGGAGCCGCTCGAGGATCAGGCCCGGCGGCGCATTTCAGTGGCAGGATACTCTGCCTTCCGGCACACGATCAGGCAGATGAGATAACGGCCGCGATGCTGGCTCAGTTGTTGGCGCAGAGAGGATACGCAGCGCTTTCCTTTCCCCGCGGCGCTTCCCACCTTGAAATGTTAGCGCTGCTCGATCCGGGACAGGATGACGTGATCTGTATCTCTGCGCTACCTCCCTACGCATTTGCACCGGCGCGCATCATCTGCCAGCAGATGCGGGGGCGCTTTCCCAGAATCAAGCTGGTCGCCGGCATCTGGGGATTCAAGGGCGATACCGAGAAAGCCAAAGCCCGTTTCGAACGAAATCAACCCGATCGATTGCTGACAAGCCTGGCGCAGGCCCTCGAACAAATTCAGGAGTTGGTTGGTCCTTATCAGAGCGGTTCTGCTGAACTGCAATCGGAACGGTTTCTACCCAAGCCGGCAGCGGCATGAAGAAACCAGTCATGCCCCAGACGCTCTAACGCAAACGATGGAATACTTCTTCACCTGTCCCTACTGCTGGGAAAAAATCTCAATGGTGCTGGACACCTCGGTAAGACGCCAAACGTATATCGAGGATTGCGAAGTTTGCTGCAACCCCATCGAGATTCATTACGCGGTGGACGAGGAAGGCAACGTTGACTTGAACGCCCGGGTACTCGAGTGAACGTGGATTCCGATTCAGAAAGTCAAAGGAGGATGAGCACTATTGATCAGACTACAAGGGACATGTCTGTTAGTTTTAGAACACGTGTGAACGTGAGGAGACAAAAAATAAAATGAAACGTTACCTGAGTGCGTTCCTGCTGACCGGAGGCTTGCTGGTGTCAGTCACGGCTGTGAAGGCGGATGATAACGACCATCACCGTTACAGGCGGTACTATGATCGGGACGGTCGCGATTACCATGTGTACAACCAGCAAGAAGACCGTGCGTATCGCGGATACCTGCAGGAACGACACTATGCGTATCGTAGCTTGCCAAGGCAGAGGCGCGAGCGGCAAACGGAGTACTGGAGATGGCGCCATCAGCACCCGAGTATCGTTGTGGTGACGCCGCGCTAGTAAAAGGAAAGGAACGCCTTGTCATTTACCCTTTACGTTATTGGATTTCTAGTCCTAATCGGTGGGCTGGGCTATGGCGCCGTCATCCTGCATGTTCCACAGCGGTGGATTGCGGTGGGCGGCGTCATCCTTTTGGGTTTTGCGATCTTGACCGGGGTCACCGCTACGCGCCAAAAAGATAAGCCGGACTAGCATTGGCCCCTCCAGACTCCGAGTAGCCGCATTGTTTGCAATGGCTTCGCCTCCATCCCACCGGTTTGGGCGCGCCCTGGACCAAGGGTTTCCCCTAGTGTTAGAATATACGTGCAGATAAAGATACAGAGGATCGGTCCAATCGAGCCCCTCCACCGGAATCATATTTTTTCTGTGTGTGTGGACTTTTAGGCCGCGGGTGAAAATCGCGGCCTAGTCGAACGCCGGTTAAAGGAGCCCCGCATGACACCGAAAGCAAAGCCGATTTTCGACCCCAAGCTCTTTCTCGCCAAGGTCGGTAAAGGAAGAACGATCGCGGAGTATTCAAAGGACCAGATGGTCTTCTCGCAAGGCGACCCGGCGACGGCCGTCTTTTACATCCAAGCAGGCAAAATCAAGCTCACGGTCGTCTCCAACAACGGTAAGGAAGCCGTCATCGCCATCCTGGATAGCGGCGACTTTGTGGGCGAAGGCTGCCTGGCGGCCCAGCCGTTACGGATGGCAACCGCGACCGCAATTTCAGACTGCTCGATCGTGCGCCTCGAGAAATCCGCCATGATGCGTGTACTCCACGACGAGCCGACCTTTTCCGAAATGTTTCTGACGTATCTGCTTTCCCGGAACATGCGGATTGAGGAGGACCTGGTCGATCAGCTGTTCAACTCGAGTGAGAAGAGGCTGGCGCGGGTTCTGCTGCTGCTCGCAAATTTTGGCAAAGAAGGCAAACCGGAGCCGGTGATTGCGAAGATCAGCCAGGAAACCTTGGCGGAGATGATCGGCACCACTCGGTCGAGAGTCAGCTTTTTCATGAACAAGTTCCGCAAAATGGGCTTCATTGAATACAACGGGGGGCTGCACGTGCACAGCTCGCTGCTGAACATCGTCCTGCATGACTGATCGCCGCGCAGCCCCTCGATACGGCAACAAGCTTAATTCGTCGAGGTGGCCTTTTGATTCTTTATCTGCAGCTCATTCACCACCTGCCGGACGTTTGGAACAGAAGCCGCTACGGTTTCGGCTTGCGCGCGCTGGGACTGAGAGCGGACCTCTCCGGTTAGCGTAACCACACCATTTTTGACGCTGTATTTTACGGTGTCGTGAAGCTTTTGTTGGATGAGCGCAGCATCCAGGTTTTTCTCGGCTCCCTTGTCCAGATCTGAATTTACTGCCTTAGCGTCGCTTTCGGCGCCCGGCGGAATCACCGCAATCTGATTCGACACAACCTGACTGCTCGCGATGGACTTCGCTACGGATTCGGCTTGTGCCTTATCGTTGTCGGTCGCCACGTGGCCACCCAGGGTCACGACGCCTTTGTCGCGATCCTGACTTACGGAAACGTCTTTGAGGTTGGCCTGCTCGAGCGACTTGCGAATGCTGTCAGAGACGTCGGGTGATTTCGTGGACGTTGTTGAGCAGCCCACAAATACCCCAAATCCCAGTAGCGCGAGCAAAGTGAAGCATGGTTTAAACTTTTTCATATTTCTCCCCTTTTAACGACGAGTTAATTCAATCCCGGCCCGTTTCCCAGAGTTAACCATCGTTTTAAATAGCATCTTAAGTGTAGGTGGTATAGCCCATTTATCTCTGAGCTATTTTGCTCAGAGTCCTTAGGAGAATTTAATTAGCCGGCGCGCAACTTCCTCCCTGATTCCGCCTTTAGACGTACGTAAGGAGGGTTTTAAAAGATGAAACGTTTTGCTTTTACGATACTTGCCACGGCGTTGCTAGTGTCCGGCCTCAGCGCCCAGGAAATTCAGAAACGGAAGGAGAACCAGCAGGACCGCATCGCTCAGGGCGTGAAATCCGGCCAGCTCACTGCGGGCGAGACGGCGAATCTCGAGCATAAAGAAGCCAAGTTGAACCGCGAGATCCGCCACGACCGCAAGCAGAACGGCGGCAATCTGACCAATAAAGAGAAACGTCAGATCAATCGTCAGCAGAACCAGTTAAGCAAGCAGATCTATCGCGACAAGCACAACGGCCGGCATCAATAGGGCGGAGGGCCTGGTCCGGAGTGGGCGCGTGACCGCGGCTCGCGCCCCGGAACAGGATTCACCGCGTTGGCGTGTTATACATGAACGAAAACTGGAGGCGCACTACGTTTCCACGAAATTCGGTTGGCAGTGGCGGAAATGGATTGGACATGCTGATGCTCGCTACCGCAGCCCGATCGAAGGCGTCGAAGCCGGAATTAGTCGCGAACACTACTTTCGTTACGGATCCATTTTTCGCGATCGCGAACTGAATGGCCACCTTTCCTCTGCGTCCCAGCTTCGCGCTTTCCGGCATCACCGCAAACCAGTTACGCCGCACGGTGGCAAGCAACTGCAGCAAATATGGCCTAAAGTCCACTCCCATGGGGTCGCTTAGAAGTTCCAGGTTGCTGCCCTGTTTCCCCGGAGAAGGCGGCTGGTTAATAGATTCTCCAATGCCGCCGGACCCTGAGCCGATATCTCCTACGACCAATCCCGCGCCGCCTGTGTGAGCCAGGCTGCGCAACGCCTCAGTTACCGAAGTTGGCGGCGGCGCCAGCTTGCCTAATCCTCCTCTGCCGGTCGATTCCGGGTTTCCAGGATTTTCGAAGGCCAGCTTCGGCGGTTCCTCCGGCTGGATCTGTGGCGGAGGAGGCGCCTGCACCGCGCCTTCGGGAAGTTTCGGCCCGTTTTCCTTCGCCGCATCGATTTTAGGTGGCTCAGGCAATGCGGCCGGGGGGCTGGTTTTCGGCTCGGGCATCGACAGTGAGGGTGCTTTGGGTCTCGTCGTGGAGGGCGGGGAAGGCGGAATTTGAATGCGCGGCCGCGGTTTGACTGCCTGTATGTTGAATTCTTTGCTGATCTTGCCTCGATTAGGCGTGTTTTGAGTAAGTTCCAGCGGCGGAGCAATCAGCGGCGTAACGCGGCGTGTTGTCTCCACAGGACTGCGGAAAACTTCGTGTGGAAGCAGGAACAAGACAATTAGCGCGACCAGGTGAACGGCGATCGAAGCGATGCCGGCACGGCGGTGGCGTGCATCGTCACCTTCCGTGTCCCAGTTCAGGAGAAGGCGCAGGTCCTCTGCGGTTTGAGGCTGTTCTACGGCTTCCATCCAGACACCAGGGATTGGGCAACCACTTGCGAGTGCTCTTCAATTTTAGCAGTAATGGCTAATGCAGTCTCCAGGCTTCGACGCGCGGCATCTCCGGTCATTTTCGGCGTCTGGCGACTCTCGACACAGTCGAGAAACGAGTCCCATTGCAATGCCAGCGGCTCGGCTTTGTTCACCGGTAGCTGTTCGAACGAGATCCGGCGATCTGCGCCCACACTGCAGATCACAGCATCCTGCCGGCCGTAATCCACCGAAATGTATTGGTGCGGTTGAAACAGCCGCAGCTTGCGCACGCGATCGGTCGAGACGCGGCTGGCCGTCAAGTTCGCCACACAGCCGCCCCGAAACTGGAGCCGGACGTTTGCGATATCCACTTTCGAGGTGAGAATGGAGATACCGGCAGCACGAATCTCTTCAATATCGGCATCGACCAGGCTAAGCAGTATGTCGATGTCATGAATCATCAGGTCGAGCACCACATCCACATCCAGGCTGCGCGGGCTGAATACGCTGAGGCGATGAATCTCGAAGAATAATGGCACGCGCGCGACTTTCTCCAAAGCCATGACAGCGGGATTAAAGCGCTCCAGATGCCCGACCTGCAGAATGCGATTGTTCACTTGGGCCGCGTGGATGAGCCGGTTGGCGGACGCGAGGTCTGCCGCAATCGGTTTTTCCACGAGCACGTCGATTCCGGCTTCCAAGAGTGCGCAGCCGACCTCGGCGTGGGCTGATGTGGGGACTGCAACCACGGCGGCATCCACTTCGCCCGCGAGTTCGCGCACGTCGGTGAAACTGGCGCATCCATTGGCAGCGGCCGCTTCCGACGCCCGGGCGCCGTTGCTGTCGACCACTGCCACCAGTTCCGCACTGGATGATTCGCCGATCACGCGAACGTGGTTGCGACCGAATTCTCCGACCCCTACGACGGCTACGCGAGTTTTCATTAGGATTTAACAAAAAGCACAGGCATGAATGCCTATTTTACTGGGGTTCATATCCAATCATGCTGATTTTCGTGTCATCCGCCATTTGGATCATTTCGGCGCGGTCGAGCAGCAGAGTCCGGCCTGCATCCACCGCAAGCGCCGTGGTACGTGTTTCACGCATTACTTCGATGGTGGCCGTCCCCACTACGGGTACATCGAAAAGCAGATGACGCCGCCGGGTCCCCACTTTTACCAGCACCAGTGTTTTCCCATTGACTAGCGACGCTGCCCGACGGAGCATGGCATCGGTGCCTTCCATGGCCTCGACCGCCACGCACGCGCGGCTTGAAATGGCAACGCACTGGCCGATGTCCCATTGAGCCAGCGCATGCGCGATCGCGCGCCCGTACTCCAGGTCCTCCAGTTCATCCTTGCTTGGTTTGCGTCGCGTCATCACGCCCTCGTCCGCCAATAAGGGTTTCAACAGCGCGGTCGAGTCTGCCAACCTGATGCCCTCATCCTCCAGGATCTTTGCCACACCGCCGATCAGCGAATCGGTATTCTTGCGGGGCAAAGTGGCCAGAAGCTTCACCAGGCGCCAATCCGGCCGGATGGAGGAGAAAATCCTGGCATGCTTTACCTGCCCCGCCATGGTGACTTCATCGATCCCCTCACTTTTGAGGATTTCAATCAGCCGGCTCAACTCGCCCAGAGAAATCCAATAACAGCGGGCCGCCAGCGGCTCGATTTCGCGCGAAGCTTCTTCTTTAATACCAATGGCCACCACCTCGTGACCCAGCTTGCGCGCGTTCTCCAGCGCCAGGATAGGAAACCGGCCGTTACCCGCGATCAAACCGTAACGCATTACTTGACGAAGCCGCGCTCGGATGCCTCGATAAAGGCCAGCAGCTCATCCAGATCGGGCGTCGGGTCTATATCCGCGCGAATCCGCTCGACGGCCTGCGAGGTGTTCAGGCCTGCCCGCGTCAACAGCCGGAACGCTGTCTGCAACTGTTCGATACGATCCGTGGCGAAGCCGCGCCGCTCGAGGCCTGTGCGGTTGGCGCCAAAAATACGGATTTCCCGCTCACTCACGGTCAAAGAAAACGGAAGCACATCTTGTGTGACTACGCTATAGCCGCCGATGAATGTGTGGCGGCCGATGCGGCAAAACTGGTGTACGCCGGTATATGCGCCGACTACTGCCCAATCGCCCACAATGACGTGCCCCCCTAGGGTGGCGCCATGTGACAGCACCGTGTGATTTCCAACGTGGACATCATGCGCCACATGTACGTACGCCATCAGCAGATTGTCGTCGCCGATTCGCGTCACGAGCCCGCCGCCTTCGGTACCGCGGTGGATGGTCACAAATTCCCGGATCTTGTTGCGGTGACCGATGCGCGTCTCGGCGCGTTCCCCTTTATATTTGAGGTCCTGCGAGGCAACTCCGGCCGTACTGTATGGAAAAAAGATGTTCTCTTCACCGATCCACGCCGGCCCCTCGACGTAGACGTTGGCCATCAGACGCGTGCCCGCGCCGATTTCCACTTCTGCGCCGATGATGCAGTAGGGTCCGATCTCGGCCGTCCCGCTGATGCGCGCTTTGGAATCGACGATGGCGCTGGGGTGGATCGGCATGCCTACAATGCCGGGGCCGGGAGTGTCTCTTCCTTGTCGGCCAGTTTGCACATGACCTCGGCTTCGGCTACCAGGACACCTTCCACCGTGGCGCGGCCCGCCATTTTGGCGACCGTATGCTTGCGCTTGAGCACCACCATCTCCAGCCGGAGCTGATCACCCGGTACGACCGGCCGGCGGAACTTTGCGCTTTCGATCGAGACCAGAAGAACCAGCTTGGATTCTCGGTTGGGAATGCTCTTTAGCACCAGCACGCCCGCGGTCTGCGCCATCGCTTCGACGATCAGAACGCCGGGCATCACCGGGAAATCCGGAAAGTGGCCGGAAAAGAACGGCTCAGTTGCCGTGACATTCTTGATGCCGACAATGCGCTCGGCTTCCAGTTCGACGATGCGATCCACCAGCAGCATGGGATAGCGATGCGGCAGGATCCGGCGGATCTCATTGATATCCAAAATGGGCATGGAAAGCGGTTATTATAGCAGCCGTGGACCCAATTCTCTCGCATATACAGGGAAAACAAGCAGATATCGTCGCACTGCTCCGCGCCATGGTGGAGTGCGAATCGCCCAGCGATGACCCGCGCGCGGTGGATCGTTTCGTGGATTTAGTAGCGGGGACGGTGGAGCCGTTCGCGGCTGTACAAACGCATCCCGGCGGGAGGTTCGGACGGCATCTGCTGTGCGAATTTGCATTACCCGGGCCGGCCAAGAAGAAAACCGAAGTGCTGGCGCTCGGGCACTCCGATACCGTGTGGCCCACAGGGACGCTGGCGCAAATGCCATTTCGTGAAGCCGAAGGAAGACTTTGGGGGCCGGGCGTGCTCGACATGAAATCCGGCATTGCGTTCTTTATCTTTGCCGCACGCGCGCTCCGTGAGCTGGATATTCCGGTCCGCAGCCGCGTGAAGCTCTTGCTGAATTCCGATGAAGAAGTAGGCAGCGATTCCTCACGCACGCTGACACAGGAAACAGCGCGCCGCGCCAAGGCTGTACTGGTTTTAGAGCCCGGTACGGGTCTCGAAGGAAAGCTCAAGACAGCGCGCAAAGGAGTGGGCAGCTACACGATCACCGTGCGTGGACGGGCATCGCATGCGGGCGTAGATTTCGCGGCGGGCGCGAGCGCCATCGTCGAACTCGCCCGTCAAATCGAGCGCGTCACCGGATTCGTCAATCTGAAACGCGGCATCACGGTCAACCCCGGGGTGGTCGCGGGCGGCACGCGGTCGAATGTCGTGGCGGCCGAAGCGCATGCGGAGGTCGACATTCGCGTTCCCAGGTTGCGCGACGCCGAAACATTAGATCGCAAGTTTCAGCTGCTGAAGCCGGTAGATAGGCGCTGCCAGATCGAGGTCGAAGGGGGAATGAACCGCCCGCCGATGGAGCGCTCGGTTGGAATTGTGCAGCTTTTCCGAACAGCGCAGCGACTGGCAGGCGAACTGGGCGTCACGCTCGAGGAATCCATGACCGGAGGCGGCTCGGACGGCAACTTCACGGCGGCACTCGGGATTCCCACCTTGGATGGTCTGGGTGGCGTGGGAGAAGGGGCGCATGCGCTGAATGAAAGCATCTTGATTGACCGCATCGCCGATCGCACGGCGCTGATGGCGAAGTTACTGGCGGGGCTGTAGGACCGCTCCCTTTGGTCACGGCTCGGTAACGACAGACTGCGTTTTTTGGACATACTTAGGCGAGGAGGTTTCCATGGCCGAGGCGTTTCGCATGGAGCGCGACACGATGGGGGAGATGCGCGTGCCATCAGATGCGCTGTATGGCGCGCAGACTGCACGCGCAGTGGAGAATTTTCCAATCAGCGGCATACGCTTTCCGCGGCCGTTTATTCGCGCCTTGGCCTTGATCAAGAGCGCGGCAGCTAGCGTCAATCGCGAGCAGGGCCAGCTGCCGGGCGAAAAAGCCGCGGCGATCGAGCGCGCCGCCGAAGAAGTGCTCGCGGGCAAGCACGATGCACAATTCGTGGTCGATATCTTCCAGACCGGCAGCGGCACTTCGACCAATATGAACGCCAACGAAGTCATCGGGCACCTGGCGGTCGCGCATCCAAATGACGACGTAAACCGCGGGCAATCGAGCAATGACGCGATTCCCTCAGCCATGCACATTGCGGCGGCGGAGTCCGTACACCAAGATTTGTTTCCGGCCATGGACCAGCTGCAGGCTTCGCTTGCCCGGAAGGCGCAGGAATTTGCCGATGTCATCAAGATCGGCCGAACGCACTTGCAGGACGCTGTGCCGATGCGTCTGGGACAAGAGTTCTCCGGGTATGCTCGCCAGGTAGAAGCTGCGAAAGAGCGAGTCGCGAGCGCGCTCGGCGGTATTTACGAGCTGCCGCTCGGTGGTACGGCGGTCGGTACCGGTCTGAACGCGGCGCCGGAGTTCGCGCCCGCCGTCATCCGTGAAATCGCGCGCCGGACCGGACTGCCGTTTTCCGAGGCACGAAATCATTTTGAGGCGCAGGCAAGCAAAGATGCGGTGGTGTTTCTGAGCGGCGCTCTGCGCACGTATGCCGTGGCGCTCACAAAAATCGCGAACGACATTCGCTGGCTGGGATCGGGCCCGCGCTGCGGTCTGGGGGAGTTGCGGCTGCCGGCGGTCCAGCCGGGCTCGAGCATTATGCCTGGAAAGGTCAATCCGGTGATTGCCGAAAGCCTGGTGATGGCATGCGCTCAAGTCGTCGGGTATGACGCGACCATCGCGTGGTGCGGAGCGGCGGGGAATTTCGAGCTAAACGTCATGATGCCGGTAATGGCGTACGATCTTTTGGAATCGATCGAGCTGCTGGCTGCCGGCTCGCGCAATTTTTCTGGACGGCTGGTGGATGGGCTGGAGGCCGACCGCGTGCGAGCCGGCGAGTTCGTCGAGCAATCGTTAGCCATGGGGACGGCGCTCGTGCCCGATATCGGCTACGACAAGGCCGCGGTCCTGGTCAAAGAAGCATACCAGACGGGGAAAACGGTGCGCGACATCGCGCGTGAGAAGAGCGGGCTCGCAGAAGCTCGCCTGAAAGAACTACTCGACCCCGCACGGCAGGCCGGAAAAACGTAGCTCCGAATTGTAGCGCAGGGCCACGCGTCTTTTGCGGAGACCTGCGGCTTTTTCCTCACCTCATCAAAAACCCGGGGGTCTCCGCCACAAACCGGCGTAGCCCCGCGCTACAAGTTGTGCGGGCGTCGGGACAAAGTCAAGCGCGGTACATTAGGACAATCACGATGAATTATTTCGAGCAGAATCGTCAGGTCTTTCTCGAAGGCTTGCAGGCATTCCTCCGCATCCCGAGCATCAGTACCCTTTCCGAACATAAGCCCGACATCCGCCGTGCCGCCGAGTTTGTGCGTCACGAATTTCAAGAAGCGGGGCTTGAAAGCGCTGAACTCATTGAGAGCCAGGGCAATCCGTTGGTCTATGCCGAATGGACGGGTGCTCCTGGGAAGCCAACCTTGTTGCTCTATGGCCATTATGATGTGCAACCGCCCGATCCTCTGGATGAGTGGAAGTCGCCCCCGTTTGAGCCGGCCGTCCGCGGCAGCGATATTTTTGCTCGCGGCTCTTCAGACGACAAGGGACAGACGTACATCCTCATGAAAGCCGTCGAAGGGTTGCTGAAGACGAAGGGGCGCCTCCCGGTGAATGTGAAGTTCCTCATCGAGGGCGAAGAAGAGACCGGCGGGGAGCACATCGAAGCTTATGTTGCCGGCAAGCCCGCGCGTTTGAAGGCGGAAGCCGCTGTGATTTGCGACACCGAGATGTTCGCCCCGGAGCTGCCGACAATTTGCGTCGGCCTGCGCGGCATCGTTTATTCCGAACTGCACGTCCAGGGCGCCGACCACGATCTGCACTCAGGTGTTTACGGAGGCGCCGCTCCCAATCCACTGCAGGCGATTGCTGAAATTCTCACGGCGCTCAAGGATCGTGACGGTCACATTCGCGTACCCGGATTTTACGACCGCGTGACGCCACCGAGCGCGAAGGAGCGCGAAGCATGGGCGCGGTTGCCGTTCAATGAGCTGGAATACACCGAGAAGGAGATGGGGGCGAGGGAACTGGTAGGAGAACCCGAAGTTCCATTACTCGAGCGGCTCTGGGCGCGCCCCACACTCGAAGTACACGGGATTCGCGGTGGATTCACAGGAGAAGGCGCGAAGACCGTCATTCCGGCGCGCGCCGTGGCTAAGATCAGCGCGCGGCTGGTTGCCGATCAACTCCCCGATGAAGCCGCCAGGCAATTGAAAGACGCGGTCCGCCAAGCCTGCCCGAAGGGAGTTACAGCGGAGTTGAAGATCATTCACTCGGCCGCTCCATCGCTCGTGAATCCCGACAATCCGTTCATCCGCGCAGCAGCTGATGCGATGCGCGAGGTTTTCGGCAAAGACACGGTTTACATTCGTTCGGGCGGCTCGATCCCCATCGTCGGGTTATTCGACCAGTATCTGGGCATCCCGAGCGTCATGATGGGCTTCGGTCTGCCGGACGATAACCTCCACGCCCCGAACGAGAAATTTCATCTCCCGAATTTTTACCGCGGCATCGAGGCGGTGGCACACTATCTCGAAAAGCTCGGGCAGTAATCGGGCGGGCCGGGCGTGCCCGACCCCTACGAAGCGCGACCGTGAGTGAGTGGTTGGTAGGCCGTTTCTCGCGATCTTATGTGATCTTGAGGCTCTTCGTGATTTTCGTACTCAGATCTTTGGTCTGTTTGGTTTCCGGCACGGTCTTTAAGGCATCGAGGGCGCGAGTGCAAAAGATCTTGAGTTTTCCGCTATCGTCCA
>Ga0207707_10002264_pt1 | contig 17413 bp, 21 predicted proteins | sample KBSC83BmetaG_FD_184336 | JGI IMG/M metagenome (GOLD analysis project Ga0207707, IMG submission 184336) | Corn rhizosphere microbial communities from Kellogg Biological Station, Michigan, USA - KBS C8-3B metaG (SPAdes) (version 2) | ecosystem: Host-associated > Plants > Roots > Rhizosphere ...
TTTCTTGCCATTCGTTCTGATATGCTGATTTTATTTTCTTTGATCTCTTTTTCCTCCATGATAAATTGGCATGCGGAAAAGGGAGAAAGCCCCATGTTAAAGTACTTGCGTAGATAGGGCATCAGCATTGCCTTCTCATATGATTTCTTTCTTCCTTTTCTAATGGGTGGTGCTACTAATCTAGATTCGGCAATTTCGGCAATTTCCATGTTATTTGTATTTAATTTGAAAGAGATCCTTTGATTCGCCTTCAGTCATAATTTTTATCAAGTTTCTTTTTTCTTCTGAAACTATTTTACGTTGCTGTTCTATGATTTCAGGTGATAGCATACCTTCTTTTTCTAAGCAATCTAGCGCCTTAGTTATGGAGGATAATGATGTTAAGACATATGTCGTTTTTTCAAGAAGCAATTTATCAAGTATTTCCAGATACTTACGAGACTTTTCAGAATTGTCACTCATGTTCGACTTCTCCTGCGGCATTTTCATTTTCTATGTTATCTGCCTTTATAGCACTCCAGTTCTTTGTAATCCGATCGTATCGTACTTTATGTGAGTAGATTTCTTCAATGAATGGTTTTAGTTTTTCATAATATGATATACTAATTCCAGATCTCATTACAAGTTGTATCTTACTAATAGTGCCTTCTTTCTCTATGGTTTCTACAATCCTGTTAATTCGAGACATTTCCTTTTGGGTGGTCATTTCTGTTCTCCGTAGCATAGCATAGCATATTCATAAAAGGCGATGAGACGTAGATGGTAGATAGATAGATTTTCTTTTAAAATATTTTTTTTATTATGCCAGTAAATATGATATACTATGCTATTTTGCTCATTTCTCATATCTTGATCTCCTCTGCTGATATCAAGAATTGTCTGTCTTCATTATTGTGACATGATTGACACAATTCTAGGACATACTGACCAGAACTTCCACCATCATATGTAAGGTGATGAATTTTTGGGTTCTCGCATTTACACCTAAAAAGGGATGTTTTCTGATTCATGCTGTATCATATACTATATATCATAAAGGAACCATTATTCCACAATTTGGTAATTCGCTAGTACTAGCGAATTGGGCATTATGATTACGAAAAATGCTCATAATTCGGTGGTACCACTGAATTGTTAACTTATGTTAAGAGATGTTAACAAATTAACCCCTGGGTGCTTTTATTAAAAAATATTAACAATTGCGCGGTAGTTCGCATGTGTTAATCGAACTTCATCACCAAAATGTATAATCTAATTCGCCGGTACCGGCGATATGTTAACTAATTATTAACAAAAGTTAATGAGATTCGGGTACCGGAATGTTGTTAATCCTGTTATATTTCTCAGTCATTTCTTGATGTTTCTTTACTTTCTCCAAATCTAGTATGATTTCAGAGATCTTTTTTTGAAGAGAACTGTTCTCTTCTTCCAATCGTGCCTGTTTTGACAGTTCCACCTCTAATTTCTTGTTTTGAAACAATAATCTCTCAGAATTGTCTATAGTCAGATCCTGTATGGCCTTTTGAAATTCAGCAAAACATTCCTCTCTAGTTGGCTTGAGATATGTTCCATCAAGACCTTTTTTGTGCGCCATTAACTTTTCCGCGATATTGGAATTTACTTCATTATTCATCTTCAAAATACCGTTGAAGCGCTTTCTAAATCCATAATTCATGGCCTTGTCGTATCTTTTCCCTATCTTTTTTCTTTCAACGCATGAAATTTTCATCAAATTCATCATGATATTTTTCATGTTATAGTTTGCCAGATACCCAAATCTTTTGCCCTCTTTTGCAAATATGGGAGATTCTTCATCCAATATCTCGCCGTTATGTATTCTAGTATTGAGATACAAAGTCAATGCCCTACTGGCTTCAGGAGTCAGAAAAGCCCAATATCCCTCCTTGTGGTTATCATAAATCCTAACTCCGATGCATCCTAGTGGCATATCCACCAAGTGTTTTTTCCTCAGGACCGGATCTGTCAATGCCCCCGGCCTTGCCCCAGTAGATGCCAAAAAGTGAATCAATGCCTTTGTCCTAAGTTTAGTGGTAGATCCAAGCATCAGTCTTATGTCCTCGTTTGTATATGCAGCATTCCCTCCAAGTTCTCCCTCATCCTTTGGAAGAAGCCTGTGAAGTATTTTCTTGTAAAATAAAACCCTGTTCATCTCCAATAGTAGTTCAACGGGAGCAAGCCTTGTTCGGATACTGGTACCCTTGATACCCCTATCTGCCAAATCCATCATCCAGTTTTCCAATAGTTCCTGAATCTTCTCCGCATTACAGGCCACAATTTCATCATAACTTGTAAAATGTGCATACCGTAGGAATTCCCTCAGGTAGTAGTTGTACTGCTTTAGTGTCACAGGATTTTTTACTGCCCTGGAATAAACTTTGTATGAACGAGACTGTTCCAATTTTACAAAATCTAATTCTTTTTCTTGTTCTACAGCCAACTTGCAATCCCTCCACACTGATACAATAAAGGAACTATTTCCATACTGAATAGATTTATTTCACATTAATCATTGGTTTTGTTGTGAGACGAAAAAAGGCTCCAGGTAAAAGTCACGTTATGCCAATCGCAATAGGCTCAGGAATAGCCATAGTTGCAATAGTCATACTTGTTAACTATTATCTTGACCAGACAAGTCTTTCAGGTCAGAGATTCGGAGACCAACTGGCACAAATCCAGTCAGACCTAAAAAATGAGACCCAGAGTTTTGATCAGTACCTTACGCAATACAAGAATGGCCAGATTTCAAAAGACCAGATGTTAAAGATAACGGATGATCACATATCAGCAGTCAAAAATATACTTCCACGTTATGAGGACTTAAAGGCCCCAGAATTGTTCAGACCGTCATTGCAGCTATTCAAACTATCAACTCAAACTCAGATTGAAAGCGATGAAACCCTAAGGGAGTGGATTGTAACAGGAAACAATGCTACAAGTGCAAAATCAGACCAGTTGTTGCAGCAATCATTCCAGTATGAGATGAACGCTCTCCAGTCCTACGAGACTGCAAAATCCGGCGGATCACAATAAGCCTTTTTGATGCGCAAAATCCAAGATACTTCCAAGATTACCAAGTATCTCTTTTTTTTCAAGTGGAACCGGAGATGGAAAAATTATCCCAAGTGTAATACTTAGCATATCATGATCTGTGTGAGATACCAGAATTTTATGGTGTGCAATTCCTTTTTCAATAAGTAGGTTTTTCCATGCAAGTATTCTGTTGTGAACCTCGCGAAGTTGTTGCTCAACATAATCAAGACTCATCTCCTTACCATCTTCAAATATTCCAAACTTGACAAGAGGCAACATCATGTAACCACCTTTGATGGGGTCATGGTTTTTTATCATCTCTTGTATGACTTGGTGTGCCTTGTCTTCTGGCTGAATATCACCATATTCGGGGGCAAAATAACCAGCAAGTGTTTTGCGGTCATCGTAGATCTTGAAATATTCGTCTTCTAAATCGATTGTCCACATGATACTATGCAGTGATTTTTTCGGCTACCTGATTTATCTTGAGTGTTGCAAGACACTTGCCACAAAAGTACTCTTTTCCAGTGTTAAATATAGTGGGATTCTTACACTTTGGGCATTCCTTGTTTACTCGATTTACTTCAATTGGCATGATGGACATCTTGGGTCAACTCTTCAAAAATGCATGTGGTCAAATTTAGTTTGCAACTACTCTAATTACAACAGATCCAAGACAAGAAATTACAAAAATCAAACATTATAAACAATGCAGGGAAAACCTAGTTCGTGATTCCAAGTACAACAAAGAAATTCATCGACAGTCTAATTGATTATTACATCAGCGAGGCAGCATCATACAAACAACTTGCAATGACATATTCTGATGAGATCGAAGATGTTAACGCAAATGCATTTGGAATCATAGTTGGCTGCATTTATTCGGGGTTCCTTCAGGCATACCAGAATCAAAAGCAAAAACCAGTGCTTGAGGACACGCAGGAATTCACCCAGATGATAAAAACCCGGGCAGCCCAGATAAAACGTAGCATACTTGATGCCAAGGTATGACACTGAAAAAGGCAATTCCGGTCATTGCCATCTTAGCTTTTGCGGGCCTGATGGTCTTTCCAAACCCTGCCTTTGCCACAGGTTATTTCCTTCAGATGCCAATTAGAGTTCAACATGGACCAACAATTTGTGCCATAGAACCACAGGCAAATCCACAATTTCCGACTATCGGAAAACAGCTCTTAGATGAAACAGAATATGCAGTAATTGACTGGAAGACAAAACTCAATCAAGGTTTAGGAAAGCATCCGGTTTGGAACATCAATCTAATCAAGGTCTCAATTTCAGAGAAGAATGATTTTGACTATTCAAAATGTGACATAACAATAAACTATTTCCCAGAGCCACAAAAAAACCCTAATGGGTTTATTGCAACAGGTGTAACAATTCCAAATTTTGAAACCGGCAAGACCAATATTGAGATTTACTATTCAGACGTCCAGCCAAACTGGGTCAAAAAAGAGTGGGTCCAAGACAACCAAGAATACTATACCTATGTAGACATGCCATACTATACTGGCCGTGTAGCAACAAGCACACAGCTAGATTCGACAATCAGACACGAGATTGGCCATTCACTTGGATTAGGACACTACATCGTACCAAATGATAGGCTGCACAATATCATCAATGGACTAGAAGACATGCCATCAATCATGATTGACACCGTAACAGTTCTTGGCGTAAAACATTATGACATAACAGTACTTGACATTTCGCAGATAAAATCAATATACGGAGACGGTGGGTTTGACAATCAGGCAGAACCAAAACATCAGGCAACCCACCAACTGAGTACAGACAAAAAATCATACCAGCCAGATGAGAGCATAATACTTGACATTAACACCAGTACATTTACAGAAAAATCATTTGCAGATATCCTAGTGATTGACTCCAACAATACCATGATAGAAAACTTTGGAATCTCGGGATTAAATTCTACAATATTGCTAAGTGACAAGTATCAAAAAAATGGAAAATACATTGCTGAACTTATCAACCCCACAACAGGAGATTTTGATTTTACAAGTTTTACGGTAGAAACCCCAATAGTACAATCAAATAACACGAATCAAAAAATCAACACTGTACTACAGATCCCAGCATGGGTAAAAAACAACGCAAAATTATGGTCGCAGGGTTTGATATCAGATGACGAGTTTACCAGTGGACTCCAGTTTTTGGTAAATCAAGGCACAGTAAAGATCCCAACCAGTCAGCCAGGAAGCACACATACAGGTAAGATTCCAGACTGGGTAAAAACAGACGCGTGGTTATGGTCAGCAGGGGAGATGTCAGACAAAGGGTTTGTCAGAGGACTACAATATGTAGTAGACAATACAATCAGCCAAGCCTCAAGATAAAAAACAAGGTTTGTGAAAAGTTAAATTGCAACATTTTCAACGATATTTCAATGTCAGAGTTGATTCATTATCAAATTCAACAGCTAGTTGACAATGGTCAAACGGTACAATTGACACTGACAGAAGATGTCCAGACAGAACCAGTCTCACAGAAACAACTCATGCTTGATGCAATAAACAAGAAACTAGACCCAGAGCTACGGGACCAGATTGCACCATTCATAGAAGCAATACTTCAGGCCCAGCCAACAATTGCAATCAAGAGTTATGCCCAGACATCAATTACAATTACAATGCCAAAACGTAGATACGAAAGAATGGGTAGCCCGGCAGTAGGTCAGAGACTAGAAATAAACATAAAAAAGATCTAGACCAGTTTTTCGATTTCAGGTACAGTTTCAAGAGGCAGTGAACAGGTGAAATCTCTGCAGACATAGACCTTGGTTTTCGCAGTATCAAACTCCTTGCCTGCAAAGAACTGTAAACCTTTTAGGGATTCAAAATCCTCTTTTTTTGAAATCATGACAAGGATTGCCTCCGGAATGAATTTTTTCAAGAGATAATTTTTCACATCAGCGTTTATTGGGTTTATCATTGTAATCTCTACGGGTTTTTGCAAATATGCATATATTGTATTAAGTAACTGTCCAAACCCAAACGGGTTTTCTGCCGCCATCACTGCAAGCGACTCCATCACTTTGACGGATACATCAAGATATTTTTTTTCTTGTGTGAGATGATACAACCGTAACATGACTCCTGCTGCAACAGAGTTTCCAGATGGCAAGGACAAGTCATAGATGTTCTTTGTTCTTATGATCAGTTTTTCATGGTTGTCAGCAGTAAAGAAAAAGTTCTTTTGAGTTGCGTCCCAGAAATGATCAAGTAGATAGTTTGCATAATACACTGCAAGGTCTAGATGTTTTTTAGATGGCTCTATCTCGAAATAATCAAGTAACGCATTTACAAAATACGCATAATCATCAAGATATGCACGAAGCTTTGATTTGCCATCTTTGTAAGTATGAAGCAGTTCGCCGTCTTTTGTTAGTCTGGATTCTATAAACTCAATACATTTTTTGGCCGACTGGACAAAGTCTTGTTCCCCAGTAACACGATATCCCTTGACAAATGCAGTAATCATGAGGGAATTCCAGCTTGTCATTATCTTGTCATCTCGTCCCGGAGGGATTCTCTTTGACCTTACAGCATAGAGTTTTTCTCGTGATTGCTTTAGAATTTGCCGTATTTCAGATTCGCTCTTTCCAAAGTGAAACGCTATTGAGGATAGATTCATGCTGTTGTACAAAATTGTATGGCCCTCAAAGTTTCCTCCATCGGTCACATCATAATACAGACAGAATATGTCAGAATCTTTTCCTAGTATCTCTTGAATCTCTTTTTTCTTCCAGACATAGAATTTTCCTTCTTCTCCTTCCGAGTCGGCATCTTGAGCAGAATAAAATCCCCCTTCAGGCGAGGTCATGTGTCCCAAGACATAACGTAGTGTGTCATTTATCACCTCAAGATATCTAGGATCCTTTGAAATCTGGTATGCTTCAGCATATACAGGTGGCAATAGTGCATTGTCATAGAGCATCTTTTCAAAATGTGGTACAAGCCATCTAGAATCGGTAGAATATCGATGAAATCCCCCGCCAAGCTGATCATACATGCCACCATTTGCCATCTTGTTCAGGGTCTTGAAAACAAATTCTTGGAATTTTACAATTCCGGACAATTTAGAATATCGTAACATAAAGGACATGTTTGATGCATTTGGAAATTTGGGAGCTTGACCAAATCCACCATTAGTATTGTCTGCAATTGACAACAGATTTACTGCAGCCTCATCAAGAATTGATCTTTCAAGTTTTGAATCAAGTGAAACAGATTCTGTTTTTTGTAACGTATTGACAAAATTTTCTGCGGCTTGTTCTACGTTGTCAGGTTTTTCTTTCCAGGCTTGGGCAAGCTGCAACACAAGGCTCCCAAATCCAGGCCTGCCATAACTATCAAGAGGTGGAAAATACGTGCCAACATAAAATGGTCTTTGATCAGGAGTCAAAAATACACTAAGTGGCCATCCCCCACTACCAGTAGTCAACTGACAGACCTTTTGGTATATGTCATCAATGTCAGGCCTCTCTTCTCTGTCTACCTTGATGTTAACAAAATTCTCATTCATTGCCTTGGCAATCTCTTCGTTCTCAAAGGATTCATGAGCCATAACATGACACCAGTGACATGCACTATATCCAACACTAAGAAAGATGGGTTTGTTTTCTTGCCTTGCTTTTTCTAGTGCCTCTTCCCCCCACGCATACCACTGGACCGGATTTTCTGCATGCTGCAGAAGATACGGACTGGATTCTTTTATCAGGTTGTTTGGCAATACAATATCATACAAGAAAATTACAGTATTTGTATTGATCTCTTTAACAGAAAGAATAATGTTACCTGGTTTTCATATCAGATTTACGAAAATGAAGATTACATCAGTTTTTCTGATTTTTGCAATTTCTGCACTAGGCATAGCAATATCTGCAGGACCTGTATTTGCGCAACAAGACAATACATGTGAACCCCATACCGTCTGTGTTCACCCAGGTGATATGCTTACATATAATAAAACATCAGAATACATCAGCAGTCCTCAAACGTATATTTTTGAAGACATGGTTAATGCAGACAATATCAAAGTTGTTCAAAGTCAAAACGACAACAATGGAATACATAATAACACTTTGATCCTTAACTTGAAAACTGGTTTTGTACACAGTGCCCAAAATACTAATGCGACACAATTATTTCTACAGATATTACCATCGCCCATTAATTATGACAAGTCAGATACTTCAATAATACAAACAATAACTGAGTTTAATGGTTTCAAGAGAACTAGCATAGTTGTATTCCGCTCTAGTGAAAACAGTACATCAAAGACCATATACGACATTCAAACAGGCATTTTGCTAGAAGATCATTTATCATCAATTGTCACAATTGGTGGAAATCCAGTGATTGCCTATTTCTCAGATGAGTTAGCTAGTACCAATATCATAAATTCAGATTCTGATGGAATCAAAAGGAGTGATGTCTCAATACCAAAATGGGTCAAGACCCCCGCAAAAAGCTGGTCTCAGGGAGATCTGCAAGACTCTGAATTTACCAATGCAATTCAATATTTGATATCAAAAGGAGTAATGCATGTCCCACACGGTGCATCAACATCTAGTTCCTCTCAAACAATCCCCACATGGCTAAAGCATAGCACTGGAATGTGGGCAGACGGTCAAACCACTGATGATGAATTCGTACAGAGTATCCAGTGGCTCATCTCAAAAGGCATAGTCCAAGTAGGAAACTAGAGTTGAATAAAACTAGAAAATGTTTCAAACATGAATTGTAAAAAATGCCATCATACAAGTGATGCACATATACCATCCCAAGAATCTAAATCACTTGTGAAATTTGGCAAATGTCTTGTAAGGACATGTACTTGTACACAATTTTTAGAGCCTATTGAAGAAATTGATGATGAATTGATTTAGGTTTTATTTAGAAGTGGAGTTTACTGCGAGGTTTTCTGAGAGAGATATCGTTTTTGTATGATTAGATGAAGTATTGTTTGATGCGGTTGCAGTATTATTTGATGAACTAGTTGCAGTCACATTTGCAGCCATTGAAAGATTATTGCCAGTGCCTGCCACCAAGCCAGATGAAGTACTTGATGAATTTGTTTGTTTGGCACTAGTACTGTTTGTTATTGTTACAGTAGCATTTGTTGTGATTGTAGTATTTTGTGAAACAGTAGTTGTTTTTGTAGCATTAGATTTTACCACAGGAACGACTGGAGTTGGTGGGGGTGGAACCATTTTTTGTGGCAGTAGTTTTATTTGATTAATGTTTTCAGAAACCAAGGTAGGATCATAATTTGAACCAAGTATCTGCTTCAAGTTGTCATCATATGACGAAGTAAAAGTCAGTATTTTCACTTGCGCATCCACATTTGCAGAACTATATCGTGCAGAGTCATTTACCGCAGCACCAAGTGAGGAATCAAGTGTTTGTGGAGCAAGTCTTGCACCGACAGGCATTACAGTATTAAAAGATACTACATCATATCCAGATGTAGGAGTCATTGCATATACTTCTGTAAGAGAAACCGAATTTGTATTATTTTCAATAGAACTGTCAAAGATTAGAACTTGACCCTTATCTTTTTCATAGTTTGGAGTATATTGTGCTTTTAGTTTTATTGCATCTTCAAGATTACTTGATGAGTCTAAGAGCTTGAGCTTTGCGCCAATCGGTTGAGTATAATCAAAAAAGACAATGTTATAACCATGCTTTGGTGTCATGGAGTCAATCTCTTGTTTTGCCATAATATCACCTGAAAAATGATAATTGCCACCTATTGCCCATACTAGCAAGCCTATGAGAACTAGTGATACTGAAATTACAATCATGGAATAGCCGACTTTTCTATAATTATGTGGATTCTTGTCTTTTAGAACGGGTTTTGAGCTGTCCGATGGCTCTGTAGGATGAGACATTTGTTTCCCAACAATTGGGGGCTGAATTTAATCTTTTATTGCGATGATTTAGGACACCCAAATACTGTGTCAAGGTCTATTTTTTGCTTGGTCCATTTTGAAGATCTGCACCATCATAAGGTCTAGTGCTTTTTTTAGATGTTCAAACTCGTCAACAAAGTGTTTTTGATTTTCTGCAAGTACTTTTAGGACACCCATCAAGGATTTTTTTTCTTTATCAGTAGATGATGCCTCTAGTGCACTTATCCTCGATATCAAAATGTCTAGTTCTTTTTTGAGTTCCTCACCGTGTGACTTTTTGTCCATAGATTGGGTTTTGCGTGACATGTTATATGAACATATAAAATCAAGTCATGCAAAAAAGGATATCATGATTGAAGAAAAACTAGAGTCACTAGGTATCACACTTCCAACACCACCCAAGCCTGCGGGTTCATACATCCCAGTTGTTAGGACAGGCAACCTGGTCTTTGTATCAGGACAGATTCCAATGAGAGACGGTCAGGTACAATTCAAAGGTCAAGTGCCAACAAGCATATCTGTTGAAGATGCTCAAAAGGCAGCCAAACTATGCATAACAAATGTTTTGGCTCAGCTAAAATCAGAACTTGGTACACTGGATAAAATATCAAAAATTGTCAGGGTTTCAGGATTTGTCAATAGCTCTCCAGAATTTTATGAGCATCCAAAAATAATCAATGCTGCATCTGATCTGCTTTTTGAAATCTTTGGTGAAAAGGGAAAACATACAAGAATTGCAATGGGTGTTGCAAGCCTGCCGTTAAATTCTGCAGTAGAAATTGACTTGATTGCAGAGACTAGCTAAGTTTTGAATTAAATTTTTTCAAAAATATGCCAATCTTTTCTTTTGGTATGACTGCACCGCATGCCTTGTCATGTCCTCCGCCAGAGCCTCCAAGCTCTGTTGCCAATTGGTTTACAATCCTGCCAAGATGTACCTTACAAGATTTTGCTCCCCTGACTGATACAGCATAGATTCCTTGCTCTTCTCGCAATTTGTATGAAACTCCAACTTCCTTTCCAGATAATCCCAAAACAAAATTTACTGCCATACTTGCTCCAGAATCTGTTACTTCCATGTAAGAAAGATTCTTCATCTTTTTCATGTTGTCTTTGACTTTTTGTATCACGCCAGAGATTCTTTCTGCCTGAATTCTTGCAAACTCAAATGTATTATTAATCTGATGTGGATATTTTGATTCACTTAGCTCATCGACTAGATATAACAAAAATTCCGGATCTTTTTGATGACTAGTAATTGTAAATGTAAGAACTGTTGCCTCCAAAAGAACAAACTGTCTGTCAAATCTTTGCAATTGTGCAGCTCCAATTGGCCTGTCTTCCATGTAATCAGTCACTGCAGCACACGCTGCAAGAAATGAACCATAATCAGATAACTTTGACTTGAATGCATTGTATACCTGTACTGTTGTGCATTCGTTAATGGTATGAATCAGTTTTACCTTTAATGCTTTGATCTTCTTTTTTATCGGGTCTTCGATATCGTGATGGTCGATATAAGTAATGGAAACTTTGTTTTTTCGTAATGCCTTGAGCAGTTCTATGAACTGGTCCTGATTTGATTTGCTTAGCCCAAGATCACAGATGTATAGTGTCTTTAGTTTTTCATCGTTTTTTAGTGCCTCTAGTTCAGTCATCAATCCAGGATAGTCAACCAGTTTTGTTTCTCCACCAAACGCCTTTCTTATCAGTGATGCAGAGCTAATTCCATCAGCATCTTCTTTATGAGAAAGACAAACAAGTCTGGTTCTTGCCATGGATTATTGACGGGATTGATAACCCTCATTTAAACTAAAAAACAGGCTTGACTTTCTTCAAGCTCATGTATGTTTTGAATTCTGCAACCAAGGTTTGGTGTCCCTTTACATCCTGTAATACCACACAGTACATGTCGTAAAACGAGATTCCAAGTAACCTAGACTCTCGGTCAAGATCAGAAATCTCTTGCAAGACTCTAGGATCTTTTGTTTCTACTACAAAATTGTCCACCATACGGACAAATTCGTCATCCCATTGGCTCATTGCTATTAAAATCATCATAAATTTCGCTATAATTACCAAAGTTGTTAGATTAGACCAACTGCTTAATTTTTTATTTCTAAATTAGCAATAATTTAATACGTATTTTTTCCATTGTATCCCGTGCAGACAAAGAACATTGGCCTTAGAAACATCGAAGTTGCAGATACCAAGATTTCTGCAATAGACGGCGTCAATGGAAAGCTGATCTATAGAGGGTATGATGTTCTAGACCTGGTAAAGAAATCAACCTTTGAGGAGACATCGTGTCTTTTGCTCAACGATGACTTGCCAACAAAGGAGGTATTGGAGTCATTCTCAGAACAACTTGTAGTAACTCGTGAAATTCCAGAGGGCTTGGAGAAGACTCTGATGAACATACCCAAAACTGCAAATCCAATGGATGTACTCCAGTCTACAGTATCCATGATGGCAGTCCATGATACAGAAAAATCAGATGACAGGGTCACAAATTACAACAGAGCAATCAATCTGATTTCAAAAATTCCAATCATTGTGGCATGCTGGGACAGGATTAGAAATAATAAAGAAATAATCATGCCATCAAAAAAGCTGAACCATGCAGGAAATTTTCTATACATGCTTACAGGAAAAGAACCCGATACAGAAGCCGCAAGGATTTTCGATATTTGCCTGATACTACATGCAGAGCATAGCTTTAATGCATCAACATTTGCAGCACGCGAAGTTGCATCAACTCGGGCAAACATGTATGCTGCAGTAAGTGCAGCTGTTGGCGCACTAAGTGGTGAACTACACGGAGGTGCAAACTTTCAGGTGATGAAGATGTTACTTGAGATTGGATCAGAGGACAGGGTTGAGCAGTGGATAAAAGACAAACTTGCAAAGAGCCAGAAAATAATGGGTATGGGTCATGCAGTGTACAAGACATTTGATCCAAGAGCCGAAGTTCTAAGAGAGCTTTCAAGAAGATTAGCAGAAAAAACCGGACTGCCTTGGTATGGCATCACAAAAAGAGTAGAAGAAATTACCGAAGAGGAGATGAAAAAGATCAAAAGTTCAGACATTTTTCCAAATGTTGATCTTTACAGTGCGTCAGTATACTATATGCTTGGCATACCAATGGATCTGAACACACCAATATTTGCAGTATCTCGAGTGTCAGGGTGGACTGCCCACATAATAGAAGAGAAATTTGCAGAGGCAGCGCCAAAGCCAATGCTTTACAGGCCAAAGGCAGTATATGTTGGAAAATATTGCGGACCATCAGGATGTGAGTACGTATCAATTGAGAAACGTCTAACACAAATTTAGATGTAATTTACATTATCTAAAAAAAATAAAAATTAAAAAAATAATTTACGTTCACAATGTACGCAAACTATAGAAGAAATTCACCAAGTGCTTACATATTCAAAAAGCGTTATGGAAATAATGAAAGACACAATTAGAACAAAAAACAATCGAAGCAAGAATGTGTTTGCTCTAATGTTTGCATCAATTTTGATTGCATCATTTGGAATAACAGCAAACCAGGCATTTGCCATGGGTCAGGCACCATCAACATGTTCCAACAGATATGATGGAACAATCACTGCTATGAAAATAACAGTGGGACACAAGACATTTGATCCCGTAGCACATCCAGACTTGACATTCCAGCTACGAAACGACAGATCATACACAGTGACATTTACCATCCACACCCCAAGCCAGAGCTCCCAGAGCAACTCTCTAGTAGGAAGCACATGGTATGACACCAGCGCTCCAGGATTTCAATTGGGTACATGTGTAAATGGCGTAGGTCCCAACCAAGATGTCACGGTGACTAAAACAGAAAGCCATCCAGGCAATCTTGCACCACAGACAACACAAAATGTTTCATGGAATACATTAGTTCCAGGAAATGTTTCATACAATGTAAAATGGGTAAACCCTTAGCAAACTATTCCAATGGGAAAACCCTCTCCCAACTTTTGTATTATAAAATCATTGTAGAATAGACAGTAAATTAGATTATAATTTAATCTATAAAACAAACATTAGAATTAGTTTCTATTTGCAAGCCAGTCTTTTGCTTTAGAATCAACATCATGTCGATGTAATACATGGAACACCATTTCATAAAACGTGATTCCTCTTTTTTGTGCTTCGCCATCAATCCATTTTAGTCCCTCAGCAAGCTCTGGATCATATTCTGAAAAGTCAACAAGCTCGTCTACCATGTTTGTAAAGAAGGAATTTGCTTCTAGCACGATAGCAAGTTTTCATTTTTCTTATTCAGTAGTATACAGAAAATATATTGACATATTTAGTAAATATGTTGACATGGAACACATTTACTTTTTTCATGGTGATCAAAAAAAGATCTCGTGGATAATTGAAAATTCTCAGACAAGATCGGAGGAGAGTAGAACGCACGCAGAATATTTTTACGACATTGTTACACAAGAACAATCAAAATACATTGCATTACATGTTGGAATTTTTTGGAGTATTGGTAGATTCATTATCAAAAATGGAGACATTGTCAATGTAATGCTGGATCAAAAATCAATGTTTGATCGTATTGTAGAAAACAAACTAACTGATGACATCTTCATAGAAAGAAGAATGAAGTTCATTGATCAGATAATCAAGCAAAGAGATCTAGATGTCAAATATCAATTAATAGATCCAAGTGAAAACAAGGCAACGAAGTTACTACTTTCGTAACACAAGTCCAATATCCATCAAGTTTGTCCCAGTAGCACCTGTCAAGATAAGCCCACCATATTTTTTGAAAAAATAATACGAGTTGTTTTTGTCAAGATAGGGTTTTATCTTGTCTACTTTCTGATCTGACTGCCAAATTGCTCCTGCACAATTAGTCACACCGTCAATTCCATCAGTACCAACTGACACCACAACTGCATTCTTTTTTTTCTTTGACAGGTCACTTGCACAACGCAACACCAGTTCTTGGTTTCTGCCACCTTTTCCTTTTCCAGTTACAGTAACAGTACTTTCTCCACCAAAGATGACACAATTCATCTTCTTGTCAGAAAATGTCTTAGAGAGATCATAACTGAGATCTTGTACGTTTCCAGATACACAAGTAATAACCTTGGTAGAATACCCAAGATATTTTGCGCGCAATTTCATTGCATCAAGACAATCTTTGTTTGTTGCAATAACGTAATTTTTTATTTTTTCCTTCTTGGGGGTTTCTGGAATTTTACCCTGTACTCCTAGATCTAGATGTGAGATGATATTTTTTGGAACAAGTCTCTCAAGGCGATATTTTTTGATGATCTTTTTTGCTTGCGCAAACGTGGTTTTGTCATAATAAGTCATCCCAGAGGCAATGCTTGTGAGGTCATCTCCTACCACGTCAGACATGACAAGAGATACAGAGTCAGATCGTATACGTTCAATCATTCTACCACCCTTTATCTTGGACAAGTGTTTTCGTACACAATTAATTTCTTGAATATCAGCACCACACTTAATCAATAGATTAGTCATAGTCTGTTTTTCATCAAGTGTTATACCATCAGGCATAGCAACAAGAGAAGATGTTCCGCCAGATATGAGAAATATTACAAGATCTCCAGCATCAGCCTTGTCAAGAAACTCAAGAATAGTTTTTGCTGCGACAAGACTGTTTTTGTTCGGTATCGGATGACCTGCTTGAATTACTTTGAACTTTTTGGCCATCGTTTTGATTTTATCTGGAACAACAACTATTCCCCCATCAACACGCATTAGTGAATCTGCTGCACGTGTCATGGTATGACCTGCCTTACCCATTGCGATAACAAACACATGTGAATAATTCTCAAGACTGACCTTTTTACCAGGTAAGATCAAGACACCTTTTTTAATAATTTTCTCAAGATGGATTTTAGGATCGGCGGCAACTAGACCTGCTTCAATTATGGACAAGGTATCTTTTTTTGCAGAATTTGTTGATAATGATTGGAAATTTCTAATTATCATTTATTGTTATCATACAACAAACAATATTTGGTCAATTTAGAGTCTTTTTATTATCAATTTAAGAAATGATTATCCCTTACCTTTGTTACACTTTTTTTATATATTACAGGATCCAAGCCATATTGTGTCAAGTTCTAGAAACGGCGTCAAAGTATCAATATTTGGGGTGTTAGGCACATTAGCAATAATTACAATTCTCATGGCTCCAGCATATGCGGATCCAATGATAAAACCAACTAGTGGCGGTACACTAAACGTCAGTTTTGAAACCAATCCTTCAACTCCAAGCCCTGGAGACCAGACAATGCTCAAGATAGGTTTTCTAAATAAAAAAGACAATACAGAGCAACCCCATATCGATTACAAGGTTTCTGTGATGCAAGGAAATGACCAGATATTTGGAATACCTGTAACCCATGTAGCTACAGAAGGTCCAGTTAGCATCCCCATGCAATTCCAGACAGCAGGAACTTATCAGGTAGTAGTAGAGGTCCAAGGAATATTATTCCAGCCCATACCTCCAGAGACAGCAAGTTTCACAATTGTTGTAGGTCCATCAGTACCAGAGTTTGGCCCACTAGCTGGAATGATTATTGCAGTATCTATAATCAGTGTCATAATAATAACAAAGAAAACCCAATTTCGCATTTAGACAGAACCAAAGGCAATAGTATAATAATTGTAACAGACGTAGTTTTTTTATGAATACAGTTAGAATGCCAAAGACAATTAATTTCGGCAAAGACGCTTTATCTGAGACGCAATATCCAAAAAACGCACTTGTTGTAACAACCGCACCACCTGACGTATCAGCCAAGTGGCTTGCAAGAATGAAGATTCAAGATTATATGTTATATGACAAAGTAGAACCTGAACCATCAATTGAAACAGTAAACAAAGTCATGGCAGAATTCAAGCCAAAGAATCCATCTGTAATAATTGGCCTCGGAGGAGGAAGTTCACTTGATGTTGCAAAATACGCAGGAATGGAGATGAAGATTCCAAAGATACTCATCCCGACTACATTTGGAACAGGCGCAGAGATGACAACATATTGTGTACTAAAGTTTGATGGAAAGAAGAAACTCTTGCAAGATGAGAGATTTCTTGCAGACATGGCAGTAATTGACGCTTATTTCATGGATGGAACTCCAGAAGCAATTGTAAAAAACTCGGTATGTGACGCATGTGCACAGGCAACAGAAGGGTACGACAGCAAGAGAGGAAATGAATTCACCAGAATGCTGTGCAAATCTGCCTTTGACGTGCTCTATGACGCAATAATGAACAACAAACCAGAGAATTATCCATTTGGATCAATGCTTTCAGGTGTTGGATTTGGAAATGCATCAACCACATTAGGACATGCATTATCGTATGTCTTTTCAAATGAAGGCGTAC